>Ga0315550_1000402_pt1 | contig 26557 bp, 14 predicted proteins | sample SalMarSW160190MG_2_FD_203100 | JGI IMG/M metagenome (GOLD analysis project Ga0315550, IMG submission 203100) | Salt marsh sediment microbial communities from the Plum Island Ecosystem LTER, Massachusetts, United States - Salt Marsh Sediment SW1601-90 ... | reverse complement strand
AGCGAGGCCGCCAAGTCCGTGGTCACCAGGCGACCATGAGCCAGCACGGTCGGACTGAACACGTACAAGATCAGCGAGATGAAGCCCCCGGCCGTCCCGAATAGGCGACGCGACCAGACGAACACCAGCCCGCCCAGAGCCACGCTAAGCAAGGCGATCATCCGCCGTGACTGGGCAAGCATATCATCGGGATCGTTACCCAACCGATAGAAGAACTCCTTGCCCAGGGTGTAGATCTCCGACTTGTACCAAGACGGTTGGTCTGGTATGGGGAAGGTCAGCCCGTCATTGAGCAACGGCAGGGCCGCCCAGGCCTGGGCCAAAGGTGGGTGCTCGGGCATAAGGCGATGGTCGTCCAGCCGCCACCAAGCGTAGCCTTTGGTCAGGTGGGCGATCTCGTCAAAGGTGCAGCACTTGTGGCGGGTGCTGGTCACGGCCAGGGCCAAGTGCACTCCCAACAGGGCCAGCGCGCCCATCACTATACCGGCGCGTCGCAGCCCGGGTGTAAGCCTGCCCGCCTCGGATGAGCGTGACGAATCGGAGGCTTCGCGCCGCCGCTTCTTTCGCTGTACTCGTGCCGCCATGGTCCTGGTCCGTTCCACGGGTGCCAGGATCATGTTACGTGTTCCGGGCCCGGACCGCACCTTCTGTGCCGACCAGCCCGCAGAATGAACCGCCCTCCACGCCGACCATTATGACCCGGCCTTAGCTTGCCCTCCGCCGGGCCGTAATCATCTCGCCGACCTCCTCGCAGGCTAGGGGCAGTTCGGCACGGTGTTAGTGCTGATCAGGCCGAAAGTCAGCGCGAAGGTGGCGAAGTCGGTCAGGTCCACGGCACCGTTGCCGTTCAGGTCGGAACAGAAAAAGGCCTGGGCATTACACCCAGCACCGGGCTGCGTGAGCCCGAAGCACAGGGCGAAGGTGGCGAAGTCCACCAGGTCGACCGAACCGCCGCTCATGTCAATGTCACCGCACTGGCACGGAAGAATCTCGACGGCCACGTAGTGGTTGGCATCATCGAGGTTGAGCCAGCCGACGTTCTCGCCCCAGGCATAGCCGTAGAAGCGGTACCCGATCCTGTCGTAGCGGGCCTGTTGACCGAAAGGGCCCAGTTCGGTGCGGGTGTCGAAGTTGACCCAGCCGATGTTCTCACCCCAGGCCAGGCCATACAAATCATCGTTGGCGTCGATGTTGACGCCGAAGTCCAAGCCGTTGAGATTGAGGTAATGGGTTCCGCCGCCGGGCGTGCCGTCGCCCACGTCGACCCAGCCAACGTTCTCGGCCCACATGTAGCCGGACAGGAACGTGCTGCCCACGTGGACTCCCTGGTTGCCGCCGTTGGCCTCACGCCAGTTACTCCAGCCCATGTTCTCGCCCCAGCCCCACTTCTGCACCGGGTCGATGTTGGTCGCCCCGATGAGGGCGGTGGCGGCCGAGATACTGACCATCACTGCTATGTTGATTACGCGTGGCATCGCTGCTCCTTTATGTAAACTGAGTTCGTTGCCCGGGACCTAAGGTCCCCGGGGCGATGCACAGATACCTCCTTCTAATAGGAGACGTTCACAAAGTGATCACCTGCCGCACCGGTGTTGACCGCACCCGGCCCGGCGAAGATGGGCCCGTAGGTATCCGCAGCGGCATTGAGGTTATATCCACCGGGGTTGCCCCTCTCGCGGTTGGACAGGATCGAGTTGCCACCGGCCGCCGAGGTGTCGATGGCGTCGCTCATGTTGTTGTAGCAGTTGTTGCCTTCGATGTTGTTACCGTCACCGACGGCCTCGATGCCGTCGTCCTGGTTCTCAGCACAGTTGTTGCGCCAGACGTGGCAGCCCACGCCGACTTCGATGCCGTCGTCCGTGTTGAAGGCCACGGTGTTGTTCTTGACCATGGAGTCATCGGCCCAGATACCGTCGGCGCCGTTGTAGTTGGCAGCACAGTCCGCCACCGTGCTGGCCCAGGCGGAAATGCCGTAGTTGGTGTTCTCGTAAGCCGTGCTGGCGATGCACACACCGTCGCTCAAGGAGATGCCGTCCCCGGCGTTGTGGTTCGCCACGCAACTGACCACTTTCTGAAAGAAGTCGAACCCTCTTCCCCAGCCGCTCGCGCCGTTTTCTGAGGCCGTGCAGGCCTCCGCCGCATTCTTTGGCCCCACCGTGCTGGTGAACCCGTTATCCCAGTTGCCGTTGGCCACGCAGCCCTGGAAATGGTTCTCCTCGCCGTCACAGTAAAAGCCGCTGCCTTGGACACCGCCGCCTCCGTTGCCCACGGCTATGCAGTCGGTCACCCGGCAGGCGAAGCCCAGCCGGACACCATGCTCCCCGTTGTTCGAGGCGTTGGAGCCGATCAGCACGCAGTAATCGCTGAGCCACATGCCGGTCATGCCGTTCTGGCTGGCCACCGAGTCACTGATGTGTAGACCCTGACCGGCGAAGATCCCGTAGTATGTATTGTGATTGGCCACGCAATTGGTCAGCTTGGAGTCGTCCGCGGGCTCGATGCCATTCTCGTTCTCGTTGGCAATGACGTTGCGGATGATGCTCGAAGGCCCCACGATTAGGCCGCTGCTGCCGTTGTTCTCCACAGTCACGTTGTAGATGTGATGTCGCTCGCCGCCGCCCAGATCGATGGCGTCGTTGACCCAATCGCGAAGCTGCCCGTCGTGAATGGTCACCGTGTTGTGACCGACCACCAGGACGATACCACTATTGGTGCCGGGGCCACCAACCAGCTCAAAGCCGTTCAGGTCGATGTCCACGTCGTCCGCATCGATGGTGATGCCGTCTCCCGGGCCCGCGTAGCTGAGCGACTGGCCCAGGTAATACGAGCCTGGCTGCGCAATCGTGTAGGGCAGCGTGTCGATCTCCGTTCGCGGGCCGAAGCGTCCCGTAGCCGCCACCGGACCCGGCGGCGGGTTCAGGGTCCCGCCGCCTACCCACACAACGATCCCCAGCACCGCGACGATGAGCACGGGGCTGGCCACTTTGAAGGTGTGACCTTTCATGACTTGATCCTCCTACTAACGAACTGCCTCCTGGGCCCCTCGCGGCCTGCCACACACAGACGCGACGGGCCCAAGTGTGTCGCGGATGGAAATGCGCTACGGGCTCTTGGCGGCACGCATCAAGATGTGCGCGCTCAGGGCACATGAGGCTCACGTACTCCGCAACCGGTAGGCCCCATCCGACCCTGCGCGAATCACCGGGACCCGCGCGCATACTCACTCTCACCGCCCGGCAAGGCGATCAGGATCGACTCGACGGCCGACGCGGCTGCAGCCTGCACCTGTCCCGTAGAGAATGCGACCAAAGCAAGGACATCATTGACGTCCTCCACCAGGTCCGGGGTCTGGACTCTCCCCCAAGAACCAGACGTTTAGCTGCCTCGCGCGGTTATCGAAAAACGCCCCTCCGCCCAATGAAAGTTGATCTGGTACCTGCGGCCCACAGTACTACGCGGCTAGACGATCGGCCCGGGCCGACCATCTTGCCCTACGGGGCCGCGGAATCACTCCCGGGGAAAGCAGCGGCCCCGGCTAGAAGAAGGCGTGCCCGAACTGCCACGTCCCTGACCCCTGGGCCAGAGACCAAGATCATCTTATCTGCTCCGGCTCCGAACTGCAAGCCTTCGAAGGGCGAGTTCCCACAAGAAGTCGGCCACGCCTGGGGTGACCCAAGCGTGGCCCCAAAGGAACTGGATTGGTGCGCATCGGCGCAACGACCGACCACCTGCTCCGCCGGCACCAGCTAGGGCGCGCAGTCCGGCACCATCTGCGAGGATTCCAGCCCAAACCACAGGGCGAAGGTAGCGAAGTCGACCAAGTCCACCATGTCGTTGCCGTCCAGGTCGCTACAGAAGAATCCTTGCTCATCACAATCGCCACCCGGGCCGCTGAGCCCGTAGCACAGCGCAAAGGTGGCGAAGTCATTCAGGTCCACCAGGCCCCCGCCGCCGTCGATATCACCGCAGACGCAGCGGCAGCCGGTAATGGAAACGTTGTCAAAGCGGCTCTGATAGTCCCAACCCGATCCGCCCACCCGGATCTCTCGGATCTCCTTGACCTGGGGAAGCTCCTCGAACAGGTCGAAGCCGGCCTGGTTCCAAACGTTAGTCTGTACCAGGTCATCCTCATATTCGGCGATCAAGCCCTGGCCGGGGTCTACGGTTCGAATCCCGTCTCCGGGCGGGTCGAGGTACCAGCCGTGACGCCAGATTTGCGTGGATTCATCCTGGGCGATGTAACGAATCTGCACCAGCGCCGGCCACTCGAAGGCCGGGGTCACGTTCCCTCCCGCAACCAAGTTATGGTTAGAGACCTTCACGTCCAAGTTAAGGGTCAGGGCTGTAAAGGCCTCCGCGTCGATGCGCACGTCCTGAATGATCATCGTCCAGTCGCCCGAACCGCTGTCAAAGAAGCGCCAGAACCTGGGGCACTGATCGCCCGGCTGGGAAGGACCGTTGTCAAACGTATCAGCCAGAATGGCGCTGGCCTCATCCACGCCGCCAGTAAAAGTCTCATACCGCCGCCAGCAGCAGCCGGGAAGGCTATCCTGCCCTTGATCGTGAGGATCCGAGGTGCCGGCGTCGTTAAACCCCGGCGGATCCTCGAAGTCCCCGTTGCAGATGAACTCGAAACAACCCGACGCCAGCGGAGTCGCCGCAGTCACCGCCGCCAGAGCATCGACCCGCTTCTTGAACAGCGGAAAGCCGCACTCCCCGTCGATGATGACCGACACGCCGGTGTCCCTCATAGTGCTGGCCACTTCATCCGGGCTCAGCGGGGGAGCGAAATCACGAACCTCGGCCATTAGAGCCGCCACGCCCGTGCAGTGCGGGCAGGCCTGCGACGTCCCCGTGTAGGTGGACCACGAGTTGTTGCCCCCACACCAGGCCGAGGTGATGTTCCGCCCGGGGGCGAGCAAGTCCAGAAGATCCTGACAGAAGTGGTGGTTACTGAAGCAGCACATCATGTCTGGCACGGCCGGATCGTCGTAGCAGTCTGGCCAACCGGTGCCGAATGCGGCGTATGTGCCCGAGTCTGGCTCGCGGCCATAGTCCTGGTCATAAACCGCGCCCACCGAAACGACGGAACTCAAACAAGCCGGAGAGGATACAGCACAAAGGCCGTTGTTTCCGGAGGAGGCGAACAGGGTGATGCCGCAACCCTTGGCCGCATCCGCCGCCGCCGCCATCATCTGCGTGTAAGTGCCCACGTCGTCGCAAGGGCACGCCGTGTAAGTGTCTAACGTGCCCAGCGACATGTTGATGGCACATAGATTCTCGTAGTCGTTCTTGTGCTCCAGGACGTAATCCACGCCAGCGGCCCAATCGCTGACCCAACCGGTGGACTGCCCGCCGCACAGGCCATCCACGTCCTTCAATACCTTGACGGCCAGGATGTCACAGTCGGGCGCCACGCCCACCGGGTTCACCACGCCTCCCGACGTGATGATGCCGGCCACGTTGGAACCATGGCCGTTCACCTCGGGGGCCCCCGCGCCGGTGGTGACCCCTTGGTCCAGGAAGTGATACGCCCCCGGAGCAATATTATCCGACAGGTCCAGGTGATTGGCATTGATGCCCGTATCCAGCACCGCCACGGTGATGCCCTCGCCGGTAAAGCCGAGCTGGTTTTGCACCTGATCGGCGTTGATGAACGGCACGCTCTCGGCCAGGTGCCCTTCGATGCCCTGGTCGAGGAAGACGGACTTCACCTGAGGATGCGCCTCCAGGATCTCCAGTGCCGCCCGGTTGACCCGACCGGCCAGAGCGGGAATGAACTGATAGCGGTAGGCCACCTGCAGATGGTCACCCACCTCGTTGAGCACGCTTTGTTGAGCCTCCTGCACACGGACTTTGCGCTCCTCAATGCGTAGGCCCGTTCCGGCGGGCAGCCCTTCCAGCAGGGTCAGGGCGAAGACGGTTCCGTCAGGGCTGGCCTCCAAAGCCTCCATCACCGCCGGGCGGACCTTGGCCGGGGCCAGCAGATCCGGCGGACCCGCCGCCTGGCTCAGGACCGGGAAAGCCAGACCCAACACGACCACGAGACAGCAACTCCCCACGAAGCAGACCATCTTGGAGTTCATTGGTTTCGCCTCCGATTAAAAAGGTTCCTCACGTTTAATCCTTCATGCAAACTCACAGTCGCATTCGCACACCGTCGGCGGCGATAATGGCGCAGCGGTGGCGGCACCCTCCCAACGCCGGACACCGGGCCTTTCCGAAATGCTACAGCTCATGCGAGGCAGGGCCTCGTCCTCCACCCTTTCAACCGAAATGAAGGGCCCGGACCCCACGCCAAAAACTTGAAATACTCCCACTGGCCCATAAAAGAGCCCGCAAGACGCGTAGCAGCTATATCCCCGTGCGCAGGCCAGCCCCGCCGACGGAGCCCCAAGCGCGAGCCCGAGGCCAGGGACCCACTCGCTTGCCCTCCCAGCTCGGAGGAATGGCCCGCGATCGCGCACGCTCAGTTACTGACGGCGCCGCGTCTCTCGGCGAATCAGCTCGGCGGCCGCCCCCAACTCGACAAGTTGGACCGCCTTGGCCGCACCAATGACCAAGTGACTCCCGTCCTCGCTGACCGCCAGGGTATCCACCGGTCCCCCAAGGCTCGGCAGCGTGGCCAACTCCTGGCCGGTATGGGCATCCCAGAACCGTACCGCCCCGTCGTTGCCTCCCGAAGCCAGCACGCCACCCTGGTCGAGGAAGGCCAAGGCCTTGACCCAGTGGGCGTGGCCGTGGCGAATCTCCACATCCGGCTGGCTTTCCGGCCGGCCGATGCGAATCAACAGATCGGCACTTCCGGTGGCCAGACGCCGGCCGTCGGGGGAAAGGGCTACGGCGTTGACCCACTCCTGGTGGTGCCACTCGCCGAGGCACTCCTCTCGGCCCAGCTCCCAAAGCCGGGCCCACCAGTCGGTGCCTCCGGTTACCAGGCGTCGTCCGTCCGGCGAGAACGACACCCCCAAAATGAGCCCGCTATGGGCCGGCCATGACTGCACCAACGAGCGGTCGGCGCACCGTAACACCTCCAGCCGGCCGTCACGTCCGCCCAGAGCAATAAGCTTGCCGTCCCGCGAAAACGTCAGGGCCCGGAGAAGCGTGCGGCCGGTGTGCCAAGTGCGGAGCGGCCGCTGGTCGGCCAGATCCCAAAAGACCACCTTCCCCTCTCGATCACCCGTGGCCAGCCATCGACCCTGCCGGTCGAAGGCCAAAGCCTCAACGGGCGCCTCATGCCCGGGCCAACTCTCCACGGTGCGTGGCCCGGTGGTCGAAAGTACACCAACCGATCCATCCGGCGCCCCGCCCCAAGCCAGCAAGCCGCCCTCCCGCGAGATGGCCACACAAGTACGCTCGGCCCCACTGACCACGTCCCAGCTCAGCAGGCCCGGATGATTGGCCAGGTTCCATACGCGCAGTCGTCCCACGCTGCCTGCGGCCAGCCTGTGGCCCCGCGGTGCGAAGGCCACGTCGTACACGGCCGTTTCGTGGGCGCGCAAACGTCCCAGGACCCGCCCGCTCGTGGTGTCCCAAATCCGCACCACTGCATCCCAGCCGGCCGAGACCAGAAGCGAGCCGTCATCCGAAAAGTCCAGCGAGGGCGTCCAGCACACGTGCGCTGTCTCCGGCCCCGCATCAACCTCGGAGGGAAAATCCCATAGCGAGGTGGGCCGCGGCTCCGACATGCCGGCGTCGCCGGTCCAACGCCTCGCTCCAGATGATACCTCCCACAGGGACACCTCTTCATAGCTCTGCACCGCGATGGTCCGTCCCTCCGGGCCGAACCGAACCGCCTCGACCGGCTTGGCGAATCCCCTTAATTCAACCTGAAGGCCGCCGCTCGTCCCCTCCCATACCTGCACGGCCGGCCCAAGAGCGCCCACCGCAATCAGATCGCCCGCCCGCGACAAATCAGCCGCCACCACCGGTTGGGATCTTTCGACCACAACTCCGCCGAGTGCCAAATCTGTGTCAGCGATGTCCCACAGTAAGACTCTGCCATCGTTCCCGGCGGACATCAGACGATTCTCCTGGCAGGCAAAACGCAACTGCGTCACCCCGCCGGCATGCGCCTCCTGCGCGCCGATGGGATGACACCCAGCCGTCCGCCACAGTCTGATCCGACCGTCTGTTCCCGCGGTGGCCAGCAGATCTCCTTCCGGCGCGAAGGCTATACCGCTCACCCCGCCGGGATGCGCCTCGACGGTATACATCCTTTCGAACGTAATCGCGTCATGAACGGCCAGCACACCGGCCAGGTTCCCGCAGGCAATAAACCGCCCCTCGGGCGAGAACGCGGTGCAGGTCACCCAACCGCTGCCACAGATGCAGGTTTCCAACGGATTTTGAATGTAATGGCTGAGCAGGGACCAGTAGGCCCGCCGATCCGGTCGGGCCAGGTAGGCCGGCCAGAGCAAGTCCTCGGCCAGCATGTCGTGCCCGGCGGCCAAATGGGCCATCCCCCGCCTCAAGGTGTTGACGTGAAGCTGCTCTTGCAGCCGATTGCGTTCTCCGCGCACTTGAAAGTACATGGCCAGGATCGCGGAGGAGGCAGCCAGCACCAGCGCCAGTGCCGCCGCGGCCACCTGCACCTGCCGCCGGTGGCGCGCATAGGCCTTGCGCAACAGATAGAAGCTGCTGGTCCGATTGGCCTCGACCGGCTCGCCGCGAAGATAGCAGCGCAGATCGTCGACCAGTTCGACGGCCGTCTGGTAGCGCTTGTCCTTGGATTTCTCCAACGCCTTGAACACCATGGCGTCGAGGTCCGGCCGGATCGTCCGGCAAAACCGTGACGGCCGCGGCGGCACCGTATGACAAATGTTGTGCAACGCTTCCTCGAGGGCGCCGCCCGTCTCATACGGCGCCCGCGCGGTAAGCATCTCGTATAGAATCACCCCCAGCGAATAAAGGTCGCTGCGCACGTCGATCTCATGCCCCCAGCCGCCGGCCTGCTCCGGGGAGAGATAAGGCAGAGTTCCCACTAACTGCCCCGCCTGGGTCATGCGCGTGGAGTCCTTCACCCCCACCTGGTCACTGTCGGCGAACCGGGCCAGTCCGAAGTCCAGGATTCGCGGGCGCCCCTCCGGCTCCACCAGAATGTTGGATGGTTTCAGGTCGCGATGCACCACCGCCCGGTGGTGGGCGTATTGCACCGCCTCGGCAATCCGGCTGAACAGGGCCAGCTTCTCGTTCACGCTCAGATCATGCCGCTCCAGATAGCGATGCAGCGGCTGGCCGTTGACGAACTCCATGGCGCAGTAAGGACGGCCGTCAGCCTGACCGCTTTCCAGGACCCGAACGATCCCCGGATGATCCAAGGCCGCGGCAAGTTCCACCTCGCGCTCGAAACGCCGACGGGCTCTCCCCGAGGCGTGGACGCCGCTGGCCAGAAACTTCAAGGCCACCGGCCGCTTGGTGGCCAGTTGCAGGGCTTTGTAAACCACCCCCATGCCCCCGCGGCCGATCTCCTCGATCACCGCATACCCCCGCAAGCCGGGCAGCGCTGTCGGCGGCGGCTTCTCCGCGCCGGCCTGGCTTTCCTCCTCGCCGGATGGTTGCTCAGCGGAAACTCCCGCAGATGAATAGTCGGCCGCACCCGGCGACGCCCGCTGCATCAGCCTCAACGCCGCCAGGCATTCGCGCAATTCGTCGGCCAGGTCGGGATAGCGCCGCACCCACTCTTCCGCTCCCGAAGTCTCTCCCCTGTGAACGGACTCCAGGTAGCCGTCGATGGCCTCGCCCAGACGGCGATCACGATCGTCATCCGACGCTGTATGCTCGGCGGCCATGTGAACCTTCCCGGCCTACCCGCAGGTGGAAGTGGCCCAACGTGAACACTATCATTGTATGCCCTGACGGGTCCCGCGGGCACCTGTACCGATAACGTTTTTGCGATGTGCAGCTTTCCCCACCGCGGCATCATGCTTGCAGCCGCCCGTTTACGAGGTGCGGTCGCCTATGGTCTCCGACGAAACCACCCGATCATGGATCAACCAGGCCGTGGGCGGTGACCTGCTGGCCATTCAACGGCTGATCATGGTCCATCACACTCGCTTGCGGGCCATGGCCGATCAGCGCCTGGCCGCGCCCATGCGGACCAAGCTGGAGCCCGACGACGTCCTGCAACAAGTCTACGCCGATGTCATCCAGCGCGTGGCAGAGTTCCAGTACCGGGGAGCGGATTCGTTCTTTCACTGGCTGACCCGCATCCTGGAATCCAAGCTCATCGACGCCCACCGTTTCTTCCACGCCGCCGTCCGCGACGTGGATCGCGAAATCCCCCCGGCCGAAAGGCCCTCGGGATGTGAATCGCTGGCCGCCCGGGCGGCCTTGGACAGTCTCACCCCCAGCCGCATCCTGGCCCGTGAGGAGGTGGATTCGCTGGTCATGGCCGCCCTGGCAGGCCTCTCCGCCGACCACCGCCGCGTACTCGAACTGCGCTTTCTTAAGGGTCACCCGCTGACCGAGGTGTCCGAACTAATGGGTCGCTCACCGGCCGCCGTGCAGATGCTCTGCGCCCGGGCCTTGCGCCGACTTCGCCAATCCCTGTCCCAGTTGAGCCGGACCGAAATCTAATCACTACCGCGTTTGTATTCCCCGGCCCTGGTGCCCCAGTCGCTGGTCCGCAAATCACCGATGTGCGAGTATGCCCAGAATCATTCCCGGATGGCGGTGGTTTCGGCGATGCCGGTGTAGCGTCGGCTGCCCACGGCCATGGAAGGCATGCCCTCCGGCCAGGCCGATAGCGAAATGCTCGTGCGGTCCTCGGTGTCGTCGACCTCGAAGGTCACCCCCACGTACCAGCGCGGGAACTTGCGGATGTAGGCAATCTCGAACCCGGCGTTACGCCCCAGCTCCAGGTCGAAGTAATCGCGCAAGGCGATGGTGTGTTTGCGGCTGATCTTGTAGTTGACCCCGGCCCCCAGCAGGTTGGAGTCAATCCGCCCGATGTAACGATAGCCCACGAAGTAACTGAACCGCGGTGTGCGTTCGACGGCCAGCGACAGATTGTACGAGCCCATGCGGCAACCGTTTAAGTCCAGAATCATGTCGCTGAGCAGGGCCGTCGAATCGGAAATCCGCCAGATGTAATTGGCGCTCAGGTAATTGCTGGTGATGCTGTTCTCCGGCCGCGAGGCGAACACCCGCCCGCGGGTAAACTCCTCACTCTGGTTGTCGCCGTTGAAGAAGCCCGCCTCCAGGTCCAGGATCATCCAGTCCACCACGCGCCTGTTCCCGGGGGCGCCGCGCTTGGTCTGCAGCCGCTGGCGCACGCCGACCGCCACCCCGTCAAAATCATCGATGTCTTCCACGCCCTCGGTAAACGGCGACAGGTCGTCCGAGTCCTCGTTGCTGTGGCCCATCCAGGCCACCAGGTCCGGCTTGATAACGTGCCGCAGCCCGTGCACGTCCAAGAACTCCGAGCTCACCTCGGGGAAGCTGCGCGACAGGAACATGCTGGAGCGCAAACCGTACTGGCCGAACAGGCGCCCGATGTTACCGCCGCGGCCGGGGTCGTCGCCGTCCCAGGTCGTGCCCCGCAACGTGGCGAAGGGAACCACCTTGACCGGCCCCAGCGAAAGCGGCACGTCGATTTCCTGGCGGGTGTCGGCCCGGGCGGTCACGTCGGTGCGGGCCTGGTTGTCCCAGCGGTTGCCCTCGAAGGCCCAGCGCTGATCGGTGCGGCGGCGCACCGCGCCGAGACGCGACTCGTTGAAGTAGTTGCCCCACTCACCCAGGGGTTGGCCGATCCAGTGAAAGGCCACTTCGGGCAGGTACTCGGTTTGCTCCAGCCATTCCAGAATCCGCCACTGGGCCAGGGCGGTAACCGCCCAGTTGTCCCGCTGCTTCTTGAGGTAGACCAGCGTTTCCTGTTCCTTGTCCTCGTCGAACTCGCTTTCGAACCAGGACTCCAGGAAGTCGGGATCGGATATGTAGGACAGCTCCAGGGTCAGCTCCCAGTCCTTGGGCAGAAACTGGCGGTGCCGCCACAGCACCCGTCCGCGGTTCTCGCTGTCCGGCTCGATATCGTCGCGGAACCCGCCCAGGTCATCTTCGCCGCGGTCATTGATGTAATAGCTGCGAAACAGGCCGTAGTAGTTGTCGCGCTTGTAATCTAAGTCCACGCCGACGGCCGGGCCGCGATCCGAGTAGTAATCCAGCAGCAGCGTGGAGTCGAACCCCTCCGGCGTTTCCAACCCCAACAGGCTGGACAGATACCACTTGGATTCAAACGTAGCTCCGTAGTCGTCGCGATAGCCCACCGCCACCCGCTTGAGGATGGACTCGGACTGCTTGAAGTCACCCCGCGTGTAAGGCCAGTACAAAACCGGCGCCCCGTCCACCTTCAGCGTGGTGTGGTAGGCCTTGTAGGTCCCCGCCATCAGGCCGGCCACCTGCCCGCCCGGTTCGCCCAGCGTGCGGTCGTACAAATAAACCTTGTCGGCGCCCACGGCGTAATGGGGCGTGTAGAACTCGCTGGTACTCACTGTCGCCCCGCGGGCCAGATACTCGCGGCTGGAAAGCTGGCGAACCTGCTCGGCCCGGACGTAGATGGGCACGTTTCGCTCCGGGGCCATGGCTCGCATCACCGCGTCCAGGATCATGGCCCGCTCGTTATCGAAGTCGTAAAACAACCGGCTGGCTCGAATGGTGCGCTCGCCGCGAGCCAATACCACGTCGCCTTCCAGGTAGGCCCCGGAAACAACGTCGGGCACGCCTCCCAGATCCAGAGCCCCGGGCGAAGCGAGCAATTCCCTGATGGCGGCAGCTTCCTCCTCCTCCTCGGTCAGGGCCCGTTCCAACTCCTCTTCCGACGGCTCCTCGCCCTCCAGCCCCTGACGGAGCCGTTTCTGCAAGGCCGCCTCGCGGAGATAAAGAACCGCGTCATGGGCCCGAATCTCGAGGAACTCTTCGCTGCGCGCCGCCCCCCGGGCGATGTAAACCCCGCCGCCCGCCACCAACAAGCGCTCCTGGTCGCGCACGTGGGTCTCCATGCTCTGGCCCAGGCGGATCATTACCGGGGGGGCAACTCGGGGCGCGGCTCCGGCCTCTTCGGCCGGCCGCTGCACCTCCACCGGAGACTCCTTGGCGTACAGCGGCTTGCGAAAGGGGCTGAAGTCGCGGCGGACTTGCTCAGCCCGCTGATACAACGCCGACTCGGCCGACGGTTCATCGGTCCTGGCGTCGTAGTTGACGCTGGTCGTGCCGAAGCTCTGTAAGGTCACGAACAACACCGGCCCGGTGCTTATCGATCCGCCGGGCTCGACCACCCGGGCCTCGCGCCACAAAAAAACCTCGAACTGTTGGTAGGGCTCGCCCTCATAGTCGGCCGGGCGCATCCAGACCACCGCGTCCTGGCTGCTGAGCCGGCGAGGACCCATGTGCAGGGTGAAGTCGCCGTAGTATTGAATCACTTCGGTGCCGTCGGACAGCCGCCACAAATGGGCCAGCTTGCCGAACAGCTCTACGTCGAACTCACTGATGGCCGGAGTGGAAAGCGGCTGAGCGGCCTGCTCGTCCAACGAGGGCAGATCCTGGGCCCGGGCCGACAGAACCTCCATGCCCCCGCACAGGGCCACAGCCAGCAACAACACCAAGTGCCTAGAGTGGTTCACGCAAGACCCGTTTGGACCAACACTTACCGCGCCAAGTAAGAAGCGTAACCTAAGGGCCGATTCTAGCCCTGCGGCCGATAATCTGTCAAACGGCCTCGCCGCGGATGTGGGAGAAACTGAAGGGAGTGGCCAGCTCAGCGGGCGGCCCGGCCAGAAAGCACCTCCGATGCGGCCGAGCATCATCCAGCCCCATGGCCTTTGGGTCGGAGGTCTTGAAGAGCCGGCTGGACGCTCGGCGATTCCTTCCGGCCGCTACCGGACCCGCAACAACAGGTAAACCATCTGATCGGGCCCCGTCTTCACGTAGATGCGGACCTGGTCGTGCTCTTCCAGCCGCTCGCGGACCACCCGGCGGAACTGGGTGGCGCTCACCACCTCGGCCCGCTGCACCTCCCGGATCAGATCGCCGACCCGCAAACGGGCTCGGTCCGCCGCTCCGCCTTCCTCAACGGCGGTCACCACCACGCCGCCGACCTCATCCTCCCACCCGTGACGCTCCGCCAAATCACTGTCCAGCGTCTTCACCGAAAGACCCAGCTCCGGAATCTCCACCCCGGCAGTCTCCGGCTGCGGCGGCGTGGACGGCACCAGGAAGTTCGTCGGCCGCGTGCTGAACCCCTCCGGCTGCTGGCCCACCTTCACCGGGATCCTCTCGCGAGATTCGTCACGCCAGACCTCCAGCACCACGCCCGCGCCGGGCTTGGTCCGGGCGATGGCGTCCGACAGGTCAGCCGCCCCCTCCATCCGCTCGCCATCTATCGACAGTACGATGTCGCCCCGGCGGAGTCCGGCTCGCTCGGCCGGGCCGCCGGGCAACGGATCCCCGGACAGCAGCACGCCATAGGCCTCGTTCCAGCCAAAGGAGGAAGCCAACTCACGCCCGTCGCGCACGCCTTGAATCAAGACCCCGAGGTAGCCGCGCACCACTTGCTGGCCGGACAACAGATAGGGCAGCACCGCCTCGATCTGCCTGGCCGGAATCGCAAAGCCCACCCCGCTGCCCAGGCCCGTCCGCGTGGCAATGGCGGTGTTCATGCCGACCACCCGCCCGCGAAGGTCCACCAGAGGCCCGCCGCTGTTGCCCGGATTGATCGAGGCATCCGTCTGGATGAAGTTGCTGTAATCGAACATGGCCTGGTTGCGCCCCTTGGCCGAGACAATGCCGTGGCTTACCGACTGACGGTAGCCCAGCGGGCTGCCGATGGCCAATACGAAATCACCCACCTCCAACTCGTCGCTGTCCCCGAAGACCACCTGGTGCAATTGCTCAGCCTCAATCTTGATCACGGCCATGTCCGTCTTCAGGTCGACGCTGACCACCTCGGCCCGGCAGCGCCTGCCGTCCCACAGCCTCACTTCGATCTCGTCCGCCCCTTCGACCACGTGATTGTTGGTCAGAACGAATCCCCCCTCGGCGTCCACGATTATGCCCGAACCCCGTCCCAACTCGGGGCGTGGGGCAGAGTCGAAGTCGAACTGGCCTTCGGGCAACCGCTCCTGCAAGTGCCTGCGCAAGGCCTCGGGAAGAGAGCTGACTCGGGTCTGCGTATCGATGTTGACCACGGCCGGGCGGACGTTATCCGCCGCCAGGCGAAACGCCCGTGACAGTTCATATAACGCGGCCGAGGAATCGCCCAGCTCGGGCATCTGGGCCAGCTCCTCGCGGCCGGCCTGAAGACGACCTTTCTCGGCGGCGTAGGCGAAGCGAGTCCACAGCTCAGGCTGTAGAATGCCCAGCGAAATGATCACCAGGGTAACCAGGATGAGGAAATACGGCCAAACGCGGTGACGAGGCTCCATGATTCGTCCTTTCAGGGGTGAAATCCTCTCCCAACCTCCCGCATCCACAACAACTCAGGCCAGCGGCCTATTCTATATATCGTAGTGGAGCGCCTCCTCGTAGCGAAGAAGCCACAGCCCTTTTCGCCTGGAGGGGCCACCCAGACCCTGATACGATGGGCCGCATGGCCGGTTTCAGTTTCCAGGTTCGGGCCGAAAACCATGTAGATTCCGCCCGGCTGGCCCACCTGACCACCCCCCATGGCCCGGTGGATTGCCCGGCGTTCATGCCGGTAGGAACGCGCGGCAGCGTCAGAGGCCTCACCGTGGCGCACCTGGAACAGACCGGTACGCAGATGCTCCTGGCCAACACCTTCCACCTGCAGCTCCGCCCCGGGGCCGACGTGGTGGAAGCCCTAGGCGGCCTACACCAGTTTATGGGCTGGAATATGCCTATTTTGACAGATAGTGGCGGATTCCAGATTTTCTCTTTTGCCGACTCAGCCCATATTGACAACGAGGGCGTGTCTTTCAAGTCACATGTCGACGGGGCCATGCTCCGCCTCGACCCGGCCAAGGCAGTACGAATCCAGAATCAGCTCGGGGCGGACATCATCATGGCCTTGGACCAATGTCCACCGCTGCCCGCCCCGCCTGAGGTGATCCGCCAAGCAGTGGATCGAACCCTGCGCTGGGCCGAACAGTGCCGCGAGGCCCACACCGCTGGCGACCGACAATGGTTGTTCGGCATCGTCCAGGGAGGAACCGACCTCGATCTGCGGCGGGCTTGCGCCCGGAGAATCGTGGACCTGGGCTTTGACGGGTGTGCCATCGGCGGCCTCTCGGTAGGCGAGACCCACCAACAGATGCTGGCCGTGCTGGACGCGGTGGCCGGCGGCCTGCCGGCCGACAAGCCCCGCTATCTGATGGGCGTGGGTATGCCCCGTGACCTGTTAGCCGCGGTGCAGCGGGGCGTGGATCTGTTCGACTGCGTGCTGCCCACCAGGAACGGACGCAACGCCTACGCCTTCACCGCCACCGGCAGCGTTAGGCTGCGCAACGAGAAGTACCGTCTGTCCGACCAGCCCCTTGAGGCGGGCTGTGACTGCTATGCCTGCCGGACCGCGTCGCTGGGCTATCTGCGGCACCTGTTCCTGGCCGGCGAGATGCTGGGGCCCATCCTGGTGAGCCTCCACAACCTGCGGTTCTTCCAGCGTTTCATGGCCCGGATTCGCCAGTTGATTCCGACGGCCGATTGGGGTCAAATACTCACCGAGTTTCCCATCGCCGGCCAGACCGGCGAGGACGCCTCTGCTGAGGAGAAGCCATGATCGCCACCATCCACTTGCTCTTGCAGGCCAGCCAGCCCGCCGCGCCGGGCGGGGCTCCTGCAGGCCCCGGGGGCCTTATCGCCAGCCCCATGTTCCTCATCCTGCTCATGCTGGGGGTCTTCTGGTTCGTGATGTTCCGGGGCAACCGCAAGGAGAAGCAAAAGAAGCAGGCCATGCTCGACTCCGTGGCCAAGAATGACCGCGTGCTGACCATTGGGGGCATCATCGGCACGGTGGTCCAGGTCAAGGGGGAGGAGGTCGTGATCAAAGTGGATGAATCCACCAACACCAAGGTAATCATCATCCGATCGGCCGTCCGCCAGGTCCTGGATCGCGACGAAACCCCGGCGGAGGTCGGCAAGTAGACGGGTAATCGCAGACGGGGGCACCCTCGGGCGACCCGGGGCTCAAGGCCAGACCGGCCGGCGCCGGGATCGATTCCACCCGGGGCCGAACCTTCACCCGCCATAATAGTATTGAAAGGTGGACGTCCGGCAGTCGCCCTGCAGGAGTCCAGGACAGGAGGCCCGGCGCCCACCTGGGGGAATCTGTGGCCGTCGCCAACGAACGGGCCCACCCCTGCCCAGCTAACAGGGCTTGCACTCAGGGAAATCGGTTTATCAGGACCCTGGCAACGCCCGATAGTAAGTGAGATAGGCAGCCACAGTGTCGTGACCTGTGCAAGGCGGCAGGGAGCATCGTCCCCGGCGGAAGCTGTGACCGGTCGGCCCAACCCGAGCTCAGGGGCCGCGCTAGTCTCTCACCGCCCCAGCCAGGCTGACTGCGGCTGACAACGAGGAACAGCATGAGGGGCCCCTTGGGGCCGGGTCTAGCCATTGCCAACATAACCGAACCTCGACCCGCCCGGCGCCGGGTGGTGAGGTCGGGGGCCGGCGAAAGAACCGAAGGTGCAGCGAAACGTGGTCAACCGATCACACAGGAGAGTCCCCTGTCTGCTGATGAGCCCTCTGCTGGCGGTCTGTTGCGGAGGCTGCTTCCATTCCTGGATCAACGACTGGTTGGACCCCAGTGAGATGGGCTCTTTTGACACCACCCACACCTCGGAGATTCGCCGGAGCATCTCGGTATTGGAAGAGCCAAGCGGCCTGGCCTTGGCTACCGACCCCACCCCCGAAGACCTGGTGACTTACACCGATGAGTATCGCATCGCCCCTAGCGACATCCTGACCATCCGCATCTTCGAGTTGATAGCCCCCGGTGCCGAGACCCTGATCACCCCCATCGTGAACGAGCAGGGCAGCATTCACATCCCCGAGTTGGGCTGGACGCCGGTGACCGGGCTCACCGCCAGGGAGCTGCAAGCCCAACTGGTGGACGAGCTTCGCCAGCAAGAGCTTCTCGAGGAAGCCAGCGTGGAAGTGGTCGTCGCCGCCCAGCGCCAGCGGGTGTTCTACATCTTCGGTGTCGTGGCCCGAGCGGGGGCTTATCCCATCAGCAAGCTGGACTTCAGGCTGATGGAGGCATTGTTGCTCGCCGGGGGCCTGCCGGACGTGGCCGACCGGGTCTACATCTTCCGCCCCAGCGAGGAGGGTGACGCCTCCTGGCTGGAGGAAACGACGGCCCCAGCCCAAACCGCCCCCAGCGCGGCCAGCGGCCCGGCCACCGACTCGGCCCCGTCCGACGCCGTCACCAGCGAGGAGCTCGAGCCCGACACGGAAGACCAATACGAATACGGCCAGATGATGCTCACCTCCTACAGTCAGGCGGCCACCGCTTCGCCTTCCGTCGGCGCGGATGAACCTGGTGACGTCCCTCCGTCGGGCGAGACCCAACCGGCGGATGCCGCTGAGCTTCTTGACGCCGACCTTCTGGAGGCGATTCGCCCCCCGGGGGTCGAGGCCCCGGAGCCCGCGCCGAGAGAAGAACCCCAAGAGTGGCCAGAGGCCCAGACCCAGTTGGAGCCGACCTTCGAGCCTCCCCCCGAGCTGGAGGAGCCCTCACAACAGGCCCCGCTTAGCCACTGGATCTGGCTGAACGGCAAGTGGATCGAAGTCACCCCGGGCCAGGAACCCGGCGCCCCGGAGACGGCGCCGGGCCCGGAGGAGCGCCGTATTGCCCGCACGGCCCCCACCACATCTCGGGAGCCGGTCAGTTGGGAGGATATTGAGGTCCCGCCCAGCAACCGCATCATAGCCATACCCGCAGACCTGCTGCGCGAGGGAGATGCCCGCTACAACATCGTGGTCCGTGAGAACGACACGATCCGGGTGACCGCGGGAGAGACCGGCCAGTATTACATGATGGGCCACGTGCTGCGGCCCGGCGTATACTCTCTTGTGGGGCTTGAGGTCACCCTCAAGCAAGCTATCGCCGCCGCGGGGGGCCTGGACCCGCTGGCCTGGCCGGACCGCTGTGATGTCATCCGTCGAATCGGCGGTGACCGGGAGACAGTCATCCCGGTCAATCTGGACCGGATTTTCGCGGGCCAGGACCCCGACTTCTTCCTCAAGCGCAGCGACATCGTCAACGTGGGGACCCACGCGGTAGCCCCCTTCCTGGCCACCATTCGGGTCGCCTTCCGCCTGACTTACGGCTTCGGTTTCGTGTGGGACAGGAACTTCGGCGACATCGAGAGCCAGGGGGGGTCACCCAATCCGCGGCTCGTGCGGGCATCGCAGCAACAGTCGCTACTGCCGGGGCTGTTCCCGTAGTATCCTGAGTTTGCGGGACCGGGGGTCGGAGGATGGCCGGCCCCGGTCCGGGAGAAGGGCCTGTTGAGCACTGCAGAAAACGCATCTTACACCTCGTCGCCCCTACCGGACCAGCAAGCCAAACGACGGGCCGCCTGGATTCAGGTCGGCGTATTGGCCGCCCTGATACTGTGGCTGTTCTGGCATGAGGTTCACCGGTTATTCAACCTGTGGCAGACCCAGTCCAATTGGTCGCACGGTTTCGTGGTACCGTTGTTCAGCCTGTACTTCCTGTACGCCCACCGCGAGGAGCTGGCCCGGACGCCGGTTCGCTCCAGCATCTGGGGACTCCCGGTCTTGTTGGCCGGCCTGGCCTTGTACCTGTATTCGATTTGGCCGCTGCAGATGGGTTATCCCAAGTCGGTGGCCCTCATCATCTGCCTGTTCGGTCTGGTGCTGTACCTGTGCGGGTGGAGAGTCATGCGGATTGCCTGGCTGCCCATCCTGTACTTGATGTTCGCCGTCCCCCTGCCGGAAAAACTCTATGTGCAATTCACCATGCCTCTTCGCCGGCTGGCCTCCACGGTGGGGGGCATGATTCTGTCGGCATTCCCCGGCGTGGACGTTACCGTCTCCGGGGTGACCATGGAGGTGATGCGCGACGGCCAGTGGCTGGCCTCGTTAAACGTGGTGGACGCCTGTAGCGGCATGCGCGTGCTGATCGGCTTATGTGCCCTGGGCGTGGCCATCGCCTATTTGGGTGACCGACCCAACTGGCAGCGTGTGGCCCTGGTTCTGTTTTGCCTGCCCATCGGAGTCTTTACCAACTTGTTGCGGATCACCTCCACCGGCCTGTTCTACGTGCTGGGATGGAATTATCTGACCGAGCATGCCGGGCACACGGTCTGGGGGCTGGTGATGTATGCGGTGGCCCTGGCGTTATTCTTCCTCTTGTCGCTCACCCTGTCGCATCTGGTGGTGGAAGACCACGAGGCGGATACGGCCCAACTCGAAGCGCCCCCTAGTGGAATCCGGGGGGCCAACAGTAGGTGAACTGATGGCCACGATACCGGCAACCATCCACGAGAAGCTGCCCCAACCCCCGGCGCTGCCCATCCGTGCGGCGGCGCCGGCCGGGCCGACCTTATCCATCGGTGACGTATTCCGCATCATCAAGCAGCGCATCTTCCTGATCCTGTTTGTCTGGATGTTCTTCAATGCCCTGACCGTGGCGGGAACTTACTTGCAGATCAAGTACCTACCGGTCTGGAAGGCCGAAGCCTTGGTTAGGGTCGAGCAGGAAGCCGCCCTGCAGCCCATGGAGGAGATCACCCGCTTCGTGCCCAGCGAGACCATGTCGCGAATGCTCAGGGATGAGTGCAGCGCCATCAGGGCCATTTCCATTCTCGAGCAGGCCCTGCGCGACGTGGAGGTGCAATCCACCCTCTGGTACCAGGAGGTCGAGGAGGACCGTCGCGTGGAGGAGTTGCGCGACATCTTGCGGGTCCACCCGGTGGAGGGCACCAGTCTGGTACGCGTGGCTATCAGTTGCCACGCCCAGGGGGACCCACACCAGATCGTCAACGCCATCGTCCGGGCCTACCTCAACATCAAGGACGAGCAATCGCGCGCCCAATACCGCGGCAAGATGGGTGACTACCAGAATGAAGAGTCCCTGCTACGCAAGGAGTTGGAAGCCAAGCTGGAGGAAATCGCCCGCTTCCAAAACGAGATCAGCACCCCCGGGGCCGTCTCCGGCATCAACATCATCGGCCAGAGCCTTCTGGGCACTGCCAACGTGCTCACCGAGCTCCAGTCTCAGAAGCTCGAACTCAAGGCCTTATATGAAACCTACCAGGGCGCCGAGGAATTGGCCGTTTCACCCCAAGTCAAACAGATGGTGGAGAGCGACCCGACCATTGCCAACCTGAATTTCAGGCTGCAAGCCCTGCAAGAGGAACGGGCCGTGGCCCGCGACAAGTTCGGCGAAAAACATCGCGCCGTCCGCCAGATCGACAAGCGGATCGAGGTGGTGGAGGAGGATGTGGAGCAGAAGCGCGGCATGCGCCTGGCCGAGGTCAAGGACTACCAGGTGGACCAAGCCCGCATCGCCTACCTCAACACCGTGGACCAGGAGCTGTCCATGCGTGAGGAGTATGAGCAGCTCAAGGCCCAACAGCGCGACTTGGACCGCGACCTGGCCAACTATGAGAAGCTGCTCTCCCAGCAGAAGTTGCTGGAGGAGGATCACAACCAGGTCCGCTCCTACGTCAAGCAGTTGCAGTTCCTGCTGCGCCAGCGCTCCGCGGTGCTGGCCAGCGTGGCCCAAAACGCCATTGTTCCTCTGGAACGGAGTAGTCCGCAGTGGCACATCAACGTACCGGTGGGTGTCTTTCTGGGCCTGGCCCTCGCGGTGAGCTTCGCCTTGATCCTGGATTTGGTCGACACCAAGATTCGTGCCCCCATGGACATCGTACGCCATCTTCATCTGCCCATCCTGGGCACCATCCCCGACGTGGACGACGAGGAGATGGTCATCGAGCAAGTCGAGACGGCAGTGCTGGACTTCCCCCATTCCATGTTGGCCGAGGCCTTTCGTGCGGTCCGCACCAACTTGTTCTTCGCTTCGGCTGCCGAACATCAGCGCAGCCTGATGGTGACTAGTCCCAAGCCGGAGGACGGCAAGACCTCGGTGCTGACCAACCTGGGCAGCTCCATCGCCTATAGCGGGAGGCGAGTGTTGCTGGTGGACGCGAATTTCCGCCGTCCCGCCCTGCATCGCATCTACAAGGGTGCTAATGAAGCCGGCCTCAGCAACGTCCTGGTGGGGCAAGCCCAGTGGCGCGACCTGGTGCGCAAGACCCCCTTGGACAACCTGGACTATCTGCCCGCCGGACCCGCGCCCCCCAATCCCTCCGAACTGTTGGGTGGCGATTACCTGCGCGAGCTGGTCAACGCGGCCACGGCGGAATACGACCAGATTCTCTTCGACCTGCCCCCCGTGCTGCTGGTGAGTGACGCCCTGGTCTTGGGCACCACCGTGGACGGGGTGATCCTGGTCTGCCGGGCCAGAGCCAATTCGCGGGGCGTGGCGGGGCGGGCCGCCCAACAGCTCACCCGGGTCAACGCCCGCATCCTGGGAACCGTGCTCAATGCCGCCCAGGTGCGCCGCGGTGGCTACTTCCGCGAACAACTGCGGACCTACTACGACTACCTGCCCGAGGAGCCGGAGCCTGAAAAACCTCCTCGCGCTCTACCCAAGTCCAAGAAAAACAAGAAGAGCAAGAAAGAGGAACCGCCCGAAGCCGACTCCCCAGAGGGGACGGAGGCCCCCCGCCCATCCAAGGATGAGTCGGGCCAGGAACCGACCAGCCCGGGGAAGACGTGAGGCTCCAGGACCACAAGCATCGACAGATCGGTAGCACCGTCCGGTCGCCTGTTGAGGGCCCCGGCAAGTGTGCGGGTCTTTATATCAGCGGGGGGATGGTGAGTTGAGCCAAGCCCACCACGGCGACGCCCCTCCAGCTCAGGGCCGGGTCCTGATCGTCACCCAGGAGTTCTTTCCCTCCACGAGTGTGGGGGCCTTGCGCCCCGCCAAGTTCTGCAAATACCTGCCGCACTTCGGATGGACCCCGCGGGTGTTGACCACCACCAAGGACTATTGCGGCAGCCGCGATGAATCGCTGGATGCGGGTATGATGTCGGCAACCGAGGTGATCCGGGCACCCATGCGTCCTCTACCCCGGCTGGTCCAGGCCCCGCTGGATGCCCTGCAACACTGCTACCACCGGTGGCGAGGACGAAGCTGGCTGAGGCAACATACCGGCGCCAAGGTCGCGGCTCAGTCGTTCTGGTGGGCTGACCGGGCCCTTCCCGACCGCGGCGTGCCCTGGATCCCCGATGCGATCAAGGCGGGTCGCCGAGCCCTCAAGGAGTGCGATTGCATCTACTCCACCTATCCCTCGGGCAGCGCACATCACGTAGCCCTGAAACTGTCCGGCGAGTCCGGCCTGCCCTGGATCGCCGATTTCCGAGACCCCTGGTCGTTCGGCACCACTGTCGCGGGCATGTCGGCCTGGAAGCGACTGCTCAACCGGCGGGCCGAGCGCGCCTCCGTCCACCGCTGCCGCTTTGTAGTCAGCACCACCGAGGCCATCACCGAGCGATTCCGCCAGACCTATCCGGACCTGGACCCGGCCAAATTCGTCACCATCCGTAACGGTTTCGACCCAGAGGATTTTCCCTCTGAAGAAGAGATAACCGGGCAGCAGGCGGAAGGCGTATTCCGAGCGGCCTACTTCGGTACGCTGTACCTGGGGCGCGATCCCCACGGGTTGCTACAGGCCCTGCGCCAGCTCCTGGACGCGGGAATAATCGACGCTGATCGATTCCGGCTGGACTTGTACGGCCCTCCCCCACCCGAGGTGGCAGAGACGATCCGCCCCTTCGGGCTGGAAGGGGTAGTCCACGCCGCGGGATTCGTGCCCTACCGCGAGGTGCTGCGGCTGATGTGCCGCTCCTCCCTACTAGTGGTGATCGGATCGGCCGAGACGGACCACCTGTGCCTGGCCACGAAACTGTACGAGTATCTCTACGCCCGGCGGCCGATACTGGCCCTGGTGCCGCCCGGGCCTATCCAGCAGTTCATCACCGAACTGGGCGTAGGAGAGGCCCTGCCGGGCCACGACGTGGAGGGCATCTCGCGGCACCTAGCCGGCTGGTACCAAGCCTTCCAGGCCGGCCGGCTGGAACCGCCCCAGGTGGAGATTCCAGAGAACTACAATCGGCGATACCAGGCCGGCCAACTGGCCGGACTGCTCAGTAAGGCTAAGGAATCGCGCTGGTGAGCCGGCAGGAAGAAATCGTGGGCCAGGCGGCCCGACCCTCCAGGGCTGCGGCGGCGTACTACTGTGCAGGGACTTACTGCCCCGGCGGCGAGGTGAGTCGGACAAGTGCAAGACGGGGCCGGCTAGGAACCATCAACCGCATCCCACGTAAGTGCGGCAGGGCTATGGGCCGATATACCGACTAGAGGCGACGCGGATAGGTCACTTAGATCGCCGTGGCCTAGCCAAACCGTCGGGCCGGCCGAGAGGGTCAGTGTGAGCACCATCCCTTATGTTTCCTATCCGGCGGCGTTGGAGGAACGCCCCACGGCGGAACCGCGACTGCACGTTGGCACGCTGTGCTTCGTGATCGTGCAGCTCGCGGTGCTCATGGCGGTGGGCATGAGTCCCCTCCGCAACATCTGGAGCATGCTCCTGACCCTGTTTCCGTCCATGGTGATCGCCCTATTCCAACCCTTCGTCGGCTTGTGTTGTCTGTTTGCCTTCACCCTGTTTGACGAGCAGGTGGCCGTCGCCGAGGAAGCCTTCACCAGCAGCAAGTTTCTGGCCATCTTTGTGGCCCTGGGCTTCTTCTTCCGCTGCCAGAGGCGGGAGTACACCCTGGTGCCACCCGATCCCATCACCAAACTAGCCCTGATCTGGGCCTTCTTTTGCATGTTGAGCGCCCTGTGGTCGTACTATCCAAGAGTTACCCTTATCGCCGCCATCACCCAGGTACTACTGGCCGGATGCCTGCTCATGGCCTCTCAGATGATCGACACGCGCGCCCGGTTGGGCACCGTCCTGGTTTGCGTGGCCATCGCCTGTCTGGGCGGCGCCGTGATGCTGCTGGCCAACCCGGAGGCAGGCGGCCTTTACGAGAAGGGGGGCCGCGCCTCGCTGGGCCGGACCAACGCGAACATTATCGCCCGCACCCTGGTCATGGGCATCTTCGCCGCGGTCTACTTGATTTGGGTCATGCGATCTATCTTCTTCCGGCTGGCCATGATGATGACCATCTCGATCACCTTGGTGGGCATCCTGGCCACCAAGACGCGGGCCGCCCTGGCCTCCTTCTTTCTGGGCTTGGTCGGTGGGGCCATCCTCGGCCTACGCGGCAGCATCTTTCAGCGCATACTGATGTTCGCGATCCTGACCCTGTGCACCTTCGGTGGGTTTCTCTTCGTCAACTACACCGGTATTCTCGGGGCCGACTACTTGGATCGCTGGCAACGGCTCGAAGGCGGCGTCTCCGTGCGTACCTACATCTGGAAGACCGGGATCGGCATGTGGCTGAATAACCCGGCCCTGGGTGTGGGTTACGGCTGTTTCGAGCAGCACTACACCTCCCTGGCCCTGGAGCAGAGTCGTCTGAGACTGGGCACGGAGCGCGAAGCCCACAACACCTATCTGCGGGCCATCTGCGAACTGGGGCCCATCGGGGTCTCGGCGGTGGTGGGCATCATCATCTGGATGAATATCTACTCCTTCCGCATTCGTCCCGGCCCGGAGGCCAACCTGGGCTTTGCCATCGCAGTCTCCATCAGCGCCATGAGCATCTTTTCGACCCTGACCCACCTGAAGATCTTCTGGTACATGATCGCGGTGCTGATCGCCATGGTCAGGACTATCCCGGAGAAAGAGCGCGCCGCGCTGGGCTACGCCGGCCCCTACGAGGAAATCCCTGCCGTACCTAACCCCTACGCGCCCTAACCGCCCCCGCGCCCCCACCGGTTGATGCCCCGCCGTCGAAAACCTATGATGCTCCGGCAAGAGGCCGGGCGGAGCGAACTCGACTCCAGGCCCGCCTCATGGCCCCAGGCCTGAGCAGCCCAACCGACTCACCGCTCGGCGGGTTGATAGTGAAGCGCATGAAAAAGGAGAGCCCTTGAGAGTACCCCTATTGGACCTGCAAAAGCAGTGGGCCGAGATTCAGGCCGACGTACGCCGGGCGGTGGATCGCGTGTGGGAGAGCCAACGGTTCATCATGGGCCCCGAGGTCTCGGGCCTGGAAGAGGAGATCGCCGCCTATTGCCACTGCGCCCACGCCGTGGGCCTCAGCAGCGGCAGCGACGCCTTGCTCTGCGCCATGATGGCCTTAGGCCTCGGCCCGGGTGACGAAGTCGTCACCTCTTCGTTCACCTTCTTCGCCACGGCCGGCTGCATCCGTCGTCTGGGGGCCAAGCCGGTCTTCGTGGACATCGACCCGCAAACTTACAACCTGGACCCGACTCAAATCGAGAGGGCCGTAACCAGCCGAACCAAGGCCATCATGCCGGTGCATTTGTTCGGGCAGTGCGCGGAGATGGATCCGATCCTCGCCCTGGCCGCCAAACACGATTGGCCCGTGG
>Ga0315550_1000401_pt1 | contig 26581 bp, 18 predicted proteins | sample SalMarSW160190MG_2_FD_203100 | JGI IMG/M metagenome (GOLD analysis project Ga0315550, IMG submission 203100) | Salt marsh sediment microbial communities from the Plum Island Ecosystem LTER, Massachusetts, United States - Salt Marsh Sediment SW1601-90 ... | reverse complement strand
CCTGCTCCATCGTCAGCCCGTACTGCGATAGCGCTTCCTGGGATACCTGGATCGAAATCTCGTAGTCGCGCACGCCTCGCAGCTTGACCTGCGAAACCGCACCCAGGCTCAGAAGCTCGTTCTTGATCTCCTGGGCCCACTCCTTGATCGCACGCTCCGGCGCATCACCGTATATCGACACGTTGATCACCTGCGCCCGCGCGATCACCTCCCGGACCACCGGCGCCTCGGCTTCCGGCGGAAACGTGTCGATCCGATCCACACGATCCTTCACATCCAGCAACACCAGGCGCGGATCGGCCGCGTCGGAACGAAGCTCGACGATCACCAGCGCCGCATTCTCCTCGGCGCGCGACCACACTTTGCGCACACCGGGTACCCCCTCGAGCGCCTGCTCGACCTTGACGCACACCCCCTCTTCCACCTGTTCGGGACTGGCGCCGGGATAGGCAACTTCAACGGCGAGCCGGTCGAGGGAGAACTCCGGATACGTCTCCCTGACCAATGCCGTCCCCGCCAGCACGCCGCCGGCCAGGATGCAGAGCATCAGCACATTCGCGTAGACTGGATTGCGTACGCCTGCGGTTATGAGCCCCCGCAGCCAGGACATGTCATCTGACCCCGCCGAGCACCGCATAAGACAGGCCCGCGGGACGCGTCCTCTCGGCCACCGCCCGTTCCCCCATCGCCATCACACGCGACGGCACGGGTTCACTTTGCGGCGCGGCGGCCGTCATCACCTCGCTGACAGCCAGACGCATCCCCTCGACCGCCCGCGGCAACGGCGAGACGACCACCCGATCCCCGGGCTTCAGTTCACACACCGAGCCGACATCATCGGCCTGGCTGGAATCCACCCCGCCCCGGTATGCGACCAGCACCTGCTCGCCGACCCGACGAAGCGTCGGTACGCGCTTGACGACCAGGCGACCGTGCCCCGAACCGTCCGCCTCGGGCTCGAACACGTACACCGTCTGGCGGTCGTGAATGGCGTGCCATGGGACAACCAAAGCGTCTTCCAAAGGCTCGGTAGGCAACTCGGCCCGACAGAACATACCCGTCGACAGCGGTGGGTGTGAATGGCCCTTGTCCGTCGCCACCTTAAGCGCCACGTCGCGAATCTCGACGATTACATGCGCGGTGCGTGTAACCTCATCCAATCGCTCCAGCCGCGTGATCCAGCCCGTCCAGCTAAGCTCCTGCCCGAAGAGCGTCCACGTCACCCGCACCTGCGGTGACGACTCGACCGGCTCACCTTCGGCGTCGGCGAACGCTGCCAGATCGGTCCACCGAAGCTCACGCGGGTCGATCACCACGGGCAGCTCCAGCGCCTCCAGATCGGTCAGCACCGCCATTTGCAGATGCGCCATTACAACCTGCGTGTTCTGGGCCAACACTGCATCGACCCGAGCGTCGAATGGGCAATAGATCCTCGTCTTCGACACCCGCAAATTGGCCTCGTCCAACTGCGCCCGCTTGATATGCAGCAGCTCTTGCGTCTCCTGAATCAACAACGGAATCATCGCCAGCCGACTCTCGTAGCCCAACACCTCGTCGCACTGACGAAGATGACGGTCCAACTGGGACTCGACCTCCAGCTCGGTGGCCGAGCCCTGGGCAAGCAGCCTGCGATCGCGCTCGAGACTCTGACGTGTCAACTCCTGCCGCTGCCTCGCCAGCTCGACCCGCTGCGACAGACTCTCCTGTTCCTGTTCGTGCTGTCTAAGTCCTACCCCCAGACGGGCGATCTCTGCCTCGATCTGCTTGACCTGCGACGCGTGCGGCCGCGGATCGATCTCGAAAAGCAACTCGCCACGGCGAATCACGTTGCCCACGGCCAGGTCTTCGTGAACCTGGACAAGCTGGCCGCTTACCTCGGGGATGATCTTGACCTGACGTTTGGGACGCACCGTGCCGTAGCCGACGATCGGCGCCTCAAACACGCGCGGCTCGATCGTGACCACCTCGACGCTGGGCACGTGGATGCCTGCTTCTCGCCGCTGGGGGTGGGGTTTGGTCGCGACCAGCCACACAGCCATCAGGCCGCCCAGAGCCAACACGCCCCCAGCAGCGAGACTATTGATCATTAGACGTCTTCTATGGGCAGGAAGCGACATAGTCAGCAGTCCACCTCTCCCTTAGCCGGCGGGAATACCGTGGTGTCCAGATCCCTTCGCAGTTCGCTGGGCCGCACCATTCGAGTTCAGCAGCTAACTCGCCCTCGGTCGGACTCGCGCCAAGCCCGCATTATAGCGTCAAAGTCGCCGGGCACACTATGCTCAGGCCCGGTTGGCTTGGGTCGGCTGACGCACGATAGTGTCAACCGTACCAGGACGCTCCGATGAGGCGCCGATCCTCGCCACCGACCAAGGTGCCCGCCCCAATCGCGCCCTCCACTCCTATAGGCGCCGACGGGCACACCGAACCGCAAAACAGCTGCCCGATAAATCGCGATGGCCCGCGACGGTGAGTCATATAAGGGACTGTGAAAAAAGTAGTTACAGGCCAACTCGCCGTCGAGGCGCCTTGGGGCGATTCGCTCCGGCCTCGCTGCAACCCAGTACCCAACCAGGAACCAAGACAAGCGGCTTGCGGGATTGCACCTAGTTTAATGGATCGGATGTGAGCGGCTCATGACGGCAGCCGCAGCCATCACCGGCCGTCGGCAGTGCGAAGCTCTCTGCGAATCATGGCCTCGGTCGAACGGCGGATTCGCGCCAGCCTTCCGGTCGCGTCGACCCTCTCCAGATCGCCGCACGCCACCTTCAGTGCTGCCGCCAGGCTGGCTATGGTGTCCGGCATGGCCGCTGCCGCCTGGCGAGGCACCGTCGCGTCGACGATCTTGCGGTGCTCCGGACTCAAGTACTTCGGCAGAGATGCGGGCGAGAACCGATCGGGAATGGGCTCGCCCTGCCCCACCAGAACCTGCGCCAGCGCCACCCGCGAGCCCTCCAACAACGAGAGCGCATACGCTGAGTTCCCGCGTACGGCTTCAGCCAGGGCTTGGGCCAGGAACGACCAGCCAACGACCGCTCTGGAGATCCGGGTGTTCTCATCGGCCGGCTCCCGCGTCTCATGCTGGCGACGAGCCGCCGCGTGGAGGCCGACCAGGTTACATCCCCCATCAACCAGAACGGAGATGGGATAAGGGCCGACGTACGCGGCAGTCAGCCCTTCGGGTGTAACCACGTGCAGGTCGAGGTATAGCCCGTCGGCGAAATCGATCACCATCTCACTATCTTCGCGGTCTTCGGTGAAGGTGCGCCGCTTGCCGACATGCCATCCATCCAGGCACGACAGCGCATCCTCAACGGAAGTGAAGTAGTCGAACTGCTCGGACGCGATGCACGCTCGAAGGTCGATGTCCGAGAACCGATCGGCCGTCCCGGTGGCAAACGATCCTGTCAGCCAGAGGGCACGCACCTCGCGCGTCCGCTGTGTCCACGCTTGCATGATCGCCAAACGTCAGGAGTTCGCCATGCCGCCACAGCCCGCCTACAGGCGATAGTACCGTTTCCTGTACCGCACGCGCGAGTCTGCCCTGCTCGTCGAGGTCAGCGGCTGTGTAGAACGCCTCAAGCTTGTCGGAGAGATCAGGTTCGTTGTCGCGGAGGTACGCCAGGGCGTGCTTCTCCCCTTTGTACGGGAGCCCTCTCATCTCGAAATACTGCGGCACGGCCCAATAGACGCACTGATGCAGCAGATAGTGTCGCAAGGTCGGCGGCAGATCTGGTTGCCCCTCCAGCTTGTCAAAGGTGTGTTTCGCGCCGTGACGCATGGCTGCAGCCCTGCCTTGCGCAATCGGCGGCACGGGAGTGCGCATGTGACGATCACGCAGGCTGCGAAGAGCCGCACCCACTTGTCCTGACGGATCATGAATCACTCTGGCGTCAAGCAGGATCGCCTCGAACCCCTCAGCGCGGTTCATGGCTTTGATTTGCTCAAGAGTCCTTATGTTCAGGTCGACCGGCGTGTTGTCCATGTGGAAGTGCAGGCTCTCGACGTTTGGCGAACATTCGCCGACGATGACAATCAGATCGTAGTCACCGTCCATTCGCTCGTCGCGATAGGATGCGCTGCCATACTCCGCCAGACCGACAACGTCCCGGCTGTCGCGAAGGATTCTTATCATGTCTGACACGGAGGTCATGTCCGTCTCCCTTCGTGCCGGATGCTGCCGCCGCCTGCGTCCGGTCTGTGCGGCTCGATGACCGGGACGTACCGTCCAGGGAAACCGCGATGCTCATCTCCGCCGAACTCGCTTCCGTCAACGGCGACAGGATCGGTGGCGACTCGCTGCTAGCTACCGCGTGTCGATCCCGCCAGGCCGCATCCCCGAACTGCATCTTGGCGTATGGACGACGTCTTGAGTATGCCTTATCCGACACGCAACCGCAATGCCGAGGTCATCACCGCCGGCGCAGCCCACAGCTCCGGACAAACGGCAGAGGGCACAATCAGCAGTGTTCCTGCAACCTGCTAGGGACTGCCGAACGCGGCTGCGAACAGGGCGAAGTCGGCCAGGTCGCCGATCGCCATCGATTTCCAGATTGTGTTTTCCGTGTCGAGCGAGGGTGCGTCGCGCCCCGCTGCATCAAATTCTCCAGCGAAATCGCGTTATCTGTTTGTGTAAACCGAAAGCCAAGGTTCCCGCGCGAAGTCATCATGGCCTCAGACCGGTACAGACATCGGACCCGGCCGACGCCGGCCCCGACTTATTGCCTCTGCGCCACCGGTGCCCTACGGCTTGGTGGGCGTGCGATGACTGATGTTGCTCTTGACCACGCTGTAGTCGGCCGTGGTGATTCGACCGCTACCGTTGAGGTCGTAGCGGTTGTCGGTGTACTCACTCATGTGGGCCTTGACTTCGCTATAGTCTGCGGCGGTAACGCGGCTGCTGTTGTTGGCGTCGCCGGTAAGCGTGCAGACATCCAGCGAGAACGCCTGTACCGCAAGGCCCGCAGCGGGCGTGATGTTGTACCATGTTAAGTTGGTCAGTTGGGCACCCTGCTCGACGGCCTTCAGCGTCGCTCCGGAAGGATCGTTCGGATCGATCTGATAGCTGAACGCACTGCTGACGTCGGGCCCGCCGCCCATCTGAACGATCACGAGCGGATCGCCGCCCGGCAGCGTGATCGCGTTGGAGAACACCAGCTTGATCACGTTGTTCTGCGTTTTCGGCAGCGTACCGTCGGCCGGCGGCTCGCTGGAAATCAACTCGGGCACGGCCGAGACGTACTCGTCGGCCCCGACGTCCTTGGCTGCACCGGCCGGTCGCGAATCACAATCATAGTCATCGACCACGTCGTTCGGGTCGGGCAGCGTCTGGGCCTGATCGATCGCACTTGTGGCCAGCTCGGTCAGGTGTAGATCACCGTTGTCGAAATCGCCAAACCACTCGGGGTGATCGCCGGCATTGGTGAGGTTGCCCACCATGGTCAGGGTTGCCCCGTCGCGGGGGTTGATCGGGTTGTCGAGCAGATTGTTGTAGATCAGGGCGGTCGTGGTCGGATATCGACCGTCGATGGTCGCCCAGTAGTACAAGTCATGCTGCACCGCGGTGTTGTTGTAGACCCTGGCGTTCTGGGCGCGGTTGAGGGTGATGGCCACGTCGCCCGTCGTGGCGTCGGGACCGCGATAGAAGAAGTTGTTGCGGATAATCCCGTTGACGTGGTCGGGGTCGTCGCCGCCCGGGTTGCCGAACGCCACGCCGAAGTCGCACTCGATGAACTCGTTACGTTCGACGAGGGTATTCTGACAGCCGTGCCACATCAGGATGGCCCCGCCACTTAGCGAAGGCCCGCGCATCCGCAGGAACGTATTGTCGCGAATGATCCAGTTGTCCGACGTCAGGCAATCGATGCCGTGCATGTAGTCGTCGGGCCCGCGGTCGGTGAACTCGAACTGGCAATACTCCACGATGCCGTCGTCGATCGTCTGGATCTTCAGGAACTGCGTACGGCAGTCGATCAATCGCACGTTGTAGAAATGCGGCGCGTGACAGCCGCTCATGATGTGAACCAGATGGTGGTAAACATTCTTAAGCGTCATGTCGGCCACCAGGATGCCGTCGATGTTGTTGGTGAATTGGAAGATGTAGTCAGCCGCTCCGCTGCCGTACATGCCCGTGCCGACGAGCACCACGTCGTCACGATTGCCGGTGGCCCCGCGGAAGGCAATGTTCTGCATCGGCCCCTGGATCCAGCGCGCGGCGGTGACCGAACTCATGTCGTACACGCCGGCATTGATCATGATGGTCGTGTTTGACGCCAGGTTTCGCGAGATGGCGGTCTGGAGTTCGCCCGGGGTCGAGACGTAGATCACCGTGCCCGACGGCGGGGGCAGGGGCGGCGCCACCTTGGCCGCCACGGCCGACGCGGGCATCCAAACGCCAAGCATCGCAAGCGCAGCCACAGCAAAACAGACATGGTTACGTCCGGTCATGATCTTTACCCTCCTGTCACGACATGTCCCGAGTTTGTGGCAAGCCCGATCGAAGATCGCGCAACTTACCCTCCTGCAACCCGACGCGGGCACAAAAATCGCACCGCACCGGCTTCTAAACCCTCACTAGATATGATACTCGCAATCGGGACCCCCGGGCAACCCCATCCAGACGCCGGCCCATCCCCCGACCAGCTTGGAATAGGCAACTCGGCCCGAGCCAGCCGTGCCCCGTTGGACCCGAACCGGCGGCATTGGCCGTTGGCGCCACTCCGCACGGGCCCTATAATCTCCCTCCGCTCTGTTTGGGCCGATTCAGGAGGTGACCATGTCCGCCCAGCTTCGCCCTGTGCGCTACGATCAGGTTGTCCAGACCCTCAAGCAGCTCAGCATCGACGCCTCTCACGCACTGCCGGACGATGTGCTGACAGGCATTCGCGACGCGCTTCAGCACGAGGAATCGCCGACCGCCAAGCATATTCTGCAACTCATGCTCGACAACGCCGAAATCGCCTCGAACGAAATGCTGCCCCTCTGTCAGGATACCGGCGTGTCGGTGGTGTTCGTCGAGCAGGGCCAGTCTGTGGTGCTCGAGCCCCCGGCCGACCGGCCTGACGCAACATTGATCGACGCAATTAACGAGGGGGTCCGCGCCGGCTATACCGAGGGTTACCTCCGCAAGAGCATGGTCGACGACCCGTCGGGCGAGCGAGTCAACACCCAGGACAACACGCCGGCCATCGTGCACCACGAGTTCGTGCCGGGCGATCGCCTGAAGCTCACGCTCATGCCGAAGGGCGGCGGCTGCGAGAACAAATCGCAACTGACCATGCTCAAGCCCATTCAGGGCGAAAAGGGCGTCAAGGACTTCATCGTCTCGGTAGTGGAAAAGGCCGGCGCCGACGCATGCCCGCCTTTTGTGGTGGGCGTGGGCATCGGCGGGAACTTCGAGAAAGCGGCGATGCTGAGCAAGAAGGCGCTGCTGCGTCGCCTCGATGAGCCACACCTCGACGCCAAGTACGCAGCGATGGAGAAGGAGCTCGCCGAGCGAATCAACAATCTAGGCATCGGCCCGCAGGGACTGGGTGGGCGCGTGACCACGCTTGGCGTGAAGATTGAAGCCCATCCGTGTCACATCGCCAGTCTGCCGGTGGCGGTGAATATCGAATGTCATTCACACCGGCACAAATCGGCCACCCTCTAACTGATGGAGCAGCGAGAGGCGAACCCACGTTATGTATGTCTCACCACGCCAGCAAAACCGGGCCCTGCTCCTGGCCGTGCTCATCAGCAGCGGCTTCATCCTGCTTATGGGGCTGCTCATCGCCTGGGTTGGCCGGAGCTGGGACTCGCTGGTGATGGTGCTGTTGTTGTTCGCGCTCTATGGGGTGGTGCTGGGCGTGATCCTCGTTCGGCATTGGATGCGACGCCGGTGGCGGGTGCGCGAAGGCTGCGAATGGGCCGACGCCCTCGGCTCGAGCGAGTGGGACTGACACGGCCAAGCGCCGTGGGAGAATGGCTATGGTTGAACCGATTCGACTGACGGCTCCGACCGACGAAGCGACGATCCGAAAACTCCGCGCCGGAGATCATGTGCTGATCAACGGCACGATCCTCACGGGTCGCGACGCCGCGCACAAGCGACTGTGCGAGTTGATCGACGCCGGCAGGACCGATCAGTTACCCGTCAAGCTGGAAGGGCAAATCATCTACTTTGTCGGCCCGACGCCCGCCCGGCCCGGAAAGGTGATCGGCTCGGCGGGTCCGACCACATCGAGCCGCATGGATTCGCTTTCGCCCAAACTGATCGCCCTGGGTCTGCGAGGCATGATCGGCAAGGGCTACCGCAGCGACGAGGTGCGTCAGGCCATGCAGCAGCACGGCTGCGTGCACTTGGCGGCACTCGGTGGGCTGGGGGCGCTGCTGGGCAAGGCCATCAAGGGCGCGAAGGTGCTGGCCTACGAGGAACTCGGCACCGAGGCCATCCGCGAACTCAAGGTCGAGGACTTCCCCGCCATCGTCGCCTATGACAGCCACGGCGAGAACGTGTACGAAGCGGGCGTGGCGGCGTACCGCAGGTAGGCGTTGGATAAGCGCGTGGGCGCAAGCGCTTGCCGAGATTTAAGGAGCGGGCGCCTGCTGCCGAGCGGCGGTCTTGCCGGCGGCGACGCGTGCCGCGGTGCTGCGATCGAATCGGTCTATCCCAGGAATGTCCATCTGCCCGTGCTGCGCAGCACAGTAGAGGACATAACCACCGCTGAAGTTGCGCACATCGTAGCCCATCTGCTGAAGGATGCGGCAGGCGTAGTAGCTGCGAATCCCGGTAAGGCAGTAAACGACCAAGGGGCGATCGCAGGGCAGATCGGCTATGTGCTCCCGCAGCTCGTCGACGTGGATGTGAACCGCCCCCTCGATGCAGCCCCTCTCCACCTCGCCCAGCGTGCGGACGTCCAGCAAGACAACGTCCTCTTCGGGCGTTGCGGGAAGCTGCTCGGGGTAGAACGGTTTGATCTCGCCCCGCAGGATGTTGTCGGCCACATAACCGGCCATGTTGACCGGGTCCTTGGCCGAGCCATACGGCGGCGCATAGGCCAGCTCGATCTCCGTCAGATCCGAAACGGTCATCCTGGCGGCGATCGCCGTGGCGAGCACGTCGATGCGCTTGTCGACCCCATCGACGCCGACGATCTGGGCGCCGAGAATCCTGCCCGTCTGCGGCGCAAACAGCAGCTTTATCGCCAGCGGCGTCGCGCCGGGGTAGTAGCCGGCATGAGAACCGGAGTGTGTGTACGACTTGAGGTATTCAATCCCAGCATCCCTGAGCCGTTTTTCGTTCGCCCCGGTGTTGGCTACGGCCATGTCGAACACGCGGACGATGGCCGTGCCCTGCGTCCCACGATAGGCCACGTTTCGCCCGCACATGTTGTCGGCCGCGTCACGACCCTGCCGATTGGCCGGACCAGCCAACGGAATTAACGCTGGCCGACCCGTTACCGTGTCGGTCACCTCGATTGCATCGCCGATCGCGTAGATGTCCTCATCCGACGTTTGCAGGTGCTCATTCGCCGCGATCCCGCCGACCGGTCCGATGGTCAGGTCCGCGTCCTTGGCAAGTTTCACCTCCGGACGCACGCCGATCGCCAGCACGACCAAGTCGCAGTCGATTCGCCGTCCGCCCGCCGTGCAGACGACCTGCCCACCATCGGCCCGTTCCTCGAAACCGGCCACGGCGTCGGACAGAATCAGCTCAACCTCTTTGGCCCGAAGATGCTGGTGCACGAACTCGGCCATCTCGCGATCGAGCGCCAACATCACCTGGTCGGCCATCTCCACAACCGTCACGTCGAGGTTTAGCTGCCGCAGGCTCTCGGCCATCTCCAGGCCGATGAACCCACCACCCACCACGACCGCCGTGCGGGCACCATCCTTACTCACAAATGAGCGGATCCGATCGGCGTCCGGAAGATTGCGCAGCACGAAGATCCTCGAGCCCTGGATGCCCGGCAGGTTTGGCTTGATCGGTGCCGCGCCCGGCGACAGCAGCAGCTTGTCGTACGACTGCCGATAGCGGCGGCCCGTTCGCATATCGCACACGTCAACAGCCCGGTTCTGGCGATCGATCGCCACCACCTGGCTGGACGTGCGAACGTCCACCTCAAACCGCGAGCGAAACCCCTGTGGCGTCTGCACCAACAGCCGGCTTCGCTTGGCGATCTCGCCGCTGACGTAATACGGCAGCCCGCAACTGGCCAGCGAAACGTGCTCGCTCCGCTCGAACACGATGATCCGCGCCTTCTCATCCAGCCGCCGCAGCCTCGCCGCCGCCGACGCGCCGCCGGCCACACCACCTACGATCACATATGTCTTCATCGAGTACTGCTCCGGAACTCCTACGGGCGACATTCACCACGGTGCCGGCCCAAACCGTCGCGACAGTATTGAGCCCGAGGCGTCTGACATCAAGCCCGGCGGCACATCGAATCGCTCGCCCACCCCAGTGGGCCCGCACATACCCCCTTCGACGCAACCCTTACATCTCGCTACACTATGTAAGCTACTATTATAGGCCCGAAGTCGAAAAACCCAAGAAGCGGGGTGCCATACCATGGACGTCTACCTGGTCCGTCACGGTCACGCGGTCGATGCCACGGTCGACCCGGCCCGCCCGCTCAGCCGGCAAGGCCAAGACGAGGTTCAAGCGGTCGCGGCCCACCTGGCCGGCCTGGAGCGCGCCGCGATACCGCACCCGATCGCCGAAATCCTGCATAGTGGTAAAACAAGGGCCGAACAGACGGCCCAAATCCTCGGCCACGCTCTGGCCGGGCATGCGTCGGTGGACGTGTCGTCGGAACTGGCTCCCAACGAGGACCCGCGTATCGTGGCCGAGCGCCTCAACGACGCCCGCGACGAGGACCGTGCGATCATCCTCGTCGGTCACCTGCCGCACCTCGAGCGCCTGATCGGGCTGCTGCTGTGCGGCGACTCCCACGTCACGCCGGCCCGGCTCACCACCGCTGCGGTGGCCGCACTCTCGTGGCACGAACGGGACGGCTGGGCGCTCGACTGGCTGCTCGCCGACGGTCTGCTGCCGGCCAAGTCCGACTGACGAACCATTCGGACTCCGTCTATTGGCGGTGACATGTTGTGGGGGCGGGCATGTTTGCGTAGCTCGAACGCCACGAAGCCAATCGTCCCCGCAGCATGTGATCCAAATATGGAACACCTACCAAGAGACCGAGGCGTCCGGACCGTGGTCGATCCGGACACCTCGTCGTCTTCTCGTCGCTTCAGGTGCCGCGATTACGGCTTGGTGGGCACTCGGTGTCCCAGGTTGGCCTTGACCACGCTGTAATCAGCCGTCGTTATCCGCCCGCTGCCGTTCAGGTCGTAACGGGCGTCGGTGTACTCGCTCATGTGGGCCTTGACCTCGGAATAGTCCGCCGTCGTCACGCGTCCGCTGTTGTTCGCATCGCCCACCAACGTACACAGATCGAAGGCGAACGCCTCGACCTGGAACGCCGCCGTCGGCGTGACGTGATACCAGGTCTGGTCGGTCAGGATCGGGCCCTGCTCGACGGCCTTGAGCGTTATACCGTCCGGCTGGACCGAGTAGGTAAACGCGTCGCCCTCCTCGAAGCCCCCGCCGAAGATGCTCAGCGCCGGCTGGCCGACAGGCAGGGCGATGTCGTCGTCGAACGTCACCAGAACCACGTTATTCTGCGTCTTCGGCAGCGTGCCGTCAGCGGCCGGGTTGCTCGATGCCAGTGACGGTAGCGGCCAGAGATACTCATCCGCCCCCACGTCGGGATAGTCGCCCGACGGGCGCGAATCGCCGTCGATGTCGGCCGGCACGTCCGCCAGCACCGCCGCCGCGTCGATCGCCGGCGTGGCCAGTGCGGTCAGGTGCAGATCGCCGTTGAGCGGGTCGACGAACCAGTCAGCCGTCGCCGTGCTGCCCACGATGTCGCCCGTCGAGGTCCACCCGCCCGCCTGCGTGTTGTCCAGGATGCGCCCGCGAATGATGTTGTAACGCAGGTCCAGGTTCACCGTGGGGATGGTCGTGTTGTCCAAGACGTGCAGGCTGCGGAAGTAGTTGCCGTCGGCGCTGTAGATGGTGTTGTTGTAGACCTTGACGTTCTTGGTGTAGCACAGCTCCAGCCCGATGTCGTTGCCGCGGACGATGAAGTTGTTGCGGATGATGCCGCCCTCGGCGTGGTAGATCGTGCCCGCGGAGGGGTTGCCGTAGGCGATGCCCTTGTTGCAATTGATGATCACGTTCCGCTCGGTTACGCAGTCGATGATCGCCTGCCAGAGGAATACCCCCGGGTCGCCGTAGCCGAAGTCGGCGGCCATGATGTCCTCGGCCACGTTGTCGCGAATGGTCCATTCGGTGGCGCCCAGCAGGTCGATACCGCCGAGGTAGTTGTCCGGCCGGTTCGGCAGCCCGTTCAGCCGGGTGGCGGTCTGCTCCATACGACAGAACTCGATAATGCCGTCGCGGTTGTACTTGGCGCCTTTCATGTGGTGCTCGCCGATATTGCGGGTGACCACGTTGTGCACGAGCGTGCCGTCGGCCCCGGGCTGGAAGTGCAGCCCGTGATGGAAGAACTCGGCGACGGTGAGATCGCGGATCTGCACGTTATCCACGGTCGTCTGGATGCCTTCGTACACCCCACTCGAGTTGTTCATGCCGCCGCCGTGGATAATCACGTCGTCCGGGTCGCCCGTCGAGCCGCGGATGATCAGACCGGCCTTGTTGCCCGAGATGTACAGCGACCAGCCCAAATAGTAGGTGCCCGGATGAAGCACCAGCTCGTCGCCCGGACCGGCATTGACAAAGTGAGTTTGTAGATCAGAGATATTGTAAATATCCCGAACCACAGCCCCCGCAGGGCTGCTAAGTGCGAGCCAAACCCCCAAAACGAGAACCAACGCCGTTAAGACCTGACCTCCGCCGCACCGTGCCGACAGCATGACCTTACCCTCCTTCTTCGCGCTTCGTAAGTCGATGGGAACGCGCAACACGGGCTACGTACACTCGCCCGTCACCACAACGTCCCCTCCGTTAGCCTCCAATTATTATGATAACGGCGTTCGTGGCGAAAACCAATAGCTCACCGTCCGATAAGCGGACGAATCCGCAGTCTTCTGATCCGACATGCAGGCCGCGTGCCCCTGCCAAGGGTCGCCCTCCCACAAAAAACCGAGGCGTCCGGACCGTCGCCGATCCGGACACCTCGCTATCCTCTTTTCGCTTCAGGTGCCGCGATTACGGCTTGGTGGGCACTCGGTGTCCCAGATGGGCCTTGACCACGCTGTAATCCGCCGTCGTCACGCGCCCGCTGCCGTTAAGGTCGTAGCGGGCGTCGGTGTACTCGCCTATGTGGGCCTTGACCTGGGAATAGTCCGCGGTCGTCACGCGCCCGCTGTTGTTCGCATCGCCTACCAACGTACACAGATCGAAAGCGAACGACTCGACCTGGAAGGCCGCCGTCGGCGTAACGTGATACCACGTCAGGTCGGTCAGGATCGGGCCCTGCTCGACGGCCTTGAGCGTTATACCGTCCGGCTCCACCGAGTAGGTAAACGCATCGCCCTCCTCGAAACCACCGCCGAAGATGCTCAGCGCCGGACCGCTGCCCGGCAGCGAGATCGCACTGTCGAACGTCAGCAGGATCACGTTGTTCTGCGTCTTCGGCAGCGTGCCGTCGGTTGGCGGCTCACTGGTGATCAGGGATGGCGAATCACTGACCTGAACCGTGATGCCGGCGCCCCCCGTGATCGACTCAAACGTGTGCCCATCGGGGAACCGGGCGTTGGTGTATACGGCATCGAGATCAGACAGCGATATTGCGACCGAGCCAGACGGCAGTCCGGCGAACGTCAACTGTTCGACGAGCAGATTCGCACCTGGAGCCAAGCCGTCACCGTCGTTAGGGTCGCCGTCCAGGCCCACCTCCAATGCGGCACCGAGGGCGATTGGCAGGTCGTCCTGACCGGGGGCAGAACCCACGTACTCCAGTGGTGTGACAAGACTACGCTCAGTGAGGACCACCGCTGCGTCACTCTCGACGGTGTAGGCAACCGCTGCCAAGCTTTGGCCAACGATGGTTGCCCGGACGTTTAGCTGGAAACTCTGGTTAGCACCGACCTGTAGCGTTTTGTTGCCGTCGGGCGCGAACAGCTCGAGTTGCACCGAGGCGGCGCCGGACGCACCCGACCCCCCGGGCGTACCCAGGGCGCGATTGCGGACGAAGGTCAGGTCCTTCAGATCCAGGACGCCGTCGATGAAGGCGTCGACGGCCGGGTGATCCTGGGCGGGGTCGCCCAACGTGTTGCGGACCTCGGATCGATCGGCCGCATCGACGTCGAAGTCGAGATCGACGTCACCGACCGGTCGCGGACCATACTTCGGTCGAGGCTGCCCGAACTCCAGAAAGCCCAGGTCCGGCTGCCCGTCGGTAACGAACGGGTCGTTGATGTTGGGCAGCACGTCGCCGGCGTTGATTTCCGGGGCGCCTGAGGCCAGAGACAGATCAAAGTCGGCCAGTTCGACACCCGGTTCCGCGAAGACAGCCGGCGGGATCGCATCGATCAGGTCGGCGTAATCGATCTCCATCCCGTTGGCTTCCACGCCTTCGCTGGAGAACAGTGACGCGAGCGAGAAGTAGTTCGAGTTGAAGAATTTGATCAGCACCTCTCCCGGACCGGCGCGATAGGCGTTGTAGTCCCAGTCTGTAACGTTGAAGTCAGGCCTCTGGCCGTCGTCGGTGCCCCCTCCGCCCACGTTCACCGCCCTGGTCGAGCCCATCATGATGTTGCTTCGCAGGAACGAGTTTTGGAACATGTCGCTAACGACGCCGATGCTGTCCTTGCTCGACGTGTTGTGCAACAGCCACGAGCCGGAGGCGCCGTTATGCAGCTTATAGGCCGAGCCGGTACGCACCCCCGGCCCCCCGTCCTGCAGGTAGAAAATCTCGTTGCGAAACGTGTAGGCCGGCCCGCCGAACAGGGGCTGGTTGGTTACCCCCATCCGGCAGTTGGTGACCACGTTCCGCCAGACGCGGGCGTTGGCTACGACATAGTCGATCTCCAGACCATCATCGCCGCAGCGGGCGGTGTGGTTGCCGTAACAGTCGAAGCTGTTGTTCCGTTCGCCGTACGGTGTGGTGAACCCGCTGTAATACGGCACGATGGAGATGCCGTCGGCAAAGCGCTCCACGTAGTTGTGGGCTACGACCACGCCCGTACCATGAGTCTGAATGCCCTCGGTGCTGCCGATGTAGTCCACGACCCATGGCTCGTCGCCGACGACCTCGTTGTCCATGACGCTCTGGCGGAACTCGTCGCCCTCCCCTCGCCGATTGCGATAGCCGTTGTCGATGTCGTGGATGATGTTGTGCCGGAACTTGACGTGCTGGATTCGCTGCGGGTCACAGCCATACTGGGCATTCCGCAGCGTCAAACGCTCAATGATCCAGTAGCCGCGCAAGGTGGCGTTATCGCCCAGTTGCAGCGCCGAGAACGCGCCGCCGCCGTCGATGATGGCCGACCGATCGGGCGGGCCGACAAAGCAGATCGGCTCACCCGGCAGACCGTTCTTGGTGAGGGCGAAAGGAGGGTAGACGCCGCTGGCCAGGTAGAAAACGTCCCCCGGCTGCGCAGCGGCATGAGCTGCGGTGAGCCCAAGAAACGGATCGTCGGCCGTGCCCGTACCGCCCCCCGAACCGGGTGCCACGTAGAGCTTTCGGCCGCTGGCACTGGGAACCATCTCCTGCCACGTGGTTGTCGTCAGCACCACCGGATTGGTGCCGAGCACGCCGTCAGGATCGCTCAAGGTCAGCTCTACCTCGTACGTCTCGCCCGGCTCGACCCAGAACACGGACCCGGCAAAACGGTTCTCCGCCTTGGAGGCGACGTTGTGAATGCCATCTAGGGGCAGGTCGCTGGATGGGCTGATCCACGGATGGAATCGCCAACCCGGCAGCGCCGGCAGCCACGTCGCGTCGCCCTGCCTGCGGTATCGCACGGTGCAGGAGCTGTTGAGGTTCTCGTCGCCGTCGATCAGCCAGCGGTAGCCGATGTTGATCTCGGCCGGATCGGCGTAGGCGACCAAGGCCTGGACGGCGTCGGCGGCCAGGAGCGGTTCGACCAGGCACAACAGTAGCGCAGAAAGCGACAGAGTGGCAGTCAACAGGTGGCGCATCCTTCTTCCTCCGTTCGGGCACACGCTCCGCCATAAAGGAGTTGCCCGCTTCAGTATAGCCGATCGGCTTGACTCTTACCCCCCGGCAAAGCTCCATACCCATGATGCACTGACGGTACCGTCCGTGTCCGTTTCAGGCAGCCTCATCAATATCCGTATCCTACTACGACTTCGTGATCACAGCGCCGGCTTGGTGGGCACTCGGTTTCCCAGGTTGGCCTTGACCACGCTGTAATCAGCCGTCGTCACGCGCCCGCTGCCGTTCAGGTCGTAACGGGCATCGGTGTACTCGGTCATGTGCGCCTTGACCACACTGTAATCAGCCGTCGTCACGCGCCCGCTGTTGTTGGCATCGCCCACCAACGCACACAAATCGAAAGCGAACGCCTCGACCTCGAACGCCGCCGTCGGCGTGACGTGATACCAGGTCTGATCGGTCAGGATCGAGTCCTGCTCGACGGCCTTGAGCGTGGCCCCGGCCGGATCGTTCGGATCGATCTGGTAGCTGAACGCGCTGCTGACGTCGGGGCCGCCGCCCATCTGGACGATCACGAGCGGATCGCCACCCGGCAGCGTGATCGCGTCGGAGAACACCAGCTTGATCACGTTGTTCTGGGTTTTTGGCAGCGTACCGTCAGCCGGCGGCTCGCTGGACAGCAGCTCGGGCACAGCCGAGACGTACTCGTCGGCCCCGACGTCCGGATAGTCGCCCGATGGACGCGCGTCGCCGTCGATGTCGACCGGCACCTCGGGCAACAGTACCGCAGCATCAATTGCACCGGTAGCCAGTTCGGTCAGATGCAGGTCGCCGTTGAGCGGATCGACAAACCAGTCACTGGCCGGGGTGCTGCCGGTGATGTTGCCGGTGTCGGAGAAGGTCGCGCCTTCGGTCAGCAGGATCTGACCGCGGATGATGTTGTAGGTTAATTGCAGGTTCGTCGTCGCCGAATTGTTGATGTGTACCGCGCGGAAGTAGCCGGCATCGGCGCTGTACACCGTATTGTTGTAGACCTTCAGGTCCTTCGTTCGACACAGCTCCATGGCGATGCCGGGCCCGCGCACGATGAAGTTGTTGCGGATCATGCCCCCGTCGTTATGGTACGTCACCGACCCGGACGGGTTGCCGAAGGCGATACCCCGATCGCAGCCGATGATCAGGTTCCGCTCAGCCGTGCAGTTGTTCGACTCGTTCCACAGGAAAATGCCGCCGCGGCCGCCCCCGGTCGAGCCCTGAATGTCCTGCATGACGCTGTCGCGAATCGTGCAGCCGTCCAGCGTCATCATGTCGATGCCGCCGATGTAATTGGTGTCGCCGCCCGTGTTGGCCTTGGTCTGAAGAAGGTAGCAGTTCTCGATCAGGATCCCCTCGGAAACGTTGGCAAAGTTGGTCGAGCCCTTGATGTGCCGTTCGCCGCAGTTGAGCGTCTTGACGTTGGAGATCGTCGTGCGATCCACGTCCTGTTCGGTCCGGATGTGGACGCCGTGATGGTAGCACTCACTGATCGTCAGGTCGCGGATGGTTACGTCGTCGGTATGCAGATCCATCATCTCGCGCGGTTCAACGTCGGTGTTCATACCCCCGCCGACCAGCACGACGTCGTCCCGGTTGCCCGTCGATCCTTGAATGGTGAGGTGATGATCGTAGATGTTCAGTCGGCTGGTCATGTAATAGGTGCCCGGCGCGATGCTGATGGTGTCGTACGGCGCGGCATTGTTGACGGCGTTTTGGATCCCGCCGACCGTCGATTCGTTCCACACCGTCGCCCAGCCCGTTCCCACAAGAGCCCAAAGCACTGCTGCACAAGTAACCCATACAAAACCCGAAATCCGCAAAGCACCGCTTCGCGTACGCATACCTTCTGCCTCCTTACCCCGATGCCTCTCGCGACGCCAAAAAGTGAAACCACCAACTCGGCGGGCCCGCTTCATAAGCCCCTCCAGCAACACGTCCCCCAACGCACTACATACCCTCAAATGGTAACCGTTTTGGGCTGCGCGTTCAACGGCCACGCCGCACGTCTCCCCCCACGAGAGCCAAACGTGCCGATAATGCGCAGCCCCGCCGGGGCATATGGTCAGGGTGTCGGACGTCAGCGCATGGCGTACTGCGACCGGCAGAGGAATTGCAGCAGTCGATCGCGGAGGTCGGCCTCGATGTGGCGCGCGTCGGCTTGGCCGATGAGGTTGCTGCGCTCGGTGGGGTCTTCGATCAGGTCGTAGAGCATGTAGCCCTGCCCATCCTCGTGGACGGCGTACTTGTGGCGGTCGGTGCGGACCATGAAGTTGCGTCGGCCTGAGTGCAGAATCTCGCTGAAGGCTGCATCGCGGACCGTCGCATTCGGGTCGCGCAGCACGGGCCAGAGCGACCGACCCGTGCAGCGGTAAGAGGGATCGAGGGCCAGACCTTCCAGCAGCGTGGGCATGATGTCGACCGTCTCAGCCAGCGCGCTCGAAGTTGCACCGGGCGTGACGCGTCCCGGCCAGCGGACCATAAGCGGCACGCGCAGGGCGCTCTCGAAGAAACGCGACTTGTAGAGCAACTGATGGTCGCCGGCCATCTCGCCGTGGTCGGACCAGAAGACGATCACGAGGTCGTCCATGAAGCCCTTGTTGCGGCAGGCGTCGAAGATGCGGCCAAACCAGTCGTCGACCAGCGTGATCTTGCCATAGTAGTTGGCACGGAGGCGGCGGATGTCGTCGACGGTCATGGCGTCGTGTCGGTCATGTCGCTGCCACTCGGCCGCATGGGGTGGTACCCGGTCGCCGGGCTCAGCGGGTTCGATGTGTGGCGGTGCGTCGGCGGGGTCGTACATAGTGGCGTAGTCGCCGGGCGCATCGAAAGGTTCGTGCGGGCCGCCGAAGCCAACGAAGAGCGCAAACGGCTGGTCGCGCTCGTACTGCTCGATGAAACGGACGGCCTGGCGGCCGATGTAGCTGTCGAGGAAGTCCTCGGTAGGCAGGGGGCTGGGCCAAACGGCGACCTTGGGCCGGTAGGCGCGTCGCTTGTTATAGTCATTGCGGAAGGCGTCGAGCAGGCCCTTGCGCTGCCAGTCGTCGGTCATATAGGAATCGGTATCCACCGTCGCCCATGGGCCCGTGGTTTCGTGCACGTAGTCGAACCCGCGGGCGTGCATGTAGTCCTCGCGGTCGCGCATGTGCGGGATGCCGTGCTCGTAGTAGTGCGATTTGCCGACGTGGCCGGTGTAGTAGCCGGCATGCTGAAGGTGGTGGAAGAGTGATTCGTCGTTTGCCGGCAGCTCGCCCTTGTTGGTCCACATGTTGTGGTTGTGCACGTATCGGCCGCTGATGAACGACGCGCGGGCGGGCATGCAGATGGGGCAGACGGTGCAGGCATGGGTGAAGCGCATGCCCTCGGCCGCGATACGGTCCATATTCGGCGTGCGAATCTGTGGATGGCAGGCGCTGCTGAGGCAGTCGGCCCGCTGCTGGTCGGTCATGAGAATAAGGATGTTCGGTCGATTTTCTGGCATGAGTTCGATCCCTCGTATTTTGAGCCTATACACATTTAGTGTAACCGAAACTTCGGTGTATGTAACGTGCCATGCGATGGGCAGGAGGCAAAGCCACCCATGGTGGCCGTTTGGCCATTGACGGGTGGTGTCTCGTCGTCGACGCTATCGTCTCTGCCCGATGCAAAGCCGCGTAAGCGGTGTGGCGTCGGGGTCTGCTGACAATGACTCGTCCACTGCGGAGCCAGCGATGAGCGTGCCCATAACACTGATCGTCGACGACGGAGCCCCGGTGAACCTGATGTACGGCCACGAGGTGGGCGTGGGCCACGAGTTGCTGGTGCCCAATGCGTTCACGCGCGAGTTTGCCGGCGTGTGCCGACAGCACGGCGTGCGGGGCAAGTTCAGCGTCGTGCCGATGCCGCTGGCGCTGGGCCGAATTGACGAGCGACTCAGTCGCGTTCGGCCACCGCAACTGCGCGGGTTTCTGGACATCGTTCGCCGCCACATCGCGCCGACCTTCGACATCACACCGGAGATCCTGACCCACTTTCGGGCGATGGATTTGGCGACCGGGCGGTTTCTGCACCTTTTCGAGGACGAATGGGTTGCCCGGGCCGGCGTGAGCGATATGACCGACTACATCTCGCTGGCGCTGCGGATCTTGCGCAACGTGGAGCTGCCGGCGACGGGCGTGACCTCGCCCTGGGCCACCGGCAGGGGCAACGAGAAAGCGTACGCCCAGGCCATTGCCGACGCTTTCTGGCGCGTGCATCGGCGCAAGTTCTGCTGGTACTTCCTGCACTCGCTGGGCAACAGGCCGCCGCGCCGGCCGTGGATCGGCTGGCAGGACAAACGATCGGGCCGAGTGGCGGTCACCGTGCCGGCCAACACGCCGGACGTGTTCTGGGATGCGCAATACCCGCCCAGTCGACGAGCGGCCCGAGCGGCTGCCATCAAGGGCGTCGACTCGCTGCTCTCCTCGAACGGCAGGGGTGGGCGGGTGCGCGAGCTGTTCGACGAGGGATTTCCCATCGTGCTGCTGACGCACTGGCAGTCGCTGTTTTCGAACGGGCGGGCAGCGGGTCTGTGGGGCCTGGCCCGCCTGCTGGAGCGCATCGACGAGACGTTTGCAGACGACGTGACGTGGGTGCGGTGCAGCGACCTGGCTCGGCAGGCACTGCGAAAACAGGAGCATTCCTCCGCAAAGCGCCCGAGGCGAAAGAACCGACCATAAGGGCACGTTTAGCGCTCGAGTTCCGGCAAGCCAGTCGATCAACTGATCGTGCAGGCGGAGGCTTTGCGCACGGTCGAGCTTGGCGTCGCGAAGCCGGCCATGCCGCCATCCGTCAGCACGGCAGACACCGGTCTTGTGTGCAGCCGCCTGACAGGGGATACTTTTTCTGCGGGCCGCAGCACCCAGCCGACGTCGCCTGTTCGGGCCGGTTGTGGGGAGACGTAGCGAGTGCCGCCGGCGGTGCGGTGCCCGATCCGGCGGAAGGTGTCCGATGGCAAGAGAAGCCATTCTGGTCGTCGACGACGAGCAGGACATTCTGGAGTTGGTCACCTATAACTTGACCAGGGAAGGCTATAAGACTGTCTGCGCGACCTCGGGAGAGCAGGCGCTGACGTTGGCGAGGTCAAAGCCGCCCGACCTTGTGGTGTTGGACTTGATGCTGCCGGGTTTGGATGGCTTGGAGGTGTGTCGGCGCCTCAAAAGCAACTCTACCACGCAAGAGATTCCTGTGGTCATGCTGACGGCCAAGGGCGAGGAGAGCGACATCGTCGCCGGTCTCGAGTTGGGCGCCGACGATTACGTAACCAAGCCCTTCAGCCCGAAGGTCCTGGTGGCCAGGATACGAGCTGCCCTTCGGCGGAAGCGGGCCCGGGCTGGTGCTGACAAGGGGACGGTGCAGGCACGCGAGCTGGTGATTGATCCGGCCCGGCGCGAGGTGCTGGCCAAGGGCAAGTCGGTCTCGCTGACCTACACGGAATTCGGTATCGTTTATCTACTGGTCCGACGGCCGGGCGTGGTATTCACTCGCAATCAGATCGTCGAGGCGGTTCGCGGCGGTGATGCGGTGGTGACCGACCGGTCCGTCGACGTACACATCGCAGCCCTGCGCAGGAAGCTCGGATCGTGCGGGCGGTACATCCAGACCGTTCGCGGCGTGGGGTACCGACTGCGGGACGAATAGGGCATGGCCACGCGTCTATTCTGGAAACTCTACATCTCGTACCTGGTGGTGGTGATCGTATGCACCGGCGCGGTGGGCGGCTTCGTGCTGGGAACCATGCGCAGGGCCTACGTGTCGCGCGTGGCCGCAGACCTGGAGGCCAGAGGCCGACTGATCGCCGAGCAGGTCCGCGAGCCGCTGGAGCGGAAGCAATACGCCGGTCTGGACGACGTGTGCGAACGCCTCGGCAAGGCAAGCGGCACGCGTATAACGGTCATTTTGCCCAACGGCGTGGTTGCGGCCGATTCCGACCAAGAGCCCGCGCAGATGGACAATCATGCCGACCGTCCGGAGATCATCCAGGCCCTTGCAGGCCGGTTGGGCGAGACTCTGCGCTACAGCAAGACGCTCAGAGCAGACATGATGTACCGGGCCATCCCCGTCTACATCGGTGAGTCGGTGACGGCGGTCATCCGAACGTCGATCCCCTTGACCGACGTCGAGCACGTCCTTGGCGCGATGGCTGGACGAGTCTTGCTCGGTGCGATCGCGGTGGCCGGTGTGGCGGCCGGCATCGGGCTGGTGGTGTCGCGGCGCATCAGCCGACCTCTGGAGCAGCTTCGCGAGGGCGCGCAGCGGTTTGCCGAGGGCGATTTCTCGCAGGAACTGCCCGGTACGCAGACAGAAGAGATCGCCAGTCTGGCGACGGCGCTGAACAGGATGGCCGCCCAGTTGGGCGAAAAACTCCAGACCATCACGCAGCAGCGCAACGAGCAGGAAGCGATTCTTGCGAGCATGATTGAAGGCGTGGTGGCGATTGACACCGAACAGCGCATTCTCAGCCTCAACCAGGCGGCCGGCAGGCTGCTGAACGTCGAGATCGCCCAGGCGCAGGGCCGCAATCTCGTGGAGGTGATCCGTAATGCCGATCTCCAGCGTCTGACGACGAAGATCCTGTCCAGCCGTCAGATCGTTGAGGAACAGATCATGCTGCACGATGGTGCGGAGCGATTCGTGCAGGTGCACGGCTCGGTCCTCCGCGATGCAGCGGACCGTGAGATCGGCTCTTTGCTGGTGATCAACGATGTCACTCGGCTGCGCCGTCTGGAGACCGTGCGACGCGATTTTGTGGCCAACGTATCGCACGAACTCATGACGCCGATCACCGCCATCAAGGGCTTCGTCGAAACACTGTGTCAAGGAGGCATGGAAGATCGAAGCAAGGCCACCAGGTTTCTCAACATCATCGGGCGGCAGGCCGACCGTCTTAACGCCATCATCGAGGACCTGCTGCGCCTCTCGCGCATCGAGGAAGAAGGTAGAGCGGGCGGGTTCGACGCGGTCCAGACGCGGCTGGCGGAGGTGCTGCGTGCAGCCGTGACGGCGTGTGAAGCTCAGGCGGCCGAGCACCGAACCGAAATCCACACGGACTGCTCGGACGAGTTGCAGGTGCGGATGAATCCCCAGCTTATCGAACAAGCCGTCGTCAACCTTCTGGACAACGCTATCAAATACAACGACATGGGCAGGCGGATTTACATCGATGCGGAGAGCCGTGAAGATGAGACGGTGATCCGAGTCGTGGATGAAGGCTGCGGTATCGCCGCCGAGCATCTGCCGCGGATCTTCGAGCGTTTTTACCGGGTGGACAAGGCTCGCAGCCGTGAGCTTGGGGGTACCGGCCTGGGGCTGGCCATCGTCAAGCATATCGCCCAGATCCACGGTGGGCGCGTCATCGTCGAGAGCACGCCGGGAAAGGGCAGCATGTTCACCATCCATTTGCCCCAGCACGCGGCCAAGCCCGGGCCCGCGTGAGAGCAGTTTGGCGTTTCTGCGCAGATGGCCAGGGGGGGATCGCTGGGCGCTTTTCTTAACGAAAAACTAACCTTGCGTTAACACAACCTTCGTTGCGGGCAGAGATGATACGCGGGCGAGCGGCCGGCCCTCTTCGCCTTGTGCGCCGCAAGTCGACGCACGGGACGGCGCCCGTGACATGGAGGCGCCATGTGGCGAAGATCGCCCTCGAGTACAGACAGGGAAGCTCGCTACACGAAATCGAACATGAATAAGGAGATAAACACATGGCACGCAGAAGAGCAATTGCCTTCGCAGCAACGTTACTGTTCTGCGTAACGGCTGTGGGTGTAAGCTGGGCGGAAGAGGCAAAGCTGCAAATCGAGGGTTCGACGACGGTGGGTCCCATCGCAGACGCGTTCGCCGAAGCCTTCAAGAAAATGCACAAGGATCTGAGCATTACGGTGAAGAAGACCGGTAGCGGCGACGGGGCCGCGGCGCTGGTGGACGGTCGATGTGACATCGCTTCGATGAGCCGTTTCATGAAGGAGAAGGAGTTCAAGAAGGCCGCGGATAACGGTGTCATGCCCGTCGCGCACGCGATCGCGATGGATGGCGTGTGCGTGGTTGTCCATCCTTCGAACCCCGTATCGGCCTTGTCCAGCGAGCAGGTCCGCCAGATCTACATGGGGCAGATCACCAACTGGAAGGACGTGGGCGGCGCCGACATGCCCATCGTGGTGATCAGCCGCGACACGTCCTCGGGTACGTACGAGACCTTCCACAACCTGGTCATGAACAAGGAGAAGATGGCCGGCAGCGTGGAATACGTAAACTCCAACCCCCAGGCGCACGCCCGCGTCAAGACGACCTCCGGGGCGGTGGGGTATGTCGGACTGGGGTTTGTGGACAGTGACGTGAAGGCCCTGAAGGTTGACGGGGTCATGCCCACGCGCAAGACCATTGCCAACGGCGCCTACCCCGTGTCGCGCCCACTGTTTTTCTTCACCAACGGATATCCGAAGCTGGGCTCGACGGTCCACGCGTTCTGCTCCTTCTACCTTAGTGAGCAGGGCCAGGACATCCTCGAGCAGAAGGGCTTCGTACCCGTGACCAACTACTAGCGCTCATTGTGGAACATGCGCAGGTGACAGGATCGAACCCTCCACAACCGGCACGAGCGATTGGCCGCCCGCCAGCGGCCGATCTCGATCGGTCACTGCTTCTTACTCCTGGCCAGGATCTGGTCGGATACCTGTCCCGACTCGCGGGCCGTGGACTGCTGACGCTGATCACTTCGACCTCCATCATTGCCGTACTGCTGATTTTCCTGTTCATCCTCAAGGAATCCTGGAGCTTTTTCTCTTCGGGCCACGCGGTGCAGTTGTTCACCTCCACCGGCTGGTACCCGCAGGCCCAGCCTCCGGAGTTCGGGGGACTGGCCTTGCTCGTGGGCTCGGGACTGGTGACGGCCGGGGCCATGGCCATCGCGGTGCCCGCGGGTCTATTGGCTGCCGTGTTTCTCAGCGACATCGTCTCGTTCCGGGCGCGACAGGTGGTCAAGCCGGTGCTGGAGATTCTGGCGGCCATCCCGTCGGTAGCGTATGGCTTTTTCGCGGTGCTGGTGCTGGCGCCGTGGATGCAGAGACACCTGGGACTGCCGACCGGCACGAACGCTCTGAACGCCTCGATCATGCTGGCGATTATGGCGGTGCCGACGATCGTGAGCCTGTCGGAGGACGCATTGACGGCGGCAGGCTCGGAATTGCGAGCGGGTGCGTATGCGCTCGGTGCGACGCGCGCCGAGGTGCTCCTGAAAGTGATCATCCCGGCAGCACACAGCGGCATCATCGCGGCGGTTGTGCTGGGGGTCATGCGGGCCGTGGGCGAGACCATGGTAGTGTGGATGGCTTCCGGCAATGCCAGTCAGATCCCGCATCCGTGGTGGGACCTGACGCAATCGGTTCGGACCATGACGGCCACGGTTGCGGGTGAGATGGGCGAGACGGAAAAGGGCTCGACCCATTACCACGCGCTGTTCGCCATCGGGCTGTTGCTGCTGGCGCTGACGCTGGTGATGAACATGGCAAGCGAGTACTTCATGGCCCGAGCCAAGCGAATCAGCCGGGGTAAGCGGACATGAGGACCACGCTGCGGGGACTCGCCGATCGGGCCTTTACGACGCTGGCGGCCGCGTCGGTGTTGGTGTTGTCGGCGGCGCTTGTCGCCATCGTCGGTCCCATGCTGTGGACGGGTTCGGGCGCGATCTTCTTCCGTGGCACGGTCGAGTTCCGCAAGATGCAGTTGGAGTTGTTCGAGCGAGGTGACGCCGAGCGTCTCGGATTCGAGCTTGAGCAGGTCCATCAGGCCCGGCGTCCCATGTACGACCTTCTCGACAACTTCAAGCGGGGCATCGACACATCAGGGCTGGAGGATCAGACCAAAGACGCGTACCGCGATTTCAAAGCGCAACTACTGCACCGGACCGAAATCGGCGCCATCACACGCCAGCGCGAGGACGAGCTTCGCGCGATCGCCCGCAACCTGCGCAACGCGCTGCTCGACGCGTATGAAACCGTCGACAAGGAAGAGGCGCTTCGGTCGCTTGCCGTCGTGCTCGACCATGACGATAGGGCAGAGCGGTTTTTTGAGTTGGCCCAGCGCTATCGCCGGGTCGTCGAGACCGTGGACCTGTCGCGACGCGAGGAATACGCAGCAGCCCTTCAGCAGGTGCAGAAGATCGTGCGGGAACTGTTCGGGCCGCGTCCGGACCAGCCGACTCCTGAGCTGGATGAGTTCCGTTACGGGGCCACGCGGTGGGATCAGGTCAAGAATCTGCTGGACGACCTACTCTGGCAGGATAAGTGGATCCCGGCCGGTCCGGACGAGCCGATGCGGAAGACCCGTGTCCGGCGAGCGGAACTCTTTGCGGGCACGCAGTTGGCCGAGCTGTTTCCCCTCGTCGAAGAGAACGTCGAAGCGATGTTCCT
>Ga0315550_1000399_pt1 | contig 26768 bp, 24 predicted proteins | sample SalMarSW160190MG_2_FD_203100 | JGI IMG/M metagenome (GOLD analysis project Ga0315550, IMG submission 203100) | Salt marsh sediment microbial communities from the Plum Island Ecosystem LTER, Massachusetts, United States - Salt Marsh Sediment SW1601-90 ... | reverse complement strand
AACGGCCAACTGCCTCTGAAATACGTCGCTTCCTCGAAGAAGACTTCCCTCAACTGGAAACTGCCCTCAAAGACGTGCAAGCCTCTCTAGGTGGAAGCCCACTCGCTAACTGGTCAGCAACGAGTAACTGGCAATCTGTTATTATCCCACGCCTCACAGATTTGCCGGACGATATACAGGCCACATTTGAGATGGTTGTTACAACACGCGACTGTGCGTGGGGTGGAATTGCGAAGCTGACTGGAGAGCAATTACGCTCAGCAAAGCGTGGAATCAGCCATATCTTGGAGTTTCTTCATCAGGAATTTCCATCTGCCGGTATCGACTTGCCTGACCAAGGAGAGATTGTATCTCTTGGACGACTGATAGAAAAGTATCTTGCTGTAGCTGACTCTTATTGGCATATAGAGCGAGCTGCAAGACCTGCTCTTAGGAAAATCAAGGCAATCGGCGATGTCGGTGCGCATGGCCGCTATGTCAAAGTCACCAAACAGACTCTTGATAAGTATCAAGATGCACTTATAGCCGGAATACAGCAGTTGGTTGGTACAGCCTACGGCAAGTAACGCAGTCTGTAGGTTGGGTTTCGCTGTGCTCAACCCAACCCGCAGATTGAATGTGTGCTTCCAACAAGAACATTTCATATTTGAGGAGGTAAAGGCAAAATGGCTACTTGTCCAGAATGTGATGCTGAAGTCGAGTTGGGCGCCGACGTCGAGGAAGGCGAGATCGTCATCTGCGGCGACTGTGGCGCAGAGCTGGAGGTCGTGGGCATCGACCCGATCCAGCTCGACCTGGCCCCGGAAGTCGAAGAAGACTGGGGAGAGTAAGTGTATGGCGAAAATCGGCATCATCTGCTCGAGGGTGCGCGTTGAGGAAAAGCTCCTCATCGCCGCCCTCGAGGAGCGAAACGCGGATTACGAGCGCGTTGACCCGCGTGACCTGCACATCGACCTGGCGGGCGATCAACTGAGCGAGTACGATGCGGCGATCGTGCGCTGCCTGAGCCACACGCGGGCGTATTATGTCACCCGCTGGCTGGCAAGCAAGGACGTCCCCGCCATCAGCCCACACGAGACAGTGCACGTCTGCGGCGACAAGCTGCTGACCAGCGCCGCGCTGCAAGAAGCGGGCGTGCCCAATCCACGCACCAAGCTAGCTCTCACGCCCGAGGCAGCGCTAGAGGCCATCGAGGAGATGGGCTATCCGGTGGTGCTCAAGCCACTGTTCGGCTCGTGGGGCCGGCTGCTGGCGCGGGTCAACGACCGTGACGCAGCCGAGGCGATCCTGGAGCACAAGCAGACGCTGGGCGGCTACCAGCACTCGGTGGTTTACATCCAAGAGTACGTCGAAAAGCCGCAGCGCGACATCCGCAGCTTTGTGGTCGGTGACGAGACGATCTGCGCCATCTACCGTACGTCGCCGCACTGGATCACCAACACCGCCCGCGGCGGCGTGGCGACCAACTGCCCAGTCACGCCAGAGATCGCTGAACTCTCTTGCGCCGCGGCCAAGTGCGTGGGCGGCGGTTTTGTGGCCATCGATCTGTTCGAAGCGCCCGACGGTCGCCTGCTGGTCAACGAGGTCAACCACACGCCCGAGTTCCGCAACAGCATCGATACCACCGGCGTCGACATCCCGGCCAAAGTGGTCGAGTACGCCCTGGAGGTCGCGGCTATGAAATCGGGGCGATGACGTTGAGCGGCAAGATCGGCGTTCTATGCTCGCGTGTGCGCGTCGAGGAGAAACTCATCCTCCAAAAGCTGCGGGAGCGCAAAGTGGCATTTGACAAGATCGACGTGCGCCAAATTGTCTTTGACCTGCACGCCACCGACTGGTCGCAGTACAGCGCTGTGTTGATCCGCTGCCTTAGCCACACAAAGGCACTCTACGCTGCCAAGGCGCTGGAGATGCAGGGGGTCAAGACGGTGAACGCGCACGCGGTCATCGAGGTGTGCGGGGACAAGATCCTGACGACGCTGGCGCTGCAAGAACGCGGCATCCCCACCCCACCGACACAGATCGCCTTTTCCAAGAATGGCGGACTGACCGCGGTCGACGAGATCGGCTACCCGGCGGTGCTCAAGCCGCCGGTAGGCTCGTGGGGCCGGCTGATCGCCAAGGTCAACGATCGAGAGGCCGCCGAGGCGGTGATCGAGCACAAGGAGATGCTGGAAGAAAAGCGGGGCACGCCGTTGTACATCCAGACCTACGTCGACAAACCTGGGCGCGATATCCGCTCGCTCGTCGTCGGCGACGAGACGGTGTACGCCGTCTACCGCCACGCCGAGCACTGGATCACCAACACTGCCCGCGGCGGCCGGACGACCAGTCTGGCGGTGTCGCCCGAGATCGACCGGCTCTCGCGCGCGGCGGCCGAGGCGATGGGCGGCGGCATCCTGGCGGTCGATCTGATGGAGGATGCTGCGGGCAGGCTATTGGTCAACGAGGTCAACAACACGCCCGAGTTCCACGGCGCGATGGAGTCGACGGACGTGGATATCGCAGCAAAGATGGTGGACTATGTGCTGCGAGTAAGCGAATGCCGTCTCAACCCGCTCATTCGCTGACTCGCTGATTCGCCCATTCGCTAAATCTATGGAGGAATTATGGTTAAGGTTGGTATTGTGGGAGCGTCGGGTTACGCCGGGGGGGAACTGCTGCGGCTGCTGCTAGGCCACCCGGAAATCGAGGTGACGCAGATCACCTCCGAGACGTACGCCGGGCAGTTTGCCCATTTCGTGCACCCAAATCTGCGGGGGCACACCACGCTAAAGTTCAGACGTATGGTGGAGGTGGAGCCGTGCGATCTGTTGTTCCTGGGGCTGCCTCACGGGCACGTGATGAAGCGCATCGAGGATCTGGCCGGGATGGCTGAGCGGATCATCGACCTTTCTGCCGACTTTCGGCTGAAAACCTCTGATGACTATAAGAAGTGGTACGACCACGCGCATCCCCACCCGGACTGGCTGGACAAGTTCGTCTACGGCCTGCCGGAGCTGCACCGGGAGGAAATGGCAGGGGCCAGGTACGTCAGCGGCGTGGGATGCAACGCCTCGGTGACCATCCTGGGGCTGTGGCCCCTGCACCGGCGCGGGCTGGTGCGGGAGACGATCGTCGAGGTTAAGGCCGGTTCTTCGGAGGGCGGCAACAAGGCCAGCGCTCACTCCCATCACCCGGAGCGGTCGGGCGTGGTGCGCACGTATATGCCCAAGGGACACCGCCACATCGCCGAGATCATCCAGGAGTTGGCGCTTGACCCGCAGGAGCCCAAGCTGCACTTTTCCGTCACCTCGGTGGGCACGGTGCGCGGCGCGACGGCCACCTGCCACTGCCTGCTCAAGGAGGATATGGACGAGAGGGATGCCTGGAAATTCTACCGCGAGGATTACGGCGACGAGCCATTCGTGCGCCTGGTGCGCTCCAAGCGGGGCATCTTTCGCTATCCCGAGGCCAAGTTCCTCACCGGGTCGAACCACTGCGACGTCGGCTTCGAGGCTGATCCGGAGGGCAAGCGCTTGGTCGTCATCTCGGCCATCGACAACCTGATGAAGGGCGCGGCCGGCAGCGCGGTGCAGAGCATGAATGTGATGTACGGGTGGTCGGAGACGCAAGGGCTCGAGTTCCCGGGGTTGCATCCGATTTAACCCTCCCCCTCGTGGGGGGAGGGAATGAAAAGGAGTGGATTCTATGATCATCGTAAAAGCCGGCGGTGGCGAGGGGCTAGACATGCAGGCCGTGGCCGCCGACGTGGCAGAAATCGTCAAGCAGGGCCAGCAGGTCGTGTTGGTGCACGGCGGCTCCCACGAGACCAACCTCATCTCGGAGCAACTAGGCCATCCACCCCGCTTTGTCACCTCGGTCTCCGGTCACTCCAGCCGCTACACGGACCGGGAGACTCTAGAGATATTCGCCATGGTCGTGGCGGGCAAGATCAACAAGCTGCTGGTGGAGCAGTTGCAGCAGTTGGGCGTCAACGCGGTGGGGCTTTGTGGGCTTGACGGGCGACTGCTGGAGGGAAAGCGCAAGGATACGCTGAGAATCGTCGAGAACGGCAAGCGCAAGGTCCTGCGCGGCGAGTACAGCGGCGTGATCGAGCGCGTCAACGGCGATCTGCTCAAGATGCTGCTGGACGCAGGCTACACGCCGGTCGTGGCTCCCATCGCCATCAGCTACGAGAGCGAAGGCGTGAACGTGGACGGCGACCGGGTGGCGGCGGCCGTCGGCGCGGCGCTGAAAGCGGACAAGGTCATCATCATGACCAACGTGCCCGGCCTGCTGCGCGACGTCGCGGACGAAGGGTCACTGATCAAGCACATCCCGCCGGCGCAAGCGGAAGAGTACCTGGACCAGTATGCCAAGGGCCGCATGAAGCGCAAGATCCTGGGCGCTGTCGAGGCACTGCAAGAGGGCGTGGGCCAGGTGATCATCGCCGACGGACGAGCGGAAAATCCGGTACAGCGGGCGCTGGCCGGCGAAGGGACCGTGATCGGATAAAAAGTCGAATATCAGGAGGACAGAACGTGCTCAATCCAGACGAAATCAAAGCCCTAGAGAACGAACACGAAAGTGGTGTGTATGGCAAGATCGACATCGTGCTCGTGCGCGGAGAAGGCGCGCGCCTGTGGGACGCCGATGGCAAGATGTACATCGACTGCATGAGCGGGCACGGGGTGGCCAACATCGGCCACGCCAACCCCGCCGTGACCCAGGCCATCGCGCAGCAAGCGCAGCAGTTGATCACCTGCCACAGCGCGCTGTACAACGAGCAGCGGGCGCTGCTGATGCAAAAGCTGGCCCAGATCGCCCCACCCGGCCTGGATCGCTTCTTCTTTTGCAACTCGGGAGCCGAGGCGGTGGAAGGCGCGCTCAAGTTCGCCCGCCTTGCCACCGGCAGAACAAAGATCATCGCCACGATGCGCGGATTCCACGGGCGCACCTTTGGCGCGCTCTCGGCCACGTGGAACAAGGAGTATCGCCAGCTGTTCGAACCGCTGGTGCCGGGTTTCGAGTTCGTCCCTTACAACAAGCTGGAGCGCATGGAGAAAGCAGTGGACGACGAGACTGCCGCCGTCATCGTCGAGGTGGTGCAGGGCGAGGGCGGCGTCAACCCCGGCGACGGCGACTATCTCCGCGGGGTGCAGGCGCTGTGCCAGGAGCGCGGCGCGCTCTTCATCGCCGACGAGGTGCAGACCGGGTTCGGGCGCACGGGCAAGATGTTCGCCTGCGAGCACCACGACCTACGGCCCGATCTGATGACGGTGGCCAAGTCCATCGCGGGGGGCGTGCCCATGGGCGCGATCCTCATCGGGCCGCGCGTGGGCGAACTCCCACCCCGGGTGCATAACAACACTTTCGGCGCCAATCCCCTGTGCTGTGCGGCGGCGGTGGCGGCTATCGACTTTATGCTCGAAAACAATCTGCCGCAGCGGTCGGCGGAACTGGGCGTGCGGATGATAGATGGTCTCAAAGCCATCGAGTCGCCCCTGATCCGTGAGGTGCGCGGCCTTGGATTGATGATAGCGGTGGAACTGAAACAGTCCTCCGCCCCGTATCTCGCAGAACTGGCAGAGAAAGGTGTGCTGGCGCTGACGGCGGGCAGGAACGTGATGCGCTTCCTGCCGCCACTGGTGATCGAAGAAGAGGATGTAAATACAGTGGTGGAAAAGGTGGCAGAGGTGCTACCGGCTGATTAGAGATTGGAGATTAGAGATTGGGGTATATGGATGCAAAAGGTCATATGAAGAGAATCTGCGTTTTTTGCGGCTCAAGCCCTGGGGCGAGGCCGGAATACATCGCGGCAGCCAGGCAGCTAGGACACACGCTGGCGAACAGGGGCATCGGCCTGGTCTACGGTGGGGCCAAGGTCGGCACGATGGGCCAACTCGCCAGCGCCGCGCTTGAGGCCGGCGGCGAGGTCATCGGCATCATTCCACAGGATCTCGTGGAAAAAGAGGTGGCCTTCACGGAGCTGGAGAATTTGCACATCGTCGGCTCGATGCACGAACGCAAGGCGCGTATGGTGGACCTTTCCGACGGCTTCATCGCCCTGCCGGGCGGCCTGGGCACATTCGAAGAGTTCTTCGAGGCGCTGACCTGGGCGCAGCTCGGTTTGCACCACAAGCCCTGCGGCTTTCTGAACGTGTGCGGCTACTATGACAAACTGATCGCCTTCCTGGATCACGCCGTCGCACAGCAGTTCGTCAAGTCAGAATACCGCGCCATGGTGCTGGTCGACGAGGAGCCTGACAGGCTACTGGCAAACTTCGCCGCTTACCAACCACCCAATGTCGACAAGGCGGCGTGGATATTGGCGCTCAACGAGCAATCGCAATGAGCAAGCTATCAGACCAGGAGTTTCTCCTGAGCGATCAATACAAGGACGCATCCAACCTCGACGCGCGCATCCAACTTCACCGCAGCTTTAGCACCAACACGTACGGCTGGTTTCGCTGGGTGTTCGATCAGTTCGATTTACCGCCTGTGTGCCGCGTTCTCGCCCTGGGCTGTGGCCCGGCAAACCTGTGGGTCAAGAACCTGGATCGCATCCCCGCCGGCTGGGAGGTCACGCTGACCGACTTTTCGCCGGGGATGGTGGAACAGGCGCAGGAGAACCTGGGCAACAGCGGGAGGCCCTTTGCGTTCGAGATCGTCGATGCCCAATCCATCCCGTACGACGACGCCAGTTTCGACGCCGTGATCGCCAACCACATGCTGTACCATGTGCCGGATCGGGCCAAGGCGCTCTCAGAGATGCTACGTGTCCTGCGACCAGGTGGCAGGCTTTATACCTCGACGGTAGGCGAGACCCACACGCAGGAACTCTTCGAGATAATCGGCAGATTCGATCCTGAAGGCAAGTTCCAGCACGAGGTCCCATCGTTCACGCTAGGGAATGGCGCGGCACAACTCGCGCCGTGGTTTTCCGAAATCACGCCGCACAGGTACGAGGACGACCTGGAGATCACAGCAGCTGAACCATTGATCGCTTACGTCATGTCGATGGCGGAAGCCAAGTCTGTTTTTACAGACGACAAGCTGCCAGCGCTTGTCGAGTACGTGGAACAAGAGCTAGCGACGCAGGGAACCATTCACATCACCAAGAACTCGGGGGGATTCGAGGCATATCGGGACAATTGACATTGAAAAAGGAGGCTCTATGAACATCCTGGTTACCGGAGGGGCCGGTTTCATCGGCTCACACGTCGTCGACATACTAGTCGAAGCGGGACACCAAATATCCATCGCGGACAATCTGTGGGAACGCGGCGGAGGGCGAATGGAACACATCAACCCCGCAGCTCAGTTCTACAAAATGGACATTCGGGACCCCGCACTGGCCGACGTCTTTGAAGACGAACGCCCGGACGCCGTCTGTCACCTGGCGGCACAGCACAGCGTCAAGCTCTCGACCGACGACCCGGTGCACGACGCGCAGGTCAACGTGCTGGGACTGATCAACCTGCTCCAGTGCTGCACTCGCTTTGGCACGCACAAGGTCGTCTTTTCCTCGTCGGGAGCAACCTATGGTAGCATCGAAGAAATGCCCATCACCGAGGAGACACCCCAGCACCCCGAATCGCCTTACGCCATCACCAAGTTGGCGAGTGAGCATTACCTGCGCTACTGGAAAGAGGCTTACAGGCTAGACTTTGTCTCGCTGCGCTATGGCAACGTCTACGGGCCGCGTCAGGACCCCACTGGCGAGGCGGGTGTGATCGCCATCTTTGCCCGCGCCATCCTGCTGGGCGAACCAGTACGCATCGACTGGGATGGCGAGCAGCAAAAGGATTACGTCTACGTGCGGGACGTGGCAAGGGCCAACCTGCTATCCCTGACGCGCGGCAGCGGCGAGGCGTACTGCATCGCCACTGGGCAAGGCACATCGGTCAATGCCCTGTACAGAGGCCTTGCAGACATCATTGGCCACGGAGTTGATATCATTCAGGCACCCAAGCGGCCCGGAGATATCCACCTGAGCTACTTTGACTGCACCAAGGCGAAAAAGGAATTGGGCTGGAAAGCGGAGATGGACCTAAAAGAGGGATGGCAGCTCACAGTGGACTATTTCAAAAACAGCTTGAACGCGTAATGCGGGTAAACCTTTGATGAGTTGGCGTTCAACACCTTATTCGGAGCGCTTGGCAGCTCATCGAGAAGAGATCTGATCCAGAGAGGTGTATGATGGATCTTGTGCCTGAGGATATCATTAAACTGTCGCTCTCGATCCTGGTAGGCGGGCTCATCGGTGCCGAGCGGGAGTACCGCGACAAGGCGGCCGGCTTTCGCACGATTATCTTTATCTGCGTCGGAGCAACCTTGTTCACGATCTTTTCCCTCAGATTAGGCGGGGATCGCGAGCCAGCCCGAATAGCATCCAACATCGTAAGCGGCGTGGGTTTCCTGGGTGCTGGCGCGATCCTATTTTCCTCGGGGCGCGTGATTGGATTGACCACAGCTTCAACCATATGGTTAGCGGCAGCCCTGGGAATCGGCATTGGAGGTGGCTACTATTCCACCACGGGAATTGCGTTGGTAGCGGCCCTGGCTGTCCTGTGGGTCTTTCCCGTGTTCGAGGACTGGATCAACAAAGTGCACGATACACGCACGTACGAGGTTGTATGCGCGCCAGGCAAAGACAAGCTCCAAGAGATCGAAAACCTGTTTCTCGAGAGCGAACTGCATGTAAGACAAAACAAACGCATAAAGTCGGAAACCGGTACGATCGCCATATGGTACGCTCAGGGAAAACCGGAAAAGCACGAGCAACTCGTGGAAAAACTCATCGCTCATCCAGATGTAAAAGAGTTCAGAACATAGAACGTCTGGCAAGCGTTCCACCAACGAGCACGTGGGGGTGCTGTAAGGGTGAAAGCCAATTGAAATCGGAAAATGGAGATTTGAGATTATGACAGATGAGCCCAAGACCGCCCTTCTCGTTCTAGAAGACGGCACGATCTTTTGGGGCAAGAGCGTTGGACACGCCGGAGAGTCCTTTGGCGAGCTAGTTTTCAACACCGGTATGACCGGCTACCAGGAGGTGCTCACCGACCCATCCTACTGCGGCCAGATCGTGGTGATGACCTATCCCGAAATCGGCATCTATGGCGTCAATCCCGACGACGTGGAATCGTGGCAGATCCAGGTCGCCGGGTACGCCATCCACCGCGCCGTGCGGCAGCCCTTTAACCAGCGAGCGACCCAATCCTTCCCCGAGTACCTTGAAAGTGCGGGCGTCGTCGCTATCGAGGGCGTGGACACACGCAAGCTGACGCGCCACCTGCGTACGCACGGTGCACAGCGGGGAGCCATCTCCACGACCGACCTTGACCCGGAGAGCCTCATCCGGCGCGTGCGCCAGACCCCCCAGATGGCGGGTCTCAACCTGGCGCAGGAGGTGACGCCTGACGCAGCCCTGCCCCTGACCCACAAGACAATCAGCGGGGCCAAAGCGCCTGCCGCCGAGACGCGGTTCAACGTCGTCATGGTCGACTGCGGGCGCAAGGAGAACATCGTTCGGGACCTGATGCGCCACGGCTGCTGCGTGACCGTCGTGCCATACGATTCGGGTATCAAGACAGTGCTCGACCTCAACCCCGACGGCGTCTTTGTGTGCAACGGCCCCGGCGACCCCGAGCCGCTGGAAGAGACGATCGAGCTGGTGCGAGATGTACTGGAGCGGCAGATCCCGATGACCGGCATCTGCCTGGGCCACCAGATCCTGGGACTGGCCTTGGGGGGCAAGACGTACAAGATGCGCTTTGGCCACCGGGGCATCAACCACCCCGTAAGAGATTTTCGGTCCGAGCGTATCCTGATCACCACACAGAACCACGGCTTTGCGGTGGACCCGACGAGCCTGGGGATCGCGTGGGAGCCATTGGATGCGGCGTTCGAACCGTCGCAGCCGGAGGTGTTGGGAGAAGGGCGAATCAGCGAATCAGCGAGCCAGCGAGTAACCATGGCCGAGCTCCTGCCGCAGGAGCCGCTGGTAGGCGAGAGCCCGTTGGGATTCGGACAGATACTGATCACACATCTATCGCTCAACGACGGGACGATAGAGGGCATGAAGCTGCTCGATCTGCCGGCTTTCTCAGTCCAATATCACCCCGAGGCCGCGCCGGGCCCTCACGATGCCAAGCCATACTTTGACGAGTTTGTCGCGTTGATGGAGGAGCGCGAGTAAGCGAGCCAACAAATGAGCGAATAGACGAAGGCAAAGACGACCAAGGAGAGAATTGCGATGAATGCGGCACAAACTATCTCTGAAGAAAGGGCTATTCGGGAGTATCTGGGTATTTTGCAATACAGGGCATCTTGTCTGGTACTTGCTCTAGGAGATGCACGTAAGTGCACTGGGCGCAACGTCAACACTGGGAAAAAGATTCACGATTCGACTCCTGGACTTGGCTGCTGGTTAGGAGCAATTGCATACATGGCCTTGCTTGATCAGATTGGCTCATCGCTCAAGCCCAAAGGGGAAAAAACAGACGGAAAAGGAATCCACAAAGCACTACGATATTTCTCAAATCTGTCAGACCAAGAAATTGAGGCAATCTACGCACTAAGATGCGCCTTCGCACATGACTACAACCTGGCAAATAAGAACGGAATGTTTCCGAACCGCCAACACGTCTTCACTGTAGATAAAGGAAAACAGGCCCCCCTGATTAAACTACCCGATGTTCCTTGGAACGGTGACTACAAATCAGTGGGTCGTGAAAACAAAACCGTGATAAACCTTGAACTTTTCGGCGACTTGGTGGAGTCGATTTATCAGGATCTTTGTACAAAGGCCCGACGAGAAGAACTCGAAATCGCACTGTCCGACGGCGTCGACGAGTTGAGGGTCAGATATTTCATCACCATTACTTGAGATGCACAATGCAGAACTACAAACTTACTTATAGAGAATCGGGCGTCGACTATGGCAAGATCGACCCGCTCAAAGTGATGGCCCAGAAAGCGGCACGAGGGACGGCGCAAAACCTGCTCGCGGCGGGCTTTGCGGAGGTCGAGGCCAGCCGGGGCGAATCGGCGTACGTCATCGACCTGGGCGAGTTCTACCTGGCCACCATCACCGAGTGCCTGGGCACCAAGTCACTGGTGGCCGACAAGATGCGCCGAGTTACGGGCAAGACCTACTACGACGCTCTCGCTCAAGACACCATCGCCATGGCGGTCAACGACCTGATCACCGTCGGCGCCAGGCCGCTCACGCTTCACGCCTATTGGGCCACCGGCGGCTCAGAGTGGTTCACCGATATGCAGCGCATCGAAGAACTGCTGAGTGGTTGGCAGCAGGCGTGCGACCTGGCCGGGGTCTCTTGGGGCGGTGGAGAGACGCCAAGTCTCTCCGGCGTGGTGGAATCCGGCGCTATCGACCTGGCAGCCTCCTGCACCGGGATCATCAAGCCCAAGGAGCGGTTGACGTTGGGCCAGGACCTACAACCCGGCGACGCCATCGTCTTGCTGGAAAGCAGCGGCATCCACGCCAACGGGCTGACGCTGGCACGCAAGCTGGCGGAGCAGTTGGAGGACGGGTACGCGACCAAAATCGCCGACGGGCGGATGTACGGCGAGGCGCTGCTCGACCCCACGGTCATCTACTCGCCCGTCACCGAGGCATTGTTCGAGGCTGGAGTGGCGGTGCGCTATCTTTCAAACATCACCGGCCACGGCTGGCGCAAGCTGATGCGGCATCCGGGCGCGTTCACCTACCACGTCACCAAGATCCCGCCGGTCCCGCCGGTGCTGCAATTCATGGCCGAGCGGGCCAGCCTGAACCCGCGCGACACTTACGGCAGCCTCAACATGGGCGCTGGGTTCGCCGTGTTCGTGCCTGAAGAAGATGCAGCCAACGCTATCAAGATTTCGGACCAGCTGGGAGTCAAAGCGTATCAAGCGGGTGCAGTGGAAGAAGGTGTCAAGCAAGTCATCATCGAACCGCTGGATATCACCTTTGAGGGACAAAGCCTAGATTTGCGTGCATAGAGATTGGAGACTGGAGATTCAATCTCTAATCTCCAGTCTCCAATCCCCAACCAAAAACAGGAGGATTTTTTATGCCACGACGCGACGACATCCACAAGGTCATGATCATCGGCTCCGGCCCCATCGTCATCGGGCAGGCGTGCGAGTTCGACTATTCCGGCACCCAGGCCTGCAAGGCCCTTCGGGAGCTGGGATACCAGATCGTGCTCGTCAACTCCAATCCGGCTACCATCATGACCGACCCGGCCATGGCCGACGCCACCTACATCGAGCCGCTCAACATCGAAACCATGACGCGCATCATCGAGCATGAGCGGCCCGACGCCCTGCTTCCCAACCTGGGCGGGCAGACGGGGTTGAATCTATCCTCGGAGCTGGCCAAGACCGGCGTTCTGGAAAAATACGGCGTGCGCGTCATCGGGGTCGACGTCGACGCCATCGAGCGCGGCGAGGATCGCACCGTCTTTAAGCAGACGATGGAGAGCCTGGGCATCGAGATGCCACGCAGCAAAGCGGCCTACACCGTCGAGGAGGCGGAGGGAATCGCCGAGGAACTGGGCTACCCCGTGGTGATCCGTCCGGCCTACACCCTGGGTGGTACCGGCAGCGGCCTGGTCTATAACGTGGAAGAGTTGCGCGTCGTGGCCAGCCGGGGTATCTCTGCGAGCATGGTCGGGCAAATCCTGGTCGAAGAATCGGTGGAGGGATGGGAGGAGCTGGAGCTAGAAGTCGTACGCGACGCCAAGAACCAAATGATCACCGTCTGCTTCATCGAGAACGTGGACGCCATGGGGGTCCATACCGGCGACTCGTACTGCACCGCGCCCATGCTCACGATCAGCGAGGAGCTGCAGCAGAAGCTTCAGCAATACTCCTACAACATCGTGGAGGCCATCGAGGTCATCGGAGGGACCAACATCCAGTTCGCCCACGACCCCGAGACCGGCCGCGTGGTCGTCATCGAGATCAACCCGCGCACGTCGCGCTCCTCGGCGCTGGCCTCCAAGGCGACCGGGTTCCCCATCGCGCTGGTTTCGTCCAAGCTGGCCGGCGGTCTGACGCTGGACGAGATCCCCTACTGGCGGGAGGGCACACTGGAAAAGTACACTCCCTCGGGCGATTACGTGGTGGTCAAGTTCGCCCGCTGGGCGTTCGAAAAGTTCAAGGGCGCCCGCGACCAGCTCGGCACGCAGATGCGCGCCGTGGGCGAGGTGATGAGTATCGGCAAGACGTACAAGGAGGCATTCCACAAGGCCATCCGCTCGCTGGAGATCGGGCGTCACGGGCTGGGGTTTGCCCGCGACTTCAACCGGCGATCGCTTGAGGAACTGCTGGTGCTGCTCGGCAAGCCGTCGAGCGAGCGGCAGTTCATCATGTACGAGGCGCTGCGCAAAGGGGCCGAGGTAGATGACCTCTACCGGAGGACGCACATCAAGCCATGGTTCATCCGGCAGATGAAGGAACTGGTCGAATTGGAGAAGGAACTGCTCAAGCACAAAGGCGAGCGGCTGCCCGACGACCTGCTGATCCGGGCCAAGAAGGACGGCTTTGCCGACCGCTACCTGGCGAAAATCCTGGGGATCCCAGAGACAGAGCTCCGCGCGCGCCGGATAGAGCTGGGCGTGGTGGAAGGCTGGGACGCAGTGCCGGTCAGCGGCGTAGAGAACGCCGTGTACTATTACTCCACTTACAACGCACCGGACAACGGGAAAAAGCCCGCCGCAAGCGGCAGGGCTTTTTCCTCAGCCAGCGACCGGCGCAAGGTCATGATCCTGGGCGGCGGGCCCAACCGCATCGGCCAGGGGATCGAGTTCGACTATTGCTGCGTCCACGCGGCGTTCGCCCTGCGCGACCTGGGCTACGAGTCGATCATGGTCAACTGCAACCCCGAGACCGTGTCCACCGATTACGACACATCGGACAAGCTGTATTTCGAGCCGCTCACGGTGGAGGACGTGCTAAGCATCTATGAGAAGGAAAAACCGGAGGGCGTGATCGTCCAGTTCGGCGGCCAGACGCCGCTAAATATTGCCAACGAGCTGGCAGAAGCAGGGGTGAAAATCCTGGGCACCTCACCGGCCACGATCGACCTGGCCGAGGACCGCGACCAGTTCCGCCGGATGATGGCCCAGCTCGATATCCCCATGCCCGAGGCAGGCATGGCGAGCACGATGGAGCAGGCGCTTGAAATCGCCGAACGCATCGGATACCCCCTCATCGTCCGGCCGTCGTTCGTGCTAGGCGGGCGGGGCATGGAGATCGTCTACGACGAGGACATGCTGCGGGAGTACGTGACCGCGGCCATCGAGCAGGTCACGCCCGACCGGCCCATTCTGATCGACCGGTTCCTCGAGAACGCGCTGGAGGTGGAGGCGGACGCGCTGTCCGATGGACAGGAAACCTTCGTGCCGACGGTGATGGAGCACATCGAACAGGCCGGCATCCACTCGGGAGACTCGGCGTGCGTGATCCCGCCGGTATCCATCCCATCCAAGCACCTGGAGACCATTCGCGAGTATACGCACAAGATCGCCCGCGAGCTGGGCGTCGTGGGCCTGATGAACATGCAATACGCCATTGCGGATGATACGGTGTACGTCCTGGAGGCCAACCCGCGCGCCTCGCGCACTGTGCCCCTCGTCTCCAAGGTATGCGCTGTCTCCATGGCGCGCATCGCCACGCAGCTCATGCTGGGCCAAAAGCTGGCCGATCTGGACCTGAGAGAGAAGACGTTCCCCCACTTTGGGGTCAAGGAAGCGGTTCTGCCATTCCCCATGTTCCCCGAAGTGGATCCGGTGCTGGGACCAGAGATGCGCTCCACCGGCGAGGTGCTCGGCCTGGATAGAACCTTCGGCCTGGCCTACTTCAAAGCGCAGGAGGCCACCCAGCACGTGCTGCCGCTGGAAGGCACCGTGCTAATCAGCGTGAGCGATCGGGAGAAAGGGCTGGCCCTGCAAGTGGCCCAAGAGTTTAACAAGCTGGGGTTCAAGATCAAGGCCACCGAGGGCACGCAAAAGTTCCTGGCAGGCCACGGCATCGAAAGCGCGTTCATCAAAAAGCAGCACGAGGGCCGGCCCAACATCGTGGACGGCATCATGAACGGGGAGATCCACCTGGTGATCAACACGCCGGTCGGCAAGTTGAGCCAATTCGACGATTCGTACATCCGCAAGGCCGCAATCAAGTACAAGGTCCCCTACATCACCACCATGCCGGCGGCGCTGGCCGCAGCCAAGGGCATCACCGAACGCAGAGACGCACATACGCAGGTGCACTCGTTGCAGGGGTATCACGAAGAAATCAAGTGATTTAGGACATGGAACAACACGGAAAAACACAAACGTAAAGTCTACGACAACGACCGCAAGGGCTCTATGGCCTGGATTGGCAAACAAGAAAACCAATAAAAATCCGTGTCCGTCCGTGTTATTCCGTGTCCAAAATAAGTGGAGGAACCTTTGCCCAGACGCACAGACATCGAAAAGATTCTCATCATCGGCTCGGGACCGATCGTCATTGGCCAAGCGGCCGAGTTCGACTATTCCGGCACACAGGCGCTCAAAGCACTCAGGCGGGTCGGGTACAAGCTCGTCGTCGTCAACTCCAACTCGGCCACCATCATGACCGATCCGGAACTTTCTGACGCGGTCTACGTCGAACCGCTGACAGTCGAGTTCCTGGAGGCTATCATCGCCAAGGAACGCCCCGACGCGCTGCTGCCCACGCTGGGCGGCCAGACCGGCCTCAACCTGGCGGTCGAGCTGGCCCAGGCGGGCATCACGGATAGATACGGCGTCGAGATCATCGGCGCGCCCTTCGAGGCCATCCAGAAAGCCGAGGACCGGCAGATGTTTAAGGAAACGATGTTGCGCAACGAAACGTTGCGTGGCATCGGCCTGGAGGTGCCGCGCAGCCAGCAGGTCTCCAGCCTGACCGAGGCGCTGCAGGCGGCCGAGGAGTTGGGCTACCCGCTCATCGCCCGGCCCAGTTTTACCCTGGGCGGCACCGGCGGCGGCATCGCCTACAACGCCGAGGAGCTGGCGCAGACAGTCGCCCAGGGCCTGATCGAAAGCCCCTCCCACACCGTGTTGCTGGAGGAATCCGTCATCGGCTGGAAGGAATACGAGCTGGAGGTCATGCGCGACTGTGCTGACAACGGCGTCATCATCTGCTCCATCGAGAACCTGGACCCAATGGGCGTGCACACGGGCGACTCGATCACCGTCGCCCCGGCGCAGACGCTGACCGACGTCGAGTACCAGCGCATGCGCGACGCCGCCCTCGCCGTTCTGCGCGCCATCGGCGTCGACACCGGCGGGTCGAACATCCAGTTCGCCGTGCATCCCGAGACCGGGCGCATGGTCGTCATCGAGATGAACCCGCGCGTCAGCCGCTCGTCGGCGCTGGCTTCCAAGGCCACCGGCTACCCCATCGCCAAGGTGGCGGCGCTGCTGGCCGTGGGCTACCGGCTGGACGAGATCCCCAACGACATCACCCTGCGCACGACGGCGGCCTTTGAGCCGACGATGGATTACGTCGTGGTCAAGATCCCACGCTTTCAACTGGAAAAGTTCCCCGGCGCCGACCCGCTGCTGCACACGCAGATGAAGTCGGTGGGCGAGGTCATGGCCATCGGGCGCACCTTCAAGGAGGCACTAGGCAAGGCGCTGCGCTCGCTGGAGCTGGACGCTACGCCCAAGCTGGACTTTGACCACATCCGGCAGTACCTGGCGAACCCCACCCCGGAGCGACTGGCCTACATTTTTGCCGCGCTGCGGCGCGGGTACTCGGTCGCGGAGATCAACGAGATCACGCACATCGACCGCTGGTTCCTGAGCGAGCTCGATCGCTTTTTCAAGTTCGAGGACCGGCTGCGGCACATCACCTGGCAGGACATGGACGGGGAGCTGCTCCGGCAGGCCAAGGAAGTGGGCATGTCGGATCGCGAGCTGGGCGAGTGGTTCGACCGTCCCGAAAAGGAGGTCCGCAAGCGCCGCGAAGCGTCGGGCGTGACGCCCGTTTTCAAGATGGTCGATACCTGCGCCGCCGAGTTCGAGGCCGCCACGCCTTACTTTTACTCCACCTACGGTGGCGAGGAGAACGAGGCGCTTGCCTCTGATCGGTCCGAACGGCCACGCAGTGGCCGCGTGATGATCCTTGGCTCCGGTCCTAACCGCATCGGCCAGGGCATCGAGTTCGACTATGCCAACGTGCACGCCGCCTGGGCGCTCCAGGAGGAGGGGTACGAGGTGATCATGGTCAACTCCAACCCCGAGACCGTATCGACGGATTACGATACTTCCGACCGGCTCTACTTTGAGCCGCTGACGGACGAGGACGTGCTGACCATCGCCAAGAACGAGAATCCGGTTGGCGTGGTGGTGGGCTTCGGCGGGCAGACCCCGCTCAAGCTGGCCCGCACGCTGGTCAAAGAGGGCGTCCCGTTACTGGGCACGAGCTTTGACATGATCGAGATGGCCGAGAACCGGGAGGCGTTCGGCGCGCTGCTGGATCGCCTCGATCTCAAGAGCCCACCCTACGGCACGGCGACGACGGTCGAGGGCGCGCTGGAGGTGGCCGAGCGGCTGGGCTACCCGGTGCTGGTGCGCCCCAGCTACGTCCTGGGCGGCCGGGCCATGGAGATCGTCGACTCGGCCGAGGAGCTGCGCCACTACGCGGACGAGGCCGCCCGCGTCTCGCCCGGCTATCCCGTCCTCATCGACCGCTTCCTGGAGGACGCGCTGGAGATGGACGTGGACATCCTCACCGACGGGGAGAACGTGTGGGTGGCCGGGCTGATGGAGCAGATCGAGGAAGCGGGCGTCCACTCGGGTGACTCGGCCTGCGTGCTGCCGCCGGTGAGCCTGTGGGATGACATGATCGACCGCATCGAGCGCGCCGCCTACGGCATCGTCACCGAGATGGGGGCCGTGGGGCTGGTCAACATCCAGATGGCGGTCAAGGGGAATGAGCTGTACATCATCGAGGCCAACCCGCGTGCCTCGCGCACGGTGCCCTACATCAGCAAGGCGGTGGGCATCCCGGTGGCCAAGCTGGCGGCCAAGACGCTGGTCGGCAAAAAGCTGGACGAGCTGCTGGCCCCCTACTGGCCCTTCCCCACCCGTCCCGGCTCGCCGCACGCGGACGGCGACCTGCAGCAGATACTGGCCGAGACGCACATGGCGCCGACGCCCTGGCCGGCCCACACCTCGGTCAAGGAGGTCGTGCTGCCCTTCCGCCGTTTCCCCGGCACCGACGCCCGGCTGGGACCAGAGATGCGGTCCACCGGCGAGGTGATGAGCTTTGGCGCCAGCTTCCCCGAGGCCTTTGCCAAGGCACAGATCGCCGCCGGAAACCCGCTGCCCACTGCGGGCACGGTGCTGGTGACCCTGGCCGATCCCGACAAGCGGCAGGGTGTCCCCCTGGTGGCCCAACTGGGCGACATGGGATTCGACGTCGTGGCCACGCGCGGAACGGCACGGGTGTTAGAGGCGATGGGTATCCCGGTGCAAGAAGTGGCCAAGGTCGACGAGGGCCGTCCGGACTGTGTGGACTTGATCGCCCAGGGGCACATCGACCTGGTGGTGAACACCCCCTCGTCAACCCAGGCCCAACGAGTGGTGTCCAAGCAACCGCTGCCCGCTCACGCCCGTGAGCGAGGCCTGCCGCTGCCACTGCGAGGTAAGCGCACTGTGGGCTACCAAATTCGCACGGCGGCGCTGGATCATCACGTGCCGTACGTCACCAGCCTGGTGGCACTGCGGGCCGCCGTCGCGGCGATCAAATCGCTGCGGGCGGGCAAGCCACCGGTGCGGGCGTTGCAGGAGATCTTGTAACCGCGCGAAAAGAATTCGATGAAAAAAGAAACGTCAGGCGAGATTATCATTCTCATATACTGCATCGTCTTCTCCATCATGGTCACCCTGGTGAAGACGGTCTCGACATCCTTCAGCGGGCCATTCATCGCGCTGTTCCGATTCGTCAGCGGCATCATTCTGGGCGCGGCTTTGCTGATCGTCAGCAAACAGCCTTTCCAGATCAATCACAAGAAAAGCTGGATACTGAGGGGCATCCTGGGCTCAAGCTCGATGGTCTTGTATTTCATGGCAATTCGAATGACAGGTAGTGGTCGGGCGACCCTGCTGAGCAACACGTTTCCAATTTTCGCAGCCCTGTTCGGATTTCTCATGTTCAACGAAAAAAGCGGCGTCGCTCAAATCGTCAGTATCGCTTTGTGCGTGCTGGGTGTGGGATTTGTGTTTTATGACGGCAGCGCCACCAATGTATGGAGCAACTTGATCGCTCTCTCAGTCGGCATGCTCAGAGGGATAGCAACTCACTTTTTCAAACGGTCTGCCGAGGAGAATCACCCGATCATTGTCTATCTAGCCACCTGCCTCTTTGGGTTGATCATCCTGCCCTTCACCATGAACGAGGTGGCAAACATCACGCCGAGTTTTCTCCTTCTTCTACTGCTGATTGGCACACTTGCCCTAGCGGCACAGATCTTTTTGGGCTATGGATTCAGATCTGTCATGGCCACAAAAGCAAGCATCATCACCTATGCAAGCATCCCACTGACTGTATTTCTCGGTTATTGCATTGGAGAGGAATTGAAACCAAGGTTCTTTCTGGGAACAGCCGTTATCATCTTGGGACTGCTCATCAACTCCATGCCAGTCGATAAAGTACTTGCACACCTGCAAATCAAGCCGAAGAGTGAAGCATGAAAACCAAGCTCATTGAATCCGAGTTCACAACCAATCTGATACCCACCCCCTTGGAATATACATCCTCCTTCCAAGCAGCCACGACAAAGCAACGGAAGAGTACTCGCTGCTCTACTTCCTGCATGGGGGAGGTTTGGCCACGTCGTCAATCCAACGCCGCAGAGCTATGCAGTGGAAGAATTTCGCGAGACGATGGCCCAATTCCAACCGGGCAACACTGGCGGAGCTTTACGCAGATGAACGTGCTCGGTATCTCTGGAACGCCGCGGAAAAACGGCAACAGCGACATCCTCCTGCAGCACGCGCTGCGCCCATTCGAGGAGGCGGGTTGGGAGGTAAACCTGCTGCGCCTAAGCGAGCTGACAGTAAAGCCCTGCCAAGCTTGCGAGCTTTGCACCATTCACGGAAGTTGCGCCATCGATGACGATATGCACCTGTTCTACGACGCGTTCCGCCGGAGCGACGCACTGATCGTGGCCACACCAGTCTATTACCGCAACATCTGCTCTCATCTGATGGCGGTGCTGGAGCGGCACTACGCGGTGCGCGAAGAGCGCCCGCTGGCAGGCAAGCCCGGCGGCGCCATCGCCGTGGGGCGGGGTAGCGGTGGCGGCCAGGCGATGACGATCAATCGCATCTACACCTGGATGCTCTCGTGCGGCGCAATCTGCGTACCGGGCGAGCTGAACGGCCTGACCGCCGTGGCGGACGCACCCGGCGACGTGCTAGAGCAGGAGAAACGCTTGAGGCAAGCGCGGGTGCTGGGGGAGAATGTGTTGCGTATGGCACAGAAGATACGTAAAGCGTAAAACGTAAGGATTGAATCTACTATGCCACTTTGCAGACGCCTTTTCTTACTAGGCGGCAGCGCCGCTTTTGACGCAGCAGCGGACGTGTTCGTTCCGGCCGCAGGTGGTCAGGACGCAAGAATCGCCCTGCTGCTGCAAGGCGGCGAAACGTGGAAAAAGTACGTGCCTGGATACGTGCGACCGTGGGAACAGAGAGGCGCGTCCCAATACGATCTCATCGTGCCCGACGAAAGCAGCGTATTGGATGTAAAGCAGGCATCGGCCATACTCCGCGAGGCTACGGGCATATTCATCGGTGGGGGGCACACGCCGACCTATCACCGGCTGTATGCTACAGAGCCGATCCGCGGCATCATCCGCGAGAGGTATCAAACAGGTGTGCCTGTGGCAGGAATGTCGGCTGGGGCTTTGATCGCTCCTGAACTATGTGCGCTCACGCACGACGAGACTGGCAAGGACTCACTCACGACTCTGCCTGGCCTGGGTTTGATACAAAACGTCATCGTTGGCGTTCATTTCACCGAATCTAACCGGTTACCCGGCCTGCTTGAGGCGATGATCGAGAATCGGATAAAAACCGGCTGGGGCATCAATGAAGGGGCCTGCGCGGTATTCGAAAACGAGCAATTTAAAGGAACTCTTGGACAGTCGGTCTATCAGATCGCGATGACCGATTTCGAGAACAAGTCTTACGAAATGACCCAAAGCGCCACCTACCTCCCCTGTGAAAGATGAACGTTCAGTCACCAACGCAACTTGAACCCATAGTCGTCACCGATCTCTTCCCAGAGATCCTGGATGCGCTTATTGAGCTCCTGTTCGGCCTATCGGCGGAGGAATGGCAGAAGCCCACAGCCTGCGTGGGCTGGTCGGTCAAGGACGTGGCGGCGCACCTCCTGGGCGACGAGATTGGCAACCTTTCCAGAAGGCGCGACGAGTACTCTGTCGTCGGCACATCCATCGAAAGCTGGGACGAACTGGTGGCCTTTATCAACGCGTCAAACGTCCAATGGGTAGAGGCGGCGCGGCGCATCAGCCCGCGTCTCCTGTGCGATCTGATCGCACACACGGGCGAGCAGATGTGCGCGTATTTCCAGGCGCTCGATCCGTACGCCACCGGCGGCCCGGTCAGTTGGGCAGGTCCCGACCCGGCCCCGGTGTGGCTGGATCTGGCCCGCGAGTACACCGAGCGCTGGCTGCACCAGCAGCACATCCGGGATGCGGTGGGCCAGCCCGGTCTCCAGGAGCCTAAATATCTAGCGCCGGTGCTCGACGCCTTTGCCCGCGCCCTGCCGCATACCTACGAGGATGTCAGCGCGGCGGGAGGTACACTCGTGACGCTCACCATCACAGGCGAGTCAGGAGGCCAGTGGTCCCTCCTGCGAGAAAGCGGAGCGTGGAAGCTCTATCGACACGTTGACCAGGAACCGCACGCTGAAGTCATCATGGATCAAGAGGACGCCTGGCGACTGTTCACCAAGGGCCTCGGCAAAAGCGAGGCGCAGGACAGAGTAACCATTCGCGGGAACCATTCGCTGGGCTTGAAGCTGTTGGATATGGTCTCGATCATCGCTTAACCTGGAACCTGTAACACGGCCGGCACAACACACGCGATCGGGAAATCGCGGCTACCAGAATCATTACGTTTCACGCATTACGCATCACGTGCTTCAATTGAAGCCATCGACTCGACAGAAAAGGCCATGAACGAAATCAACTTTTTGCATGACCTCGTCTCCATCCCCAGCCCATCGGGGGAAGAGGATGCCGTGGGCAAGCACCTGGTCGGGGAGATGACGGCCCGAGGATTCCGCGCCTATCGCGACGGGGTGGGCAACGCCATCGGCGTGATCGGAGATCCGCAAGCTCAACGCGAGATCATGCTGCTGGGGCACATGGACACCGTGACTCCCGACCTCCCCGTGCGCCGGCAGGAGAACCTGCTGTACGGCCGCGGCACGGTGGACGCCAAGGGCGCACTAGCCACCTTTGTGCTGGCAGCGACCCGTGCGGCACCCAAGTTGAACGACGCACGCGTAGTGGTCGTGGGCGCCGTCGAGGAGGAAGACCCACGCGGCAGGGGCGCCCATCACCTGGTGGAGACAATGGAACCACCGGACTGTGTGATCATCGGCGAGCCCAGCACCTGGGAGGGCATCACGATGGGCTACAAGGGCATCCTGAGCGTGGACTACCGCTGGATGCAGGCGGGCGGCCACAGCGCCGGACAGATACCGGGGCCGGCGGAGAAGGCAGTGACCTTTTGGAACCAGGTGATGAACTATGCCGAAACGTACAACCACGGGCGAGAAGGCCACTTTAACACCCTCGACCCGGCGCTGCGCGACTTTCACACCATCAACGACGGGCCAGAGGAAGGCGTGGAGATGAACCTCGTGCTCCGGTTGCCGCCCAAGCTCGACGCCGCCGATCTGAGACAGAAGCTGCTAGACTGGGGCGAGGGCGCGAAGCTGTCGTTTTCCGGCTACGAACCGTCTTATCGATCGGAAAAGAACACGCCGCTGGTGCGCGCCCTGCTGCGGGCCATCCGCACCGAGGGCGGACGGCCGCGCTTCAAGCTCAAGACCGGCACCTCGGATATGAACGTCGTCGGTGCAGCATGGGACTGCCCGATGGTGGCCTACGGACCGGGCGACTCGGTTCTCGATCACACACCGGATGAACACATCGACGTACGGGAGTTTAAGCGGAGCATCAGCGTATTGACACGAGCTTTGGAGATATTGAACGTGAAGCGTGATGCGTGATACGTGAGAACGCAAGTCACGCATCACGAATTACGCTTTGTTAAGAGAGGAATCAATGAACGAAGTAGCTTTTCTAGAACGACTCGTCTCGATCCCCAGCCCCTCCGGTGAGGAAGAGGCAGTGGGCAAGTTCCTGGTCGAGCAGATGACGGGTCTGGGTTTCCAAGCCCATCTTGACAAGGCAGGTAACGCCGTGGGCGTGATGGGAGGTCCACAGGCCAAGCAAAAGATCGTGCTGCTGGGGCACATGGACACGGTCACCGGCAACGTGCCCGTGCGCCGCCGCAAGAACCTGCTTTACGGGCGGGGAACGGTGGATGCCAAAGGTCCGCTGGCGACGTTCATACTGGCCACGGCGCGCATTGCCTCCCAGTTGCAAGACGCGTGCATCACCGTCATCGGCGCAGTGGAAGAGGAGGCGTTCAGCAAGGGAGCGCGTCACCTGGCAAAAACGATGGATGCGCCAGACTTTTGCATCATCGGCGAGCCCAGCGACTGGAATGCGGTCACGCTGGGATACAAAGGGCGGCTGTGCGTGGATTACACCTGGGAACAGCCCGATAGCCACAGTGCCGGAGAACAGACAGGCCCAGCAGAGAAAGCGGTCACCTTCTGGAACCAACTGATGGATTACTCAGAGGAACGCAATCGGGGGCGGGAAGGACACTTTGACACCCTCGACCCGGCCCTACGCGATTTCCGTACCTTCAGCGATGGACTGAACACCAGCGTCAAGATGAACGTGGCCATGCGGTTGCCCCCGGACTTTAAGCCCGAGGTGCTAAAGCGCAAGATGAGAACGTGGGCCGAGGGCGCCGAGCTAGAGTACTCGCCTCTCGACATGCCTTACCAACAAGTCGACAAGAACAACCGCCTGGTGCGTGCCATGCTCAAGGCCATCCGCGCCGAGGGCGGGCGGCCACGCTTCAAGCTCAAGACGGGCACTTCGGACATGAACACCGTTGGCCCGGCGTGGCAGTGCCCCATCGTGGCCTACGGCCCAGGCGATTCGTCGCTGGATCACACCCCAAACGAGCACATCGACGTCGAGGAGTATAAACGCGCCATCAACGTGCTGGCCCAGGCGCTGGAGATACTGGGTAGCTAACGCTCCTTGATCGGCCCGGGACGGCACTCCCTGCGCCCATCCACGTACACCGCCACCCACTGGGCCAACCGCTTGCCCAGGCGACGGCAGGCGGCGATCTCTTCCTCACGCTTAGGCTCGCGAGCCACGACGGCCCCGTGGTGCAGCGTGAACGCCTCGCCGACGTAATCAGGGACGCCGAACACGAGAAAGCCAAAGTTCATCAGCATGATGGTCAGCGAGAGGCAGGTCAGCTCCGCGCCGCCGCCCCATCCGCCCGAGGACGAGAACGCGCAGCCAATCTTGCCGTCGATCCTGCCCCACGCCTTGGGCACGACCTCATCCCAGAAGCGCTTCATCCTCCACGACACGACGCCCACATAAGTGGGGCTGCCCACCGCCACCCCGTCGCACCAAAAGACATCGTCCGCCGACGCCTCGTCCACCGAGAGAAGGCGCACGTCTATATCCGGTATCTCCCGCGCTCCCTGGGCCACGTATGCGGCCATCTTGGCCGTGTTGCCGGTCTTGCTATCGTAGAGCACCAGCACCTTTCCCATATTCACCCCTCAACAGCCTACTCCGCTGGGATAAGGGCACCGAGCAAATCCTCGTACCACGCGCCCCACATCGTATCGTATGCCCCAAAGCTGGAGCAAAACTCCCAGTACGCCCAGCTCATGCCGTGCGCCTCCGCCTGCCGGGCGACAAAGTCGGTCCACAGCACGCGATCCTCCTGGTCCGCTTTCCGATACGCACCGAACTCGCCGACATAGATGGGCCGATCGTGTGCCTCGGCCCAAGCCGCGACCCGGTCGAAATCGGCCACGACCGCTTGCTTGTCCGCTTCAGAGCCCCACGTCGTGCCCATCCACTCATAGCTGTCGGAAACCCACTCGGCGCCCTGGTGGGTGAAGGGGAACGGATTGTAGTAGTGCACCGTGACGATGATGTGCCGATCGTCCTCTGGCAGCTCCAATAGAGGCAGGGCGTCGACGTTGTTCCATTCCACCGGCCCGATGACGACGTTGCGCCGGGGATTGGTCTGGCGAATCACGTCGAGGGCCTCTACCAACAGATCGTTCCATAGGTCATCCAACGTACCGTTGGGTTCGTTCAGAATTTCGAACAAAAGATCGTCTGGATAATCCTGATAATGTTCAGCGATCTGAGCCCATATCGCCAGGAACCGATCCTTGTGTTCCGCAGGCTCTCGCACGAGTTTTTCGTAATTGTGGATGTTGATCACCACCAGCATGTCCCTGGAAAGCGCCTGCTCCACGGCCCAATCCACCCGCTCGAAAAATGTCGGATCCAGTGTGTAGGGAGGCGTATCGTCAGCGTATCCCGACCAGCGAATGGGTATGCGCACCGCATCGAACCCGGCATCTTTGACGATCTGAAAGTATTCCTCCTCCAGGGTCACACCCCACACGCCCTCCGCAGGCGCCTCGAGGGCGTTAGCCAGGTTGATTCCCCGGCCAAGGCGCGCATTCTGCGCGAAGGGGTCGTTGCTTCCGGGAATCGCAGTCGGAACAGGCGTGGCAGCAGGCGTTTCTGACACTGAATCCCGAACAGGCACAGAGCAGCAAGCAGCAACCAGGGCCGCGCACGACAGCAAAATCACCAAAGGTACTATCACTTTCACTTCAACCTCCCGCTCCGCTCCTAACGCACGTCCAGCGCGAGCGCTAATCCAGCGACGTGACTCCCGACTGCTCCCGCGCCACAAGCCCGCCCTTTCTTCTCGTTGACCAGCAACAACAGCACTAGACCAACCAGCAGAAAGGCGGTAATGGAGAACAACGCGGCCCGGTGCCCCAATTGCTCCGCCAACACCTCCGTCTGGCCCCGGGCCAGGAACTGCTTGGTCGCCCAGGCCGCCAGGAAACCAAAGACGCAAGGACTTGCTGTACCATGCATTTAACTTACTCTTCCATCCTACGCTTGACTAATTCTCGACTTACCTCTATATGCCGTTGACGAGTGATGGGATAGCGCCACGCAGCAAGGATGGAGGCAGTCAGCAGCAACGCCGGCAGGATAGATAGAAGAAGCCGGAGAGCAAGTAGCGCCGAGGCGGGCTGAAGCGGGAGAGAGTTATCAGAAGTAAGCTGAATATAGCCTGACCAATGCAGTACAACCGGCAGCATTGCCAGGATAAATGCACGGGCCAGCTTGTCAACAAAGACCGCTATACCCGCATAGATCCCCTCCTGGCGTCGTCCGCTCATCAACTCGTCCATCTCCAAGACGTCGGGATCCATAGCCCTAGGAAGAAGATGAGCAGCCGAGACACCAAATCCTGCCATTGCAGCGATGATGTAGACAGGAAACTTGCTCCCCTCTGGCACCAACACTATGCAAAGCATCACTACCG
>Ga0315550_1000397_pt1 | contig 26817 bp, 18 predicted proteins | sample SalMarSW160190MG_2_FD_203100 | JGI IMG/M metagenome (GOLD analysis project Ga0315550, IMG submission 203100) | Salt marsh sediment microbial communities from the Plum Island Ecosystem LTER, Massachusetts, United States - Salt Marsh Sediment SW1601-90 ... | reverse complement strand
CCGGTTATATTCGGAAATGTTTTTGTTATGCAGAAATATCCTGCCTCCCAGGGATTCCTGCAGCCCTGTTAATGTACGAAGCAGAGTACTTTTCCCAATACCGTTTCTGCCGAGAACTACAATAAGCTCACCACTATCTGAAGAGGCTGTGAGAGGAGGTATAAGCTCCTTCGTATGTTTCCCTGAAGCATAACCGATTTGTAATGACTCAAGGATAATGATTTTATTGCTTTCCATATCCATCAGAATATGCCGGTTTCTCTCCTTCTGCGAAGTATTACCCATATCACAACCGGGATTCCAATCAATGATGTAACAGAGTTCACCGGAAGTATATTTTCAGTACCAGGAAGCTGTGAGATAATGTCGCTGATGAGCATTATAATTCCACCAGCCAGGATTGTCCCCGGGACCAGGATTTTGTGATCAGAACTCCTGAACAGGTTCCTTGCAATATGAGGAACCGCAATCCCGATAAATCCTATCGGGCCGCAGAAAGCAGTAACGCTTCCTGCCATTATGCTCGTGCAGGCAAAAATCAGCAATCGTGATAATCTTATATTCAGCCCGATACTGCCTGCGTAATTCTCACCAAGCAGCAAGGCATTCAGCATTTTAACAGATGCTAAACTTAATATTGCACCTACTGATACAGTGATCGAAAGTACCTTCAACTGTCCGCCTGAGAGGTTCCCGAGGCTCCCCATGGTCCAGATAACATATGTTTTCAGCATAGTTTCACTGCTGAAATATTGCATTATACTGACAACTGCCGAGATACCACTTGCCAGCATTATCCCGATTATCAGGATTGTCATAATTTCCTTTATTCGGGATGAGATAAACATGATCAGTATCATTACTGCTCCTGCACCTGCCCAGGCTGATATTACAAGGATCCAGTTTCCAAGATTTTGAAGGTTCCCGGGAACAAACCTTGCGGAAAAGCCCAGTATTACAAGTGCAACGCCAAGGCTTGCCCCGGAACTTACTCCCAGGACATAGGGCCCTGCCATAGGATTCCTGAAAATTGTCTGCATCTGCAATCCGCTTAATGACAAAGCAATACCTACTATAAGTGAAGTAATAGCTTTTGGCAGCCTGAATCGCAGGATTATGGTTTCAATATTTGGATTTGCATTACCGGTAAAAACCCTGAGTATCTCTTCAGGTTTGATAGAAACCGATCCGAGGAGAATATCAAGAATGAATGCAATTATCAGTATAACAGCCAGCTGGAAAAAGACCGGAGTCATCTTGCCTCCCGGTTCCGATATTCCTAAAGCTTTAATTTTTTTATCCGTATTCACCGGTATCTTTGTTATTCTATTTTCCGGTAATAAAATAGTTCCCGGTCCTTAAATAATTCGGGATGCAATATCGTAGCAATATCCTTCAGAATCAGGTTAGGGTAAAGAGCACCGCTTTCCCAATAGTCATTGCCTCCTTCCGGGGAAATTCTCTTATTGTTATTGTACAAATTTCCGTTAATAAAACATGGCAAATTCTTAAGCCGCTGATCAATTGAAGAGATATCATTTTTTGATCCGGCAGCGCCTGTATTAAGCCAGTAATCAGCCTCAAGAGATCGCAGAAAGACATCCTCCAGCCCATATGGCATTGAAACTGATGATTCGGTATCATGCCAAAGATAGGTTCCTCCTGCATCCTGAATTAGTCTGCTTATATAGGAATTGCCCGGAGAAATATACCAGGCATCCCGGAAAGGAAGTCCTAGAAGGACATCTGGTCTTTCCCCGGCGTTAAGCCTCACATATTCCTTTATCTGATCATATGATGTAACAACTGATGTAAAGATTGAATCGGCCATTTTCTCTTTGCAGAACAATGCACCAAATAATTTTATCCATTCAGCTTTTCCCAGAGGATCTTCCTCGAGATAATCAGCATTAAACAGGGCCGGTGTGCCCAGTTCCCTTATTTTGCCAACATAACCGACTGATTCACTGCCTATTCCATACAACATAATCAGATCCGGAGAGATACTTATTATCAATTCGTTATTCAATCCCGATTCATAACCTATATCGCTTATCAGCCCCGCCTTTATCAAAGCTGCAATTTTTTCATCAAAGATATAACCTGTTCCCGATACTCCGGCAATAGTATTCCGCTCATCGAGAGCAGCCACCATTGCCACATGTGTTGTTGACAAGCAAATGATTTTTTGTACCGGAACATAAATAACTTCTGATGTATCTACTTTCAGAGGAGCTTCATTGTCTTTGTTTATCAGGTAGTATACATGTTTTATACCCGCAGCTCCCTGCCACGGATTATTTATTGTCAGTATAGTACAGCTATCGGTCTTGTTAAGAGAAAATCTTTCTGCAATGGTGACGATTCCCTCACTTTTCGGTTCTATGGATTCAGTGCTGTTATTCTTCCTTCCGGTACATGAGATTATCAAAGTTGCTGTAAAACAAAATGCTACCCATACAAGTGATTGATGTCGAAGAACTGTTTTCATTAATAGGCTGCATCTCATAAGAAGGAAGTTTCCTGAATATATGTTCACCTGTTCCGATCCACATCGCCTATTCTTTCCATTAACTCTGGAGAGTACCGCAGGAATTCCTTACAATAAGCTCCGGGGTCAAATTAACCTGACGTTTGAATTTGCTTTTTCCTGAATTTTTTACCTCCGACCATATCATATTTGCAACTTTAATTGCCATTCCCGGCAGAGGTTTCCTCAGGCATGTTATTGGAGAAAGCATCAAATCAAAGCCTGTTCCTTCTTCCATTGAAATTATAGCAATATCCTGGGGAACACGTAATTTTCTTTTTCTTAAAAAAGACATTAATGGATATACAAAAGAGGCATGAAGAGTAATAATAATATCAGCACGAAAGGGAGGCCGCAGCAGTTTTTCTAAATCAGAAAAGTCGATATCATCTCTTGTCACCCTGGAATCAATGTTAAGAATTACGTGCTTATCAATACTTTCGATCTGATCGAGTGCATTTTCGATTTCATTCAGAGTATTTGTATCCGCTTTGAATGATTTACGGTCAGTTGTAATGATTATATTTTTATAACCCAGTTTTGCTATATGTTCTGCAATAAATCTGGCGCCGGAGGATGAATCAGTAGTAACTGTACTCAGCCGCAGAGTTTTCACTGATTTCTCGAGCAATATAAAAGGATATTCTGCTGAACGTAGTGTTCGGATCGTAGAATCATCTGCAGCTTCACCTACAAGTACCAGTCCGCTGAAAAACTTTCTGAAAGCATTGGCTAATCTGTCATATCTCTGATCATCCGGATCTTTTGTAATTATTGAAAATCCCAGGCCAATACTGGCAAAAGCCTTTTGAAGATAGGGTGTTATTCCTGTAATAAAGGGGTCACTCATTGATGGGACTATCATCCCTATTACACCGGGTTTCTCTTCAACCGGCAAGGCTGCCCCTTTTTCATCGGGCGGATTAAAAAATCCCATTTGTCTGGCCATAGCAAGAACCTTTTCCTGGGTATCCTTTCTTATGCCATGCTGGTCAGCTTTATTATTAAGAACAAGTGATACAAGAGTGCCGGAGACTCCAAGTTTAGCTGCCAGATCTTTGTTTTTGAATTTCTTCCCCATATGACCGAATAATGATCAAATAAAAATAGACTATTTTCCTAAAGTAGTCTTTAGTTTTAATGTTTTTTAACTAAAATTTAACTGGATCAGTATTAACAAAATCGGTATTATAGCTATTGAGCTGGCTCAAAACCAGAGTAAAAGTTGGTTTGCATAAATTAAATTGAAATATTAAATTTTCCGGAAAGTTCATCTTTTAGGCGGTGATATACCTCTCTGTTTTGCAGCCTGTTCAAGCCGCTGCTGCCATTTTGATTTCTTAGCTGGTTTCTTCCTGTTTTCTGCGAGGGTTATCAGTAATTTATCCTTATTAATAAAACGTTTGGATATCATGTTTTGCAGATACGTTAATATATTAGCCAGGAAATAGTAATATGTCAGTCCGGCCGGAAAGCCATTCAGGATAAGCATGAACATTACCGGCATCATATATGTCATAGCCTTCATTCCAGGCTGATCCTGGCCCGGAGATGAGCCGGTCATCTTCATAGTCAGCAATGATGAAGCTGTCATAAGAAGTGTAAAAAGACTTACGTGGCTGCCGTATATTGGTATATTAAATGGAAGATTCAAAATTGAATCATATGTAGATAAATCAGTTGCCCATAAAAATGATTCCTGTCTCAGTTCAATCGATACAGGAAAGAACCTGAACATGGCGAAAAGGATCGGAAACTGCAGCAACATAGGGAGACATCCTCCCATTGGATTTACACCAGCTTTTTTATAGAGATCCATCGTTGCCTGTTGTTTCTTCATCGAATCTTCCTTTTTCGGGAATTTCTTCCCAAGCTCCTCAACCATCGGTTTTAAAATCTGCATTTTTGCCTGCGACTGGTATGATTTGAAGGTTAGAGGGAAAAGCACAATCTTAATTAAGAGAGTAAGTATGAGGATTATAAGGCCATAGCTTCTTATATATTTTTCAAGCCAGTTAAAAACAGGAATAATGACAAAGCGACTGATCCATCCAATTATATTCTTACCAAGAAAGACAATTTTTTCAAGCTCCAGTCCCTCTTTTCTAAGTGTCGAGATATGGTTGGGCCCAAAATATAATCTCATTCCTAATGTTGTTTCCGGTCCCGGATTAAATGGCACTCCTACTTCAGCAGTAAAATAACGGGTATATTTATCCGATGTAAGTGTCCTGGTGGAAGTAACCATACCATTCAGGAAAAAATCATCGGTGATGAGAACTGATGAAAAAAACTGATCCTGGAAAGCAACCCAGCTGAGTTTGGTTGTTATATCCGCCGTTTCAAGCTCCTTCTGCTGCCGGAGCCTTAAACCGGTGACTTCATCCTGGAAGTATTTATATTTAATTGTCGTATAATTCTCCTCATTCTGTCGTCCCCTCTCCTGCTGAGGAATATACATGCGCCAGTCGAGAGTAATACTATTCTGATTGGCAGGTAAAATGTCATTCAGGTTTTTAAAGGTTACATCAAAGCCGACACTGTATTTATCAGGAGCCAGGGTATACTTGTATTCTATGTATCTGTCGTCGCCAGCCGGAAGTCTCATAACAACACTCTGAGGCTCAGACTCGACAACAAAATGTTTCTTTTCAACTTCAGGGGTGAAGAATAGATCATTAGTGATCACCGCTTTATTATCTGCTGTAAAGAAATTGAAACCAAAATTTGTTGAATCACCCGAAAAAAGTATCAATGGAAGTGAGTCATGTGTAATATATTCTTTCAGTCGTGTAGAATAAACACGTCCACCCCTGGGAGATATCTTTAATTCAATCTTGTTATTTTCGAGGATTATGAACTCTTCACTGCCTTGTGCTGCTTCTGAAAAAGCGCCATACTGGCTTGCATCCGGAGAAGCCTTGGCAGAGGTGACTGGAGATTCTTCAAGGAATTCTTCAACCTGTTTTGTCTCTTCTGCAGGCTCATCAGGTGTTATTCCAAGCTTAATATTGAGATCACTGATCTTTTCAAGAACTTCCGGGTTATTGGGTTTATACCTTAGGGCATTGACATATTCTGTTCTTGCCCGTTCAAGGTTTCCTTTAGCTGCTTCGGCTTCTGCTACTGCCACTGCTTTCTCAAAAAACCTGGTATGCCTGCTGTTATTAATAACGCTTGTGACTATGAAGATCGCTATAATCAGAATTATACCTATGATTGTGTTCTTGTCCATTCTTTCTTAAAAATTTAATTACCCCACAATTCCATCAGTTAACCTGTTCATCAATACAGGCTTTTATAAATTGAACAAATAGCGGATGCGGATTTATTACTGTACTGCTGTATTCCGGGTGAAACTGAATCCCGACAAACCATTTGTGCCCGGTAAGTTCGATTATCTCAACCAGTCCTGATTCCGGATTAATTCCAACAGGTATCATTCCTTTGTTTTTAAACTGTTCAAGATAGCTGTCATTGAATTCATACCTGTGACGATGTCTTTCAACGATTTCTGTCTTGCCATATGCCTCAAATGTTTTAGAATTTTTACTGATAATACATTTATAACCGCCAAGTCTCATTGTTCCGCCTTTATAGATTACGCTTTTCTGTTCTTCCATCAGGTCGATTACCGGGTATTTTGTTTCGATATCTATTTCTGTTGAATTTGCTCCTTCGAGGTTAAGTACATTCCTTGCAAATTCAATTACGGCACACTGCATCCCAAGGCAAATACCTAAAAAGGGTATATTGTTTTCCCTGGCATATCTGGCTGCAGCTATTTTCCCTTCAATTCCCCTGGATCCAAATCCCGGAGCAACAAGAATACCATTGAGACCTTTGAGTCGGTCCGTAACATTCTTTTCACTGATATCTTCCGATTGAATAAAATCGACATTGATCTCACATTCATTTGTAGATCCGCTGTGTATAAGAGCCTCGGAAATTGATTTATAAGCGTCAGCCAGCTCTACATATTTTCCAACCAGGCCGATTTTTACTGAGTGTTTTGGATTATTAAGCCTGTCAAGGAACTGTCTCCATTCTGTCAGCGGAGGTTCCTTTTCTATTGGCAGACCAAGTTTACGCAATACTGTCTGGTCAAGTTTTTCCTCGAGCATTTTTAATGGCACCTCGTATATCGTTGAGACATCTACTGACTCCACGACGGCATTTTCCTCCACGTTACAAAAAAGTGCGACTTTTCTTTTTAAATCAATATTAAGACTTCTGTCAGTTCTCAGGACAAGGATATCGGGCTGGATTCCTTCTTCCAGAAGAAGCTTTACAGAATGTTGTGTTGGTTTTGTTTTTGACTCACCTGTTGTGGAGAGGAACGGCACCAGTGTCAGATGAATGACAATACAGTTTTGTGCCCCAAGTTCCCACTTCATCTGGCGAACTGATTCAATGTAAGGCAGGGATTCGATGTCACCTACAGTTCCGCCAATTTCAGTCAGCACGATCTCAAATTTATCTCCTGAGCTCACAAGTTTTATCCGGCGCTTGATTTCATCTGTTATATGAGGTATTATCTGGACGGTTTTCCCCAGGTAATCACCTCTTCTCTCCTTATCGATCACCGTCCGGTATACACTGCCGGTTGTTACATTATTAGTTTTGCTTGTCGGGACATTCAGAAATCTCTCATAATGACCCAGGTCGAGATCTGTTTCTGCTCCGTCGAGAGTAACATAGCATTCGCCATGTTCATAGGGATTGAGTGTTCCGGGATCAACATTTATATAAGGGTCCAGTTTTTGGATTGTCACCGAATGACCGCGAGCCTGCAGCAGTAAGGCGAGAGATGCAGAAATAGTACCTTTTCCGAGTGAAGAGGTAACGCCGCCAGTAATAAATATGTATTTAACCTTTTTCAAAACAACAAAATTAACTAATGATCATTTGAGTTTATACATATCACTCATCAAGGCCTGACTGATCAATCATCTTGACCTTCTCCTCCAGTGTTTTGATCATTTTCCTGGCATGGTCTATTTTTTCTTCCACCTCACGTATCATTGTTTCAGCATTGGGTGATTTAGCGAAGAAGCCTATATTGTTCTCCCACAGCACAATATCGCCTTCAAACTGTTTTATCTTTGTAACAAATCTCTCCCTTTCATTTCTTAACTTTCTTGAAGCTTTGGGATTAGCACGAAGGTTGTCAAGTTTATTCTTATATTTCAGAATGCTCTTATCCTCATCACCTATTTTCAGCTTGTCAAATTCTTTATTCAGGGCATTTCTGTAACGGTTTGTGATTTCGTCTTTCATATTGAAAGGCACAAATCCTATCTCAGTCCATTTTTTCTGTATCTCTTTCAGCCGTTCGAATGCTTCCTGGACATCAGTTCCTGCCTCAAATTTCTCAAGTTTTTCAATAAGAGCATGTTTTTCTTTAAGATTATCTTCATAAGAAGTATCGAGCTCGGCGAAGTGTTCGGCCTTCTTGTTGAAGAAATGATCGCATGCTTTCCGGAAGCGTTTCCAACATTTTTCTGATTGTTTCCGAGGTACCGGGCCTATCTCTTTCCATTCTTTCTGTAATCTTATTAGTGCATCTGATGTAGTTTTCCAGTCTGTATTATCCTGGAGTGTTTCGGCCTGAATACACAATTCAATCTTCATCTGGAGATTGTTTTGTTGCTGCTCCTTATTATCGGCATAAAATCTTCTTTTCTTTTCAAAAAAAGTGTCGCAGGCATCGCGAAATCTCTGATATACCTTATTGTTCTGCTTTTTAGGAGCAAATCCTATTGTTCTCCACATTTTCTGTAAAGCGACAATATTTTCTGCTTTTTCATCAAATTCCTTGAAATTGTTTATTTCAAGAGCATTAATGGCTTCTACCTCCTCGGAAATGGCAATCTTGGCTTCCAGGTTTTTGCGTTGTTCTTCTTTCTGCTTTTCAAAATACTCGTGATGCCTTTTATTTATCTGTGATGTGGCTTCCTTAAATCTCTCCCATATTTCATTTTTCGATTCCTGGGGCACCGGTCCTATTTCACGCCACTGATTATGATATTCCTGTAACAATTTAAAAGCATTAACCGGGTTTGGCTCAAGGAAGAGTTCCTCTGCTTTTTCGCACAACAGTATCTTTGCCTTAAAGTTTTTTTTAAGATCAAGATCACGCAGTTCCTTGTTGATCTTTATATAATCGTAGAAAATTTCAACATTATGGTGGTAGTTTTCCCAAAGGTCTTTCAGGGAGCTTTGTGGAACAATACCTATTGAATGCCACTCATTCTGTAGAGATCTGAATTCCTGAAATGTCTTATTGATTGATTCCTCACGATTGACAAGTTCCTTTATCCTGTCAATTATATCATATTTTTTCTTGAGGTTTTCAAATTTCTCTGCCTCCTGAACCCGGTTGAAATCTGTTTTTCTTTCCTTGTATTTCTCAAGGAGGTGTTTCACTTTTACTTCCTGCGGATCGACCCATGCACGATACTCCTCAATTTCCCCCCCCTCTTCCAGAAATTTTTTCTTTCTCTCGTCAGCCTCAATCTTTAGATCTTTATAGAAAAGAGCCTTTATCCTGTCTATATCGCCTCTTATCTCAGCAGGCGGCCTGTTTTCAATCAGAAGTGCCAATGTTTCCACCAGCTCATTTTTCGAAAACCCCGAATAATCAACAGGTGGGAGAGCCGTATCATCAGCATCTTCTGCGGTATCCTCCTTTACCTTTTCCTCTTTCGACTCAGCTTCATGAACTTCTTTAGCTCTGCTTTTTCTTTTTTTAATGACACCCTTTTCTTCCTTTTCTTCCTTTTCTTCCTTTTCTTCCTTTTCTTCCTTTTCTTCCTTTTCTTCCTTTTCTTCCTTTTCTTCCTTTTCTTCTTCTTCTTCCTTTTCTTCTTCTTTTTCTTCTGTGGCTTCTGTTTCTTCTGTTTCTTCTTTTTCTCCTTCGGTCACTGAATCCTCTTCCTGTTCTCCTTTAGTTTCTGCATCTGGTTCTTTTTTTACTTTATCCTCTCCGGTGTCATTTTCGTTTGCTTTTTCAGCTTGTGTGGTTTCCTCAGTTCCGGCAGCAGTCTCATTTGCCCCGGATTGTTCTTCATGAACAGAGTCATCCGGATTTTTCTTGATCATAGTCAATCCTTTCTTGTTTCAGCCTAAGTCATGGCAATCCATGAATTTTTCAGAGTACGAAAATATTGAAATAATAATTAAACACAAAGCTTTAGCCAAATTAATAATGATCGGATTATTTTGCCAAAATCAACCAGATTCGTGATATATTTGAATTTGCTCTTACAGAACCAACATTCATATACAATGAGTACTACTGAAGTAATATTAATAGTCCTTGCTTTTATGGCGCTCGGATTCAGCGTTTACAAAAGGTTCAAAGGAAAAGATCAGGGACCTGATGGTCCGCAGTCTGGTCAGAAGTCAGGATCATCATTTTCATCACATTCAAAAGATGATGATTATGAACCATATTCAAAAAGTAACAGGCAGGATTGATTATCTTCTTTTGTTTCTGGATATCAGGTACCTGAACGGATTAATGATCTTTTGGATTAATCTTAAATCTTCAGTTACTATTTCCGCAGTCCCCTGCATATTCTGCGTAAAATCAAGTTCTCGTCCATACAGGGTTGTTAGTCCGTTCGGAAGGCTTACTTCAATTATATAAGCATCACTGGCGGGCACAAGAGATTTCGAACTAACGATACCCCTTATCATACCGTATTCCAGATATGGGAATCCGCTCAGCTTTATATTTACAAGCTGGTCAATCTCCACTTTTCCAGATCTTTGCATTTTCAGGTTTATTCTGCCAACGAAATCACCAGTCTCTTCCGGCACAACAGATAATACAGACTGATCGATAGTAACAGACTGATTCTCACTCCAGTACTTAGTAAAAGCCACTTTACCCTCAACAGGAGAAATAAGAAGATAATTGTTTTGCCATATCTTCATTTGTGCTTTAAGGTTCAGCAGCGTTTCCTCCAGGGCAGATCTGAGTTTCTCCTTCTCGGTCTGTCTGCTTATCCTGTAATCCTGAAGCAGTTGCCTTTTTTCAGCAAGCTCAATTACCTTGGCTGAATGATCAAGCCTTACTTCCTGAAGTTCCAGGCTGGTCCTGATAAATGATTGTCTCGAATTCTCTATATCGCTTTCCGAATAAACCTTGCCGGAAAACAGTATTGAATCTCTTTCATATTTCCTTTTTTCGATCTCCAGATTCTGGGCGACAAGCTCCTCCTTGATCTTTATCCTTTCAATATATTCCTGTATTCCGTCTATCTCCCCGGTTGTTGAGAGGATCTTGCTTCCATAAAAATCATTGGTGATATATGTATTGTAATCAGAAAGCACCTTCATGAAGGATGCGTAATATACCTGGAGCTCACCAAGCTCATACAAATCAGGGAATGATTTAATTAATAATGCAGCAGGTTTTCTGATTGTATCAATAATTGTCCTGAGCAGATCTATTTCACGTATTGATGCTGCAGTTTCCATCACTGCAAGCAGTCTTCCCTGCAAAACCTTTTCCCCGTCACTCACATATAATTTATTAATCCGGCCTGTTATTTTACTTATCAGTGTTACCGGCGGATTCACGGTAGTAATTTCAACAGGAGCAGGTACCACATCAGGGTATTTTATCAGCCATGATAAAAATATCAATACAGCGAATACAAGTAATATTACAGTTGTCCCCCATCTTATTATCCTCCTGGGCGGATTTGAGATTATTTCCTGAACAGGATCAGAGTATAGTATTTCAGGTTTGTTACTTTTCATCTTCCCTGTTTACTTTCCAAGTTCAAGCTGGTTTTTCACCAGGTTAAAATAGGCTCCGCTGTTTTGAATAAGGGATTCATGAGTTCCTGTTTCCACTATTCTCCCGTTATCCATAACAATAATTTTATCAGCATTCTTTACAGTGCTTAGTCTGTGAGCTACAATTATCACCGTTTTGCCTTCAAAGAAACCGGCAAGATTCTCAACGATTGCCTTTTCATTATTTGCATCGAGTGAATTGGTGGCTTCGTCAAAAATAATTATCTCCGGATCCTTATAGACGACCCGTGCTATCAGCAGTCTCTGCATCTGTCCTTCGCTCAGTCCATGTCCATTTGCGCCTATTTTTGTGTTATATCCAAGTGGCAGCGACTCTATGAATCCTTTAATATTTGCTATCTCAGCGGCTTTCACCATTTTTCCCTCGTCAATTTCAGCTATACCCGGAGCAATATTCGATGCTATTGACTCAGGAAAAAGAAATCCATCCTGCATTACCGCTCCTGTCTTTTCGCGCCATATTTTCAGGCTGATATTTGGGAGTCGAGTGTCGCCCACAAGTATCTCTCCTGCTACCGGTTTATAAAACCCAAGAATAAGTTTAAGCAGAGTTGTTTTTCCACTTCCGCTGGTACCGACAATTGCGGTTGTCTTGTTCTCCTCTATATAAAGATCCACATCTTTAAGTGCATAAGGTGAATTAGGTCCCTCATACTGAAATGACACATTGTTTATAAACAGATCCTTCTTTTCGGGAAGTTTCCTGACCTTCATTTCGGGTTCAAACTCTTCGTTTTCCATTTCATGTACTTCGGCCAGCCTGTCAAGGCTCATTTTTGCATCCTGTGATACCCGAAAAAAGTTAATGATCTGGTTTACAGGTACATTCAGCTGGCCTATGATAAACTGAACTGCGAGCATCATACCCAGAGTCATTACCCCCTTCAGAACAGCTGTTGCAGCAACAACTGTAATCAACAGGTTTGTGACCTCATTGATGAATGTGGCTCCGGCTGACTGATACTGAATGATGCCAAGTCCTTTTACCTTTAGTCCAAACAGAGATGCCTGCAGCTTCTCCCAGTCCCATCGCTTACTTGTCTCACTCTGTGTCAGCTTTATCTCCTGTATCCCGTTAACAATGTTTATAAGTTTACTGCCTGCAACTGACATCTGCTTGAAACGCAGATGATCAAGTTTTGCTCTCGGCTTCATGAACAGCGATACCCAAGAAATATATAATATTGATCCTGTCAGGAACAGGGCAAGTATCTTGATGCTGAAAATCGCCAGTACTATTCCGAATATTACCAGGTTAAAGAATGAGAATAATATTGAAAGGCTTGCCGACGTCAGGAATTCTTCGATCCTGTTGTTATCTTCAATTCTCTGGAGGATATCCCCGGTAAGTTTTGTATCAAAAAAGGATATTGGCAATGACATAAGTTTCTGTAGAAAACCTGAAATTATTGCAACGTTGACCCGGGTACCGATATGTAAAAGAAGCCATCCCCTGATAAATTCAACCGACATTCGTCCTATTACCAGAGCAAGCTGGGCAAAAAGGATCAGGTAAATGAAGCCTATATCGTTATTATTCAGACCGATATCAACTATCGATTGTGTAAGGAAAGGGATAATGAGCTGTATACAGCTTCCAATCAACAGACCAAGAATAAGCTGATAAAAATACTTATCGTAAAGCCGGAAATATTTAAAAAGGAATCTGAATCCACGTGATTTTTCATGTTCGCTTTCCTTTTCATAAAATGCAGGAGTAGGTTCAATTATCAGAACAAGACCTGCCGGTTTACCATCCGTCATTGTGGATGCCCAGTTTCTAGTAAATTCATCACGGTCATATTTTACCAGTCCCACAGCAGGATCAGCCGCCCATATTTTGTCATTTTTGATTTTATAGACTACTATAAAATGACGCTGCTTCCAGTGCACTATACATGGCAAAGGAACATTTTCAGTGAGCATTTCAAAGGCGATCTTAACTCCTATAGTCCTGAAGCCAAGAGAGTCGGCAGCTTCAGAAAGACCCAAAAATGATACTCCTTCCCTGGTTATAAAACACTTCTTGCGGATAGATTCGAGAGAAAAGCTCTTCTTGTAAAACGCTGCAACCATTTTCAGGCATGCAGGTCCGCAATCCATGGCATCAGGCTGTTTTACAAACGGGAAAGACATCTCTCTTGCGGAAATAGATTGTTATATCAGATAAAGATATTTATATTTTGCATAGGACATAACGATACTTCTTATAAAATCAAATCCTGCTTTATCTTTCAACTGTATTCCTGAGTGAAATACTATATTTGCCAGTTGGTACTGTATCATTGCGGGTTTGTTTAAAAGAATTTCAGATAAAAACATTATCGAGGGTATTAAAAATCAGGATGAAAAAACCCTTGAGTGGCTGTATGATAATTATTTTCAAACAGTTAAAAATCACGTTATTAAAAACAGCGGTACAGACGAGGATGTTTCTGATGTATTTCAGGATTCAATCATCATATTATACAGCCAGGTTAATAAAGAGAGCCTGAATCTGACTTCAGACCTGAAGGGTTATTTTTTCGGAGTGGCACGGAATGTCTGGAATGCTCAGCTGAGAAAAAAGAGAAAAACCATAGAACTTGACATCGATATTCCTGATGAAGCGGATGCTGATGAATCAAATGATCTGATGTTTGAAAGGATTGTTTCGAGGGCTTTTATAAAATTAAAACCTGACTGTCAGAAATTACTTTCCTTATATTCAGACGGTGTATCTTATGAAGAGATTGCTTTAAGGCTGAATCTGAAGAATGAGATATACACCCGCAGGAAGAAGTATCTTTGTAAGGAATCGCTTATAGAGCTGGTAAAAAAGGACGCCGAATATCAGGAGTATTTACGGTACCTTAACCGGTAAGCTATTATAAGAACCAGGATAAATATAAAACTTCCCAAAACTATTGCCAGCATTCGTGAAGCAAAAACCGGGGAATCGTCGCCATAAATAACCAGAGAAGACCAGAAGTATGGATGGGATTTCAGCTGGCTTGCATTTTTCAGATATTCCAACCTGGCTCTCTTCAATGATACACTTTTTGATTTTCCTTTCAGCAGGTTGTCATAAAATAGTTTGATTATTTCAGTTCCTGACCTGTCCTCAATCTCCCACATTGACATCACAACTGACTGACTACCTGAATATAAGAATCCACGTGCAAGGCTCAGGATACCTTCACCTGAAGACAATGAACCAGAACCTGTATTGCAGGAGCTGAGCACCACCATCCGGGCTTTCAACGGGATCCCATAAACTTCATAAGTATTCAGCAATCCATCTTCGGGCATATCTCCGTTTTGCATGAATATCATTGCGGAGTTCATAGGATTTTTGTCATTAAGGTATGTATGCATGGCGAGGTGAACAATATCATATTTTCCTGCTTCAGCCTTAAAAGCAGATTCTCTGGCATTATCGTTCAGAAAAAGTACTCCTTCAGAAATCCGGGCTACATATTCTGCCTCTTGTCGTGAATATGGCAGGTCATCCAGAATTTCGTCTCCAGTCTGCCGTTTCAGGAATAATGAATCAACATTCAGGGCACGGGTGTACATAGGGGCAAATGCAATTAGATCTTTTGCTCTGCCATTTGTGCCACTTCCAGCCTCCTGCATGAATGAAACAGAATAAGTATATGAGATACTGAAATCATTCATCAGATAGGGCAATTTTCGATACATAATTTCTTCCCCGCCATATGTTGAAGTTAAAAATGTTTCATATGGAAGGTAAGAGAGCAGATTATCGGGAGAAATCAGCAGATCGGATGAAATGAAATATTTACGGACTGGCTCAATCAGTCTTTTGTAGAGATCATATCCGATCTCCTGATATGAATTGAAGTTCTTTCTCGCGTACTCTGACAGATAAGGACTTGAGAGATGCTTCCTGAAATCCATGATTCTGTTAATGAAAACAGAGTCTATTGTGACAGTAATCAGATGCTGATTTTTCCTGTTTACTACCAGAATATAAAGCAGGGAGTCAGAAACAATGTAGTCCAGATAATTATCTTTACGCCCTATTATAGCAGGTACATCCTCCATTGAAGGAACGGTAGTATTATATTTCAAGGCATAGTATTCAGGATAATCCCGCTCGTATATTAAAATCAGCGAGTCTCTTTTTTTAACAACCTCCAGCAGATTCTCATTCCATTCAGATAGCATCTCTTTTTGAGGTTTCTCCTTTTCATTCTCCGCAGATATCTTAGAGTTATAATATCCTATCTCTCTTTGTAGAGAGCGTTCAAGCTCTGCAATTACCGGTGGAATATGGAAGTTAATGGCATTCAATTCGCGAGTAGCTGCAAGTAAGCCCGCTACTTTACTCTTTTCAGCATACTCAAACGTTTTTTCAAGGAACCTGTGTTCTCCGGTGCTTCTGAAACATAGTTCAAAGTCACGTATTGAATTAAGATATGATCTTCTGTAATTGTCGCCCAGGATTATCCTGCTTTCCTCTTCGCTTATGCTTATTCTTATTCTTTCGATCAGGTTTATTATTAATTCAGAGGTAGCGGCAGCTGATACAAGGACATCATATTCGTCAGATGCTTCATACAAGTTCCATAATATATCATATTTAGTCCGAAATATCCGTAATGTGTGATTGTCTGCCTTAAGTATTTCAGGATCAGGATTTTCATAAAGATCCGGAATTTTCTCCGGAGCTATTTCTGAAAACAGGAGTTCCTGTATCTTTTCCAGTGCCTTCCGGGATTCTCCTGTTTCTGACAGCGCCATTGCATAACCTGCGATCACCGATTCTTTTAAGGTAACATCATCATCATGCCGGTCAAGGTAATCGAGACAAAGCGAATAAAATTTCAGGGAACTCCGGTAATCATTAATATAGATCCTCAGATATTCAGCATAATTTTTCAGTACTTCGCAGTAAAACCTTGAATCAGTTCCAAATACTGCCTTTGCTTTCACAAGCAGAGCAGAAAGCAATTCTTCTCCTCTTGAGATCTTACCCGCGTTGCCAAGCTCAATTGCATAGCTGTTAATCATATTGTACGCAAGGTATGAGTTACTGATTTCTGCCATCTCAATTCCCCTCTCGAAATATTCTGCTTCCTTTTCTGCTAATCCCAGCTTTCCATATGTTATTGCCAGGTTATTGATCAGATTGATATAGTTCTGATCATGTGATACATTACCTTTATTAAGAATTGACTCAACCTCTTCAAAATAGATTCTTGCCTTTGCATAATCATATTGCCGGGCATAGCCAGCTCCGATGTTTAGATAAAGACTGCTCAGTTCTTCATCAGTCAATACATTCTTGTTAAAATTCAGGATTTCAAGTGTTAAAAATGTATATTTCCGAAAATTCTCGTAATCCTTATTTTCAAGAGAAGCTCCGATAATTGTTGAATACGCCGTTGCAATCTCCGGGCTGTAAGATCCGTACAATTTTGTACCGGCGTCAATATACTGCAGCATATAATCGAAAACTCTGATGAATTCTCCCAGGTAGTTATAAGCCACACCGAGATTGTAGATGCCTTTGGCATAATGATCGTCAATGATCCCCAGCTTTTTTTTGAAATCTACAGAAAGATGTAACCAGGGAATAGCCTCTTTATGTCTTTCCGCAAGTAATTTACAGACCCCGATATAATAGTATATCTCAGCAAGTTCCGAGCTGTCAGATACAATGACAGCCAAGCTCTTTATAAGTGTATCGGAAAGTGACAATAATCCGGCATTATCTCCGGCAGAATAGAGGGTACCAATGGATGATCCTATCCTTTTAAGTGAAACGGTTTGTTTCTGCTGAACAGGTTTTACAGAAGATATGCATGTTACTCCCGAGATCAGGAGGAGCAATGCAAAAAAAAGGGGTCTTCTTTTTCTTCTGTTCATCAGCATGATTACACCCTCCATTTTTATCAACAATAAAACTAACATATTTTATTCAGGTTTCTAATTTTCTAATTAGCTGATTATCTGCGTTTGTTATAAAAATCAATTTTTTTCTGCTATTTTTATGTCACAAATCAGGGATATATGACATGTAGTATTGAAATACCCTGAATTAGTTTCAATACTTAAAATGAAAACTATGAAAACCCTGAATTACGAAAAAACGAAAGACATTTTTGCTGAGTTTGTATTATCAAACGACGAAATGATTAAAGTACGTGGTGGTGAGGGCGAAGGTGAACAAATAATATTACCTAATCCTCCAACAGTAAAAATCTGATAAAAAAGAAGAGGCCTGTCATTGAGACAGGGATTGATTTACCTGGTCGCAGGTAAATCATAGGGAGTTGTCACTTATTGTGACTCTGTAGGAAAGAGTATATTTAATACAAATTAATATGATGCTATATCTGTATGATATACAGCATATTAGATAATGAGTTTCATTAACAGTGAAATAACGGCTAACGATTTGACAGAATTATAAAAAACAGCATATGAAAGAATTTATTAAACCAATCGACTTTTCTTATTTCATCGAAAGGTATAACTCCGGAGAGATGAATGAAGCTGAACTGACATGGTTCCTTAAAGAACTGGATGGAAATGAGCAGCTTCGGAGAGAAGTTGAATTAAGGAAAAAAACTGATATGGTTCTTAAAAGCCATGATGTTATTCAGTTAAGAAGCAAGCTTTCAAGTATTGAAAGTAAAAGGGCAGCAGAAAAACCTGTTAAAAACGGGATTAAGCGTATTCCACTAGGATACGCTGCAGCAATTGCCGGTTTCATCCTGATCGGCAGTATTATTATTCTTTTTAACGGCAAAAGCCTGACCAGTGATGAGATTCTCGACCGATTCTACAAATCTTATGAGGTTACTACACCCTCAAGGTCTCAACAAGCCATTTTAAATTCTGATTATTCAACGGCAATTGAGTATTATAACATCCGTGATTACAGAAGTGCTGCCCTTTATTTCAGTAAAGTTATGTCCAGTGACCCGAAATATATGGAATCCACCATGTTATATGGAGTGTCCAATTTCGAGTTCAAAGACTACCCGGAAGCAAAGCATTCATTCATAAAGGTTATTGATAATAACGACAACCTGTTTTTGGAGGATGCTAAATGGCACCTTGCCCTATGTTACCTTAAAACCGGAGAAATGGAAAAAGCTGCTGATGTCCTGAACCAGATAAAAGGATCGGAGAGCATATATAAAAAGGATGCAGCGCGGATAATGAGAAAAATGAAATAAATATATATCTCCATATTATTTTTTTTCAAAATGGATATTGATAAAAACAGTGAGGAATGTGACGGATTACGGGATTTGAATTCTTTAACTAACATGATAAATTGTCCCACAGTACTGCAAGGTATGTCCCATGAAGTGAGAACGCATATGAATGCAATAGTTGCGCTTTCATTCCTCATGAACAAAAATGGTTGCAACCAGAAAGAGCGAGAAGAGTACTGCGACCAGATCCTTGCCTCATGTGAGCAGCTTGTTGGCCTTTTGGATAATTTTCTTGATTCAGCAATAATTGAAACAGGTAATTTAAAAACAAATTTAAAGATCTGCAAACTCAACAATCTTCTGGACGATCTTTTTTCAGAATTCAGGGTAATACTTAAGAAAGAAGTCTACAAGGATTTGACATTAATCACCGATAGCAGTTTTAATGAAGTAACTGAGGTTTTTATTGATTCTGACAGGGTATTCAGGGTAATTTGTAACCTTTTTCAGAATGCACTTTTAAATACCAGATCAGGTTATATTAAGATTGGCTACTATTTCAGGGACAATAAGCTAACTTTTTATGTAATTGACTCCGGCCAGGGTTACTTCAAATGCAAAGAATTTCTTCATACAGAGGATTTAAACGACTCGCTGACTCAATACAATGATACAATTTCGGCGATAAACCTGACCCTGGCCAAAAAACTAATCAGTATGCTGGGCGGAACAGTATGGATAGAATGTAACGGCATCACCGGAGCGGGCATTTATTTTTCCATACCGGTTAAAATAGCAGAAAGCTCAGATATCAACATAAATAAATTTGTCAATACCATGATCGCAATCTGATAGTATTTTGCAACAATGTCTGGATGCAATTAAGCATGAGATGAAGAGGGTGTCTCAAAAGACATCCTCTTCTTATTTGCCCCTAAATTCACTAAAGGGGACTTATTTTTTAAGACCAACTATTCTAGCTTCAGTTCTTCTGTTCAGTTTTCTTCCCTCTGAAGTTAAATTATCACCTAATGGAGAAGAATTGCCGTATCCTTTATGCTTGAGTCTGTCGGGAGATATCCCTTTGCCTATCAGGTAATTAACTACAGAAAGGGCCCTCTTTTCGGAGAGTGTAAGATTATATTCATCGGATCCTGTAGCATCAGTATACCCGCCAATCTCAACAATAAGGCCGGTATTATATCCGATAAGATCTGCAAGGTTGTTCAGCTCCCTCATCGATTCCTCTTTAAGCTCCCATGAGTCCCATTCATAAAAAACATTTGTAAGGGTTATCTTCTCACCCACTTTTGCGGGGCTTAAAGTGATTCTCTTGATAAACGGTTCCATTACTGTATGCTCTCCTTCGAACATAAAATTCTCAGAATAGAATAAATATCCCGGCTTTGAGACATTTATTCCGTAATTATTGCCTGAGGGCAGGCAAACAAGGAAATTACCATATTCATCAGTTGTATTTCTGGCCGTGATCCTGTTTGATGAAAGGTTGATCAGTTCATAATCAGCCAGCAGCAGTTTCCCGGTTTCTTTATCAGTTACTCTGCCTTTCAGATATGAAACCGGAGTAGGACGAATGGATTCATCAAGCTCAAAATAGAATATGTCCTTTCCGTGTATATTATCTCTTTTCGATGAAAAGTAGGCTTTTTGTCCACCTGACTCAATTACAAGTCCCATATCATCACTGAATGTATTTATCGGGTAGCCAAGATTCTTAGGTTCTGTCCAGGTGGTATCATCATTCATCCTTGAAAAATAGATATCAAATCCTCCCATTCCGGCACGGCCGTCTGATGCGAAATATAATGTTCTTCCGTCAAAATGAATGAATGGAGACATCTCCTCTCCATCAGTATTAATATTTTTACCAAGATTTACCGGGGTCGTCCAGGTTCCCTTATCTGAAAGAACAGAATACCACAGGTCTTTGCCGCCAAACCCTCCTTTCCTGTTACTTGAGAAGATAAGAAGATTTCCTTCGGCGTTTATTGATGGAGTGGATTCCCATGAAGGGCTGTTTACCGGGGCTCCCAGGTTATATGGCGTTGACCAGCCTCCATTTCTGAATGCTGAGAAATATATATCGCAACTACCAAGCCCTCCAGGTCTTCCGCATGCTGTGAAATACATATAACTTCCGTTTGATGAGAGTGTCTGTGCACCCTCATTTGAACTTGTATTGAGTGGCTGCCCGGCATCTACTGAAGTTCCCCAGCCCTCGTCAGTGAGAAAGCTCATATAGAAATCCTCCTGCAGTGCTGTTGTACTGAATGGCCCTGATTGGCCTGAAGGTAATTGTCTTGTGAACATCAGGGTCTGGCCATCTGCAGTTATTGAGGGCCAGTATTCATCATCGCTGGTATTAATTGAACTTCCTATATTCTTTGGACTGAACTGTACCGGATTTTTCATTGCCTCTATGGCAAATTCACAGTTGCGTATATTTTTTACTGCAATTGTTCTGTTTTGCAGAGAACCATTATAATTTAAATAAGTTTTATAATGCAGAAGCGCATTTGCATAATTACCGGTCTTCATCTCTGCATTTGCCAGAGAAAAGAAAACAGGTTTATATGACATTGAATCGAGCCTGACTGCGCTCGAATAGCTTTCAGCAGCCTGATTATATTTTCCTTGTTTTGTATATAACTCTCCCAGCATAATATATGCTTCATAGAAATTGGCATCTGTTTCAAGGGCATTTCTGAACTTCGATTCGGCTGTTTCAACGTCAAGATAATCATATGCTGTAACACCTTCATTATAAGCCTTAACTGCCTTATTGGATGTTGTATGCAGGTTCTGTGAATAACTTTCTCTTGTGATTGAGCAGGAGGTTAAAAACAGTACTGTTATTATCAGATATCGAACCATTCTTAAGGAATATGCATATATTTATGGACCTGGAGAGATATCCTCCAGACGCTGTTATTCTTCACATAATCAACAATTTCCGGTATGATCCTCTCAAAGCTGCTCCATTCAGGTTGAAGAAAAAGCCTGCATTTTTCATTAACCTGACTTCGATATTCTTCGGCCCATTTAAAATCGATCTTTTCCTGAATAACAACTTTCAGTTCATCTGCCAATTTGCATATTTCTGTAACCGGCTTCATATTCTTTTTAGGAGATAGACATATCCAGTTCCATTTGCCTGTAAGAGGATATGCTCCTGATGTTTCCAGGTAAGTGGAAATATTGTTTTTTTTCAACTGTGAACAGAGGTAATCGAGGTTCCACATAAGAGGTTCACCTCCGGTTATTACAACAGAATCCGTTCCTGAAGTAATTATGCGGCCAACAATATCATCAGCATTAGTCAATGGGTGTATTTCGTGATCCCATGCGAAAGGTGAATCGCACCAACTGCATCCGATATCACAGCCTCCAAGTCGAATGAAATATGCTGCTCTCCCGGTATGGAATCCTTCGCCCTGAATTGAAAAAAAATCTTCTACAAGCGGTAACTTTTTCCCTTCCTTATTTTGTTCCGGTTGTTTTATCATTTTACAAGAGACATATCAGAATATCTCCATCACAATAACGGAACTTCAATTAAAAAATTTTATTCTTCGATCTTCAGCAACTTCAGGAACCGGTCAAAGAAGAAGGTGTTTTGATTTATTCCGGAGAACTGTTCAGCTCCGGGGCCATACGAAAATATCGGAACCATTGCAGCTGAATGATCAGGAATTGCAAATTTAATGTCTACTGTATGTTCCTTAGTATTTCCACCTACAATTACCACACCACCTGTTTCATGGTCAGCGGTGACAATAACAAGTGTATTGTTATCAGTTTTGGCAAATTCAAGTGCAACACCAACTGCTTTGTCGAAATCAATTGTTTCCGAAATTGTATAATCAGCATCATTTGCATGAGCCGCAAAATCTATTTGTGAGCCCTCTACCATCAGAAAAAAGCCATCCTCATCCTTATTAAGGGTTTCAATAGCTTTTTTTGTCATAGCTGGCAGTGCTCCATCTCTTCCCTCCAGCATGGTAGGCATATGTTCTTTTGCAAGTAAACCTGCTATTTTCTGTGAGCTTGAAGCATTAAGTTCATCAAGAGTATAAACGACATCAAAACCCTGTTCTTTCAGATTAACAGTAAGATCTTTACCATCTTTCCGGTTACGAAAATGATCCTCTCCTCCTCCGATGAAGACATCTATTGTGCCTTTCAGATAATCTGCAGCAATAGCTTCATAATTATTACGATTTTCGTTATGAGCTACAAATGATGCAGGAGTCGCGTGTGTTACTGTACTTGTACTCACAACACCGGCTGCCTTTCCATGCTGATGTAAAACATCAATTATTGACGGTGCTATCGTCGAGTCAGGGTTCATCCCTATCATATAATTTATTGCCTTTACGCCACATGCAATCGCCGTACCGCCGGCTCCCGAATCGGTCACGTAATTACTGGCAGAATATGTGATACTGAAACCAGAATAAGGAAATTGTGTAACATTCAACGGTTGATCGCTGACCGTATTGGCTGCAAATAAAATTGCATCACCCATACCGTCTCCAATCAATAAGATTATATTTTTAATCTCCGGCTGGGGAACACTATTGTTTTTACATCCGGAATAAGAAATACCGATGATTAATAATATCATAACAAATAGCTGATTTTTAAATATCTTCTTCATATCACGGGTTTTAATTAAAACAATATTTTTCTGAAAACAAATATACTTATTTAATTGTGGTTGTGCCGAACAACAGGAGTTTTTCTTCAGGGATCCTTTCAGTTACCCATTTTACTGGCTCTATCTTCCAGTCATTCAGTGGATTAGGGTTTATGGTCTTATTTTTTTCTATACTCTTCAGTATATAATATCTCAGGTCCCTGTCAGTGGATGTAATCAGCCTTTCACGCAGTTTCGCCTGATCTATTCCGGCTCCTGAAGTGAGATGTCCGCCGCCGCCTGATCCCCTGTAAGAATTTATTGCTACTTTATAGAGTTTTTGTTTTTCAAATGGACGGCCGTCGGTAAATGAAATGATTTTTATTCTGCTGTCCGCTGGTTTGCTAACATCAACAATATATTCCAGACCAGCACCGGAATCAAAATTGTAATAGGCATTTGCGAGCCAGGCTCTTCCGTCTGTCAGAACAGGTTTCCCATTATTACCGAGCCGGTACCTTAACAGGTAATCATCCGGCCCCTCCATGGTATTAAGCCACCCTGAATAAGAATATTCGAGATATTTCATGATCTCTTCTCCTGTCATACTCATAGTATACAGCATGTTCTCATACCGGTAAAGCTTGAACATATCTCCAACAGTGACAGGCCCTTTTGCAATAGTTACATCGAATGACAACGGAGCGGCAAAGGAGACATCCGCACCTGTGATATCGAGCTGTATTGAATGGATCATATCCGTGAATGCTGATGACCCGAAATATGAATCACGAGATGTAATCGCTTCAGGCAAGTATCCAATTACTCTAGTAACATACTCCTTAATTATTTTCTCATGTTTGGCAAACCTTTCCATGAAATCTGCATCAGGTTCCAGTTCATTAACCCTGATAAGTTTTCCGGAAATTGTTTTTTTCATTTTCCGGAAGAGACCTTTTGACGATAGAGCGATTTCAGCTCGGGCAATATACTGCGATCTGCTGCCTCCATTGAGAATGAGAACCGTATCACCTGCAGAATTTATGAATATTTCATTTGCAGGTTTGTGATCATGTCCGCATAAAATAATATCAAATCCCGGAACTTTCCATGCAACAGCTGAAGTTCCATTTTCACTTGAAAAATCATCAGGCTTGTAGTTTTCGTTTTCGGTATTCCATCCCGAATGAAACATGCCAACAACAATATCGGGTTTTTGTTTTAGTATTTCTGGCATCCAGAGTTTTGCGGTTTCGACCATATCCCTGAATTCAATACCTGAATAGAGTTCTTCAGGCAGCCAGGTTGGAATAGCCGGGGTAACCAGCCCCAGTACAGCCACTCTGATGTTCTCTTTCTCAAGTACAACATAAGGTTTGAAATATGGTTTGCCGGTTTTAACATCCACAGCGTTAGCCGCCAGAAGCGGGAAATTATATTCATCAACCAGTCTGTCATAAACTGAATGGCCCGCCTCAATATCATGATTGCCGACAGTACAGGCATCATAGCCCATCCAGTTCATTGCTTCAGACAAAATATGCGGTGATGTTGTATCAATGAAATTATAATAATATACAGCAGGTTGTCCCTGAAGATTATCTCCGTTATCAAGCAGGAAAACTGCATCTTCAGAGCCTCTTAATTTCTTAACATAACCTGCGGTTCCGGCAAGTGAAGCATCCAGCGGTTCAATTTCAATGAAATCCCAGGGCAGAATGACACCATGAAGATCGGTAGTCTCAAGAATGGAGATATTTATTGTGTCAGGTGCAGTACATGCCGTCAGACACAATGTAATTCCAAGAATTAATGTGATAAATTTGCTTTTCATCATATAATAATTTATTTTAATGGTATGATGGAACCCACATGTAGGTGATTATTATAATATTGTGTTTAGCTTCGCTGAGCTCACAAGCTCGGTTTTGTATTCAAATACATGTGGGTTTCATATTGTATTTCTTTTATGTCATAAACATATAAAAGAATATTTATTTTATTCATATGTAATACTTGTTTTAAATCAACACAGTTAATGAATTGATATCTTTTGTATAATCAATTGTTATCACTTTTAGTTTTCAATAACTAGTTAAAGTATTGCTTTATAAGTATACTAAAAATATTTCATTTTTTAATTTTTATTAATCCATCCGCCAATCCCTTACCTTAAACAATAACTAGACTTTATACATATCTCAGTATAATATAATGTTGAATGCTATATATTAGTAAGAGATATTTTTAGTATATAAAGCCGGAGGCTTTGAAATCTAATTTCCCCGGTTACATCCGGGGTAGTATGGGGGCAATGTTGTCAACCCCGAAAGATGGTTGAATAATTTATCCTTTTTTTTGATATTCAACACCTCCGGTGTTGTACTCTGGATACCGCATTTTACCATGGATGTAACCATGGATATTGGAATTGGACGCCACAGGCGTCGAAGTATTAATAAAATCCAATCTACCGGATAAAGATATGTATAAAAGGTAGAGCCTTAAGAGAGTGGGGATGCGGAAGTAGGATCATTAATCAAAATGGATTTTATAATTTTTTTTACTATTTTTATATATATAAGATATCCATCGCATTATATGGTTCAAACCGGGCTTGAAATAATATACAACAACTTCCCCTCACAATTAAAGGGGAAAAGGATTGGGGTTTTATGTCATGCCCCAAGTATTTCTAGCGATTTTCTTCACATAACAGATTTTCTTTTTCGGAGGAATGACTGCAGTTTGTCTGCCATTTTTGGTCCGCAGCACGGTCTTTTCGGACAGACACAGGATAATATGATTGAGTGGGAAGGCATAATGCATCCTGTATTTGATATCCCTGTATACAGTCTCTATGGAAAAATCAGGAAACCCGAGTTGTGGATGCTTGAGGATATTGATGTTTTACTTATTGATTTACAAGATATTGGAGCGAGACTTTATACATTTATCTGGACAGTTAAGCTTTGCATGGAAGCATGTTGTGAAGCGGATATCCCGGTTTGGGTACTTGACCGGCCGAATCCTGTGGGGAAACTTCCCTTTGATGGTCCCGTACTTAAGAAGGAGTACTATACATTTGTCGGAGGAGCTTCAATACCTTTGTGTCACAGGATGACTATCGGTGAGATGGCTTTGTGGCTGAAAGAGAATTATTATCCACGCTGCCAGCTTAAAATAGTATGGATGAAGGGATGGAACAGATTTTCGATGTATAATGAAACAGGACTCCCCTGGGTTTTACCTTCGCCAAATATGCCAACACTACAAACTGCAACTGTCTACCCCGGGATGGTGCTTATCGAAGCTGTGAATATTTCAGAAGGAAGAGGAACGACCATACCTTTTGAACTATTTGGCGCACCTTTTATTGATTCTGAGAAGCTGAAGAAAAATCTTGAACAACGCCGGATTACAGGTTGTGCTTTCAGATTACATAACTTCATTCCTACCTTCAACAAGTATTACGGTGAACTTTGCAACGGACTCCAGATCCATATAACTGATATAAAAATATATCATCCGGTTGCAACTGTATTGGAAATTTTTGATGCTGTAATGGAATTATTTCCCGAGGCATTCAAATTTAACCTTCCGCCTTATGAATA
>Ga0315550_1000396_pt1 | contig 26888 bp, 28 predicted proteins | sample SalMarSW160190MG_2_FD_203100 | JGI IMG/M metagenome (GOLD analysis project Ga0315550, IMG submission 203100) | Salt marsh sediment microbial communities from the Plum Island Ecosystem LTER, Massachusetts, United States - Salt Marsh Sediment SW1601-90 ... | reverse complement strand
CCTATCTCAGTGATGCCCATGATGCTAGCTATGTGGGAGTCGAATATTTCCTTCACTACTTGAATCTCCAGAAAATGATTTCCTGAGCCTAATGTGCCTGCCTGAGGCATGCCTCGCTTTACTGCCTTATCGCTTATCTTGCCGGGATCGGCACCACGGAGACATCCACCTTCTTCAGTAACATCTAAATCTTCCTCGGCACCCAAGCCACGCTTCACTGCCCAACGAGCTCCCTCCACCATCAATTGGTTCATCTCTTTTTGACTTACCTTTATCTTCCCTTCAGATCCAAGGCCTGATGGCACATTATAGAACAGTGCATTAATGAGTTCATTAATTCTGGGCCGCACTTCAGTTTCGCTGAGACTGGTACGCAATAACCTTACGCCACAATTAATATCATAACCCACTCCCCCCGGGGAAACTACGCCGTCCTTAATATCCATTGCTGCCACCCCTCCTATAGGGAAGCCATAGCCCCAGTGGATATCCGGCATGGCAAAGGAGTAACCTACTATACCGGGGAGAAATGCAACATTGGCGACTTGCTCCAGTGCTTGTTCCTCACATATAGATTCCAGCATTTCCTTGCTGGCATAGATTAGACCGGGGACCCTCATACCAGTTTTATAATTCTGGGGGATTTCCCAGCGATAATCATCTAACTTAACAAGCTGCCCTTGCCATCGTGCCATGTCCTTAGCTCCTAAATGTCGAAGATTACCTGTGCTTTGTATCCACCACCGTTTTTATCTAACTTTAACATATGATATGTGGCTGCCTTTACCCCTATCTTTATCTTATGTTTCATTGGGTCAAAATCTTCCCCATAACAGGTAGCCTTAAGCTGATTATGAGTCAAACTTTCAATATCGAACCGGTTGAACAAGATATGTTTGACATCGAAGAGGTAAATGAGCTCATTAAGCCATTCAACGAGCAAACTATCTCTGTCCTCGCTGCTTACTTCCAAGTCGAGGTGCAATTTCTCTTCAATGCTTTCTGGCTCAGTAATCAAACTGAACAGAGCCAGAGCAGCGTTGGAAAAAAGTTCCTTGACATCTGCCCCATAGGCGATGATGCCCACATCAGCAGTGTGGTCAATTATTTCAAAAGCCTCTTTCATTCCTCTAAGTCCATTATACAAAAAACAGCAGCGACATCTCCATTTACGCTTGCTCTTTTTGCACTTAACTCAAGCTGTTGTTACAATCAATACCAATTATGGTGGCGGGACTCTTACCATTGAACTGTCGAATTTGGCAAATTAGCAATTACCTTGTATTATTAAGATGGCAATGGGCAAATGTCTTTGTCGAACTTGACTTCTCCGTGCGGAAAATTATATGGTTCTAGCGATGCAAAGTGCAAATACTAAGGGCAAAGTGAATCTACGGCTAGCAGCCTATTATAATGAGTTTGTCCGGAAGAGGTAGATGGTAATGCCCTCCCAACAGTATATGGAACGTGCTCTATCTCTGGCCAGGTTAGCTATGGGATATACCAGTCCTAACCCAGCAGTGGGGGCAGTGGTTGTTAAAGATGGACTTGCTGTCGGCATGGGATATACCCAGCCTGCCGGCTCGGAGCACGCCGAGATTATGGCACTTCGTCAGGCTGGTGATAAGGCGCAGGGCGCTATCATGTATATCACCCTTGAGCCTTGCTCTCACTATGGGCGTACTCCACCATGCACTCAAGCTATAATCGATGCCGGCATTTCGGAGGTCCATATAGCCTTGCTCGACCCCAACCCGGTAGTTTCAGGGCGAGGGGTAGGCAGGCTAAATGAAAGAGGTGTCAAGACCCATATAGGTATATGTCAGCAAGAAGCTTACGAAATAAACGAGGCTTATATTAAGCACATTACTACGGGTTTACCATTTGTCGTGGCCAAATTCGCCATGAGTCTTGATGGCAAGATTGCTACTAAAACCGGTGATTCTAAATGGATAACCAAGGAAGAGACAAGAAAGTATGCACATGCCCTGCGTTATACTGTCGACGCCATAATGGTAGGTGTAAACACAATTGTTGCTGATAACCCTCGCCTCACCGCTAAATGTTGTGGCGGTAGAGGAGGCATAGGAAAGATGCAGCCTCTACGCCTAGTTGTTGATAGTAAAGGGAAAGTACCATTGAACGCTCATATTTTTGAGCCACCAGGTGGGGTTTTGCTTGCTGTCGCAGCACCTTTTGACTCTGGGAAGAGAAAAAAATTTATAGAAGCAGGTGCCGAAATACTGGAATTACCAGCCAAGGAAGGCTCGGTAGATATTGTGGAGTTATTGAAGTTGTTGGGAAAGCGAGAGATTGTCACTGTTCTAGTGGAGGGAGGTGGCAAGCTTCTTGGTTCACTTTTTGACCATCGCTTAGTGGATAAGGTATTGGCTTTCATTTCACCAGTCATCATTGGTGGCCGTGAGGCTGTAAGTGTGGGGGGGGACGGCATTGATAACATAGCTAAGGCTCTGCGCCTTAGTCGAGTTGACATCAAGAGTTTCGGCGATGATATATTAGTTAGTGGATACTTGGAAAAACGGTTACCGCAAGAGGCGTAGTTTTTAGGTGTATAGTATGTTTACAGGGATAGTTGAGGAGATTGGCACAGTTAAGGAAACAAGTCGAGATCGCTTAGCATTTGAAGCAAATAGCATTCTTGAAGGAATAAAAGTAGGCGATAGTATAGCTGTTAATGGTGTTTGCTTAACAATTGTCTCCTTGGAAAATCGAGGCTTTAGTGTCAATGTTATGCCTGAGACGTTACGTTGCACTAATCTCGGTATTCTTCATTATAATGACCAGGTAAATTTAGAAAGGGCACTGGTACTGGGGGGGCGCTTGGGTGGCCATTTAGTGTTGGGTCATGTTGATGATACGGGAGAAGTAATGGATGTAACTACCGAAGAAACCGCTCATCTTATGAGGATCTCAGCACCGGCTAGACTAATGCCTTATATTGTAGATAAAGGCTTTATTGCCGTTGATGGTATTAGTCTCACCATTGTAAACTTTGATGATTTTTCCTTTGTTGTGTCTCTGGTAGCTTACACTATGGAGCATACTACATTAGGAAGGAAGAGACCTGGAGCGGTAGTCAATTTAGAAGCAGACATCATAGCTAAATATGTGGAAAATCTTGGAGGGCAAAAAAGACAAGGTTTAAACTTCGAGTTCCTTAGAGAGTATGGATTTGTAGGGGGAACAGATGCTGGCTAGCATTTCGGCGGCAATTGAAGATATAAAGGCAGGCAAGTTCATCATTATCGTTGATGACGAGTCACGCGAAAATGAAGGCGACCTGGCCATAGCTGCCGAGAAGATTACTCCTGAGGCAATAAATTTCATGGCTAAGCATGGTCGGGGATTGATTTGTCTTCCCATTATTGGTCAAAGACTTGACGAATTAGGAATACCACTGATGGTTGCCAATAACACCTCACACTACTCCACTGCCTTCACAGTTTCTATTGAGGCAAAGCATAAGGTTACCACTGGCATATCTGCCTTTGATCGAGCCCATACCATAAAAACAGTGCTTGATCCTAATACCAAGGCAGATGACCTGGCTCAGCCAGGTCATATATTCCCTATTCGAGCCAGAGAAGGCGGGGTGTTAGTAAGAGCGGGACACACTGAAGCTATTGTTGATCTGACCAGACTAGCTGGATTTTATCCTGCTGGCGTTATATGTGAGATTATGGATGAAGACGGCACAATGGCCCGTCTGCCTCAGCTCGAGGCTATGGCTTCTAAGTTTGGCTTAAAGATTGTAACTATCACTGATTTGATTGCCTACCGTCTTCGTCACGAAAAACTGGTGCAAAAAGTAACTGAGGCTAAGCTGCCCACTAAGTATGGCGAATTTACAGCCGTGGCTTATAAAAGTGTTGTTGATACTGCTGAACATGTTGCTTTAGTTAAAGGTGATGTATCAAATGATGAGCCAGTGCTGGTGCGTGTTCACAGTGAATGTTTGACTGGAGACGTCTTTGGTAGTTTGAGATGCGATTGCGGGGCCCAGATTGAGATGGCTTTACAAAGTATAGCCAAAGAAGATCGCGGCGTTTTTCTTTATATGAGACAAGAGGGGAGAGGAATCGGGTTTCATAACAAGCTTTGCGCCTATGCTCTTCAAGATCAAGGGATGGATACTGTGGAGGCTAACATAGCTTTAGGTTTTGCTCCTGATTTGAGAGATTACGGGGTAGGTGCCCAAATTTTGGCCGACTTAGGTTTACATAATATTCGATTGCTTACTAATAACCCTAAGAAAGTCATTGGGCTGGAAAGCTATGGAATTAGGATAGTCGAAACTGTTCCCTTAATAACGCCGTCTACCCCTTATAACATCCACTATTTAGAAACCAAGCAAAAGAAGTTAGGTCATATTCTAGGTATACAGGAGGGTAAGTAATGGCTAAGCATTATGAAGGTATCCTGATAGGAAAAGGGTTTAAGTTCGCCGTGGTTATTTCTCGATTTAATGAATTAATAACCAAGAAGCTGCTTGAGGGAGCAAGAGACGCTTTGTTGCGCCATGGTGTCGATGAGGGTGATATCGATATAGTCTGGACTCCAGGATGTCTGGAGATCCCGATTATAAGCAAAAAATTAGCACAGAGTAGTAAGTACGATGCCATAATATGCCTTGGCGCAGTGATTCGTGGCGGCACTCCCCATTCCGAGTATGTTGCTTCCGAGGTAAACAGAGGGATTGGCAGAGTGAGCCTGGATACCGGGCTACCAGTAATACAGGGCATAATCACAGCTGATACTTTGGAGCAGGCTATCCAGAGAGCGGGGGCTAAAGAAGGCAACAAAGGCTCTGTTGCCGCAGTAAGCGCTATTGAAATGGCAAATCTGTTTAAGGCTATTCAGTGACCTTATAAACTTTGTCACCGCGCCGTACTCTATCAGGAACTTTGATACCTATAAGGTCGCCGGGCTTGCCTTCGGTGATGTTAACACGCTCGATCTGCATAGATTCTATTGCCAGTTCCATATCTGTGGTGCTGCCCTTGATATGGATTTTATCACCTATTTTCAATGTTCCGCTCAGTTCTATACCAGCTACCACAGGCTTAGCAAAAAAATCTGTTACCTTCCCAATTTCCACTTCACCCATCTTCAAATACCTCCTTTTGTGAGGATATCATACACTTTTTCCAATTAAAAATCAAAATTGAAGATCAGTTATACCTTGACAAGTCGCTCTGCTATACTTATGATAGTAAGACAAATAAATCTAATTGGAGGTAGTGTACCATGACTGAAAGAAAAGCAGGGCAACCATATAGTGCGGAGGAGCTACTGTCTTTCGACCGCATTAAGAGAGCTATGACAAGCAGGGTCCTGGATAGGATAGAGGAGTTGTGGCAAGGAAAACAGCCCATAAGTGTTGAGCAGATGAATGAAGTGATCGCTGGTGAGTGGCAGAGAGTAAAGGAGGCAGTAAGGTCATCACCGGCAGCACGGGAAGCCTTCCGTAAGTATTTGGAACGCACCGTCGCTGAACAAATAGACAAGTTGATGAAAGCGGATAAGGCTGAGCTAGAATCATTAGGCGTTGTAGAGAAGAGTCTATAAATTGGTTTCACAAGATAAAACTGGTCTAGGTAAACAAGCCAAGCAAGACGGGGATATAGGGCAGTTAATTAAGCGCCTCGATATGTTAGACGAGAGGCTGGATAACATGGATTCTATAGTAACATCGCTTATAGAAAGGGTGATGGCAAGACCTTTTGTTATGGAAGTAACCTGCCCTAATTGTGGTCAAACTATAGAGATCAATGTCACCAGTGGTGTAAGACTGCGAGGTAAGGAATAGTCATAGCAAGCTTCGTATTTTTATCAATGTTTAATTTCTAAGCCACCCAATGATAGGTAACTTTCTGGTTTTCCACATATTATCAAAGATTTGTCGTGTTCAGCTATGTTTGATACAATCGTCAAACGGGCGGTTAGCTCAGTGGTTAGAGCGCTGCGTTGACATCGCAGAGGTCACTGGTTCAAGTCCAGTACCGCCCATTTTTTAATGAAATTTTGTTTGATTTCTAGATTTATAATGGAAAGTTCGAGATGAAATCAAAAAACGAGGATGAGCAACTGGAACGGATGCGCCACTCCACATCTCATATCATGGCTGAGGCGGTACAATATCTTTTCCCCGGGGCTAAATTTGGCATCGGACCGACCATCGAGAATGGCTTCTATTATGACTTTGAGTTGCCACGCCCATTAACGCCTGAGGACTTGCCTGTAATTGAGAACAAGATGAAGGAGATTATTAAGCAGAATTTACCGTTTGTTACAGATGAAATTAGTAAGGATGAAGCGCGTAAGCTTTTTGCTACCCAGCCCTATAAATTAGAGCTTATCGACGAAATCCCCGACACCACTGTAACTATCTATAAACAAGGTTCTTTCACTGATTTATGTCGTGGTCCCCATCTAGCCTCTACGGGTGAGGTAAAAGCATTTAAGCTTACTCATCTAGCTGGAGCATACTGGCGGGGTGATGAAAAGCGGCCCATGCTACAAAGAATTTATGGTGTGGCTTTTGAGAGCCAAGAGGAGCTTGACGATTATTTATCGCGGCAAGCTGAAGCCACTAAGCGCGACCACAGGAAGCTGGGCAAGGAACTTGACCTCTTCAGTACTCACGAGGAAATTGGGCCTGGCTTAATTTGCTGGCACCCCAGAGGTGCTTTGATTCGACAAATCATCGAGGACTTCTGGAAGGCAGAGCACATCAAGCGGGGCTATGACATAGTTTACACTCCTCACATTGCCAAGCTAGATTTGTGGAAAACCAGCGGGCATTGGGAATTCTACCGAGATTATCTGTTCTCACCGATGGAAATTGAGGAACAGCAATATCTGCTAAGGCCTATGAATTGCTTAGGTCATATTTTGATTTATAAAAGCCAATTACGCAGTTATCGCAATTTGCCTTTGAGATATGCCGAATTAGGCACGGTATATAGATATGAGCGAACTGGTGTGCTATATGGTCTTGCCAGGGTCAGAGGATTTACTCAGGATGATGCTCACATTTTTTGCCGACCTGATCAGGTTGAAGAAGAAGTACTAGAAGTCCTGAACTTGGCACAATTCATGATGTCTAGCTTTGGCTTTGACGAATATGAGTTGTTGTTATCAACGCGTCCTGAGAAATATGCCGGCACAGTTTCAATGTGGGAGGAAGCCACGGAATCCCTGGGGCGTGTTTTAGAGAGACTTAACTTGCATTATGAGGTAGATCCTGGCGAGGGGGTTTTCTACGGGCCTAAAATCGATATTAAACTTAAGGATGCTTTAGGGCATGTTTGGCAAGGTCCTACTATCCAAGTTGATTTCAATTTGCCACAACGCTTTAATGTCTGTTATATTGGTGAAGATAGCTTGGAGCATAATGTGGTGATGATACATCGCACAGTTTTAGGTAGCATGGAGCGTTTTTTAGCTTGCCTCACAGAGCATTATGGTGGTGCCTTCCCGGTATGGTTATCGCCGGTTCAAACCATAATAATTCCCATAGCAGATCGCCATGTTGGCTATGCACATAAGATAGAGCACGATTTTAAAGGTGAAGGTATCCGAGTTCGGGTTGACGACCGCTCTGAGAGGATGAATTTGAAAATAAGAGAAGCCCAACTGGAGAAAGTTCCATATATGCTTATAGTTGGTGATAAAGAAGTGGCTTCATCCAGTGCGTCACTTCGATTGAGGAGTGGCGAGGATCTGGGCCTAGAAACTCTGGTACAAGTAAAGAGTAGAATAAAGGCAGCTGTAGAGGCCAAGTCTTGAATACTGTTCCAAGGGGTAGAAAGAGCATAGTTAAGGAATTATTAACCAATAGAAGAATTAGAGCCAGAGAAGTTCGTCTTATAGGGGAAGATGGGGAACAGCTGGGCGTAGTGCTTCTACAGAAAGCATTGCAAATGGCTTATGAGCGCGGCCTCGATTTGGTGCAGGTAGCATCAACGATGGCTCCGCCAGTATGCCGGCTTCTTGATTATGGTAAATATAAGTATGAGCAAACAAAAAAGGAACGCAAGGCGAAGAGAGGCCAAAGAGTTGGCTTGCTCAAAGAGGTCCGTTTAAGACCCAAGATAGAGGAGCACGATTTACAGGCAAAAATAAGGACCACTAAGAAATTATTGGAGGAGGGAAATAAAGTACGGTTATTTCTAAGGTTTAGAGGACGCGAAGTTATTTATCCTGAACTGGGTTGGAATGTGCTGCGTAAAGTGGCTGAAGCCTCGAAGGAACTAGCTGTGGTAAGTAGCTCCGTTAATGATGAGAGAAGTATAGCCTTGGTCTTATCACCGGTTTCCCGTAAGAAATCTAAGGAGACAGGAACAGATGCCAAAACTTAAAACCCATAAAGGGGCAAGGAGTCGTTTTAATGTAACGGGTAGCGGCAAGCTAATGCGTACTAAATGCGGCAAGAGCCATTTGAGGCGAAAAAAGGCTCCTAGAACCAAGCGCCTCTTCGATGAAATGATACCGGTCTCCTCAACGGATAAGAAGAGGATCAGGAGGCTTTTACCCTACAAATAGTGTAGGGAGGGAAAGTAGTTTATTTTGTCGCTGGAGAAAAAATAACACCCAAGGATTAAAGGAGGAAAAACTTGCCACGAGCCAGGAGTGGAAAAGTTACCCACAGACGACATAAAAAGGTGCTTGAGTTAACTAAAGGGCATCGGGCTTCCAGGCACAAACTTTATAGGACAGCTCATGAGTCCATGCTTCATGCCTTAGATTATTCCTATCGTCATCGTCGTGAGCGGAAAGGCGACTTCAGAAAGCTATGGATTGCCCGCATTAATGCTGCGGCACGGGCTAGGGGGCTTACTTACAACCAGTTTATAGCCGGGTTAAAGAAATCCAATGTCGAAATCAATCGCAAGATGTTAGCTGAGATGGCAGTCAAAGATCCTGAAGGTTTTGCTGCATTAGTAGCCTCGCTAACTGATACTAACTCACCCCGCTTGTAATGACATTATGCCTGAAAATTCCAGGAATGTTGAACAAGGATAACATCACTTGGTAGTCAATGCTGGCACAACTCAAAGACCTTCATGCACAAGCTCTCAATGAGCTCAACAGAGTTGATAGTCCTCGAGAGCTGGAGTCGTGGCGCGTCCGCCATCTGGGTAAGAAAAGCAATTTAACTAAAATTCTACGTTCCTTGGCTGCTTTGTCCTTGGAAGAACGGCGGAGGGTAGGTGCTCAAGCTAACGAAATCAAGAGAGCTTTAGAGTCAAGCCTAGAAGAGAAGGAAAAATTACTACAGGAAGCCCTTTTGACCTCTCCTCGGAAATCTCAAGGGTTAGATGTTACTTTGCCTGGTCGGCCTCTCCCGATGGGTCGACTTCACCCCACTACTCAAATACTTAACGAAATTTGCGATGTTTTCAAAAATATGGGCTTCCAGGTAATTGAGGGACCCGACGTAGAATGGGATTACTACAACTTTGAAGCCTTAAATATTCCTCAACATCATCCGGCGCGGGATATGTTTGCTACCCTATGGATAGATGCAGGTATAGGAGGGAAAGCTAGACTTTTGCGCACGCATACTTCCCCAATGCAAATCAGGTTGATGGAGAAGGAACATCCGCCAATAAGAGCCATAGTACCGGGGCGAGCTTATAGATATGAAGCGACCGACGCTACTCACGAATCTATGTTTTATCAAGTTGAAGGTTTGGCCGTGGATAAGGGCATCACCATGGGTGATTTAAAAGGCACTTTGTTTGACTTTTGCCGTTGCCTTTTTGGTGAGGAAAGGAAAGTGCGCTTCCGCTGCGATTACTTTCCTTTTGTGGAGCCTGGGGTGGAAGTAGCCATCGGATGTTCAGCTTGCGATGGTGCCGGTTGCCGGCTGTGTGGTTACAGCGGCTGGCTTGAAATATTAGGGGCAGGGATGGTGCATCCAGATGTCCTGGCACGCGTCGATATCGACCCCCAGCTTTACAGTGGTTTTGCCTTCGGGTTAGGAGTTGAGCGTATCCCTATGCTGCGCTATGGTATCGACGACATTCGTCTTTTTTATAGCAATGACCTCAGATTTTTGAGGCAGTTCTAACTAGTTGAAAGCTACTTCGATGAAAATAAGGGTTGAGGACCTCGAACCGGGCATGGTTGTGGCAGCAAAAGGAAAACGCGTTCGGTTGTCAAATTTGCCTAGGTGCCCTTCTTGTAGCAAGCCAAATTACTGCGAGGAACATGGATACGCCTACGTTAAGTGGTATAAAAACCTGCAAATGGCATTTCTCAATGCTGGCAGAAATACCAAGGTGGACAGGGTCGAATGAAAGCCTCGCTTAACTGGCTCAGGGATTACGTTGACATAAAGTTTGCTCCTGAGGAACTGGCTGAACGGCTAACTATGTCTGGCCTGGAAATCAAGAATATACAGAGTATAGGCGGCACCTGGGAGAATGTAGTTATAGGGGAAGTAGTAGCGTTAAATCCTCATCCTAACGCTGACCGTCTTAAGTTAGCTACAGTTGACCTCGGCACTGAGCAAGCCACCACGGTTTGTGGTGCTCCCAATATTGAACTTGGTCAGAGGGTGACCTTTGCCCGTATAGGAGCCCGGCTTATAGATCCTCACACTGAGGAAACTATGGTGCTAAAGCCGGCTAAAATTCGCGGCGTCGCTTCCGAGGGCATGGTCTGCTCGGAAAAGGAGCTTGGGATTTCTGATAGTCACGAAGGCATTTTGGTATTGCCACCGGAGGCACCTATAGGTGCACCTCTCAGTGCTTATCTAGGCGATGTAATCTTTGACCTGGATGTAACACCTAACCGCCCGGATTGCTTGTCTGTGATTGGTGTTGATCGAGAAATTGCCGCCTTAACTGGTGAACCACTCCATTTGCCCAAAATTGATTACAAGGAAACTGAAGAGTCGATAGATTCCTTCGCCTCCGTTGACATAGCTGAGCCAGACCTGTGCCCCAGGTATTGTGCTAGCCTGATTAGCGGAATTAAGATAGCCCCCTCCCCAGGCTGGCTCCAGCAGCGTCTGAATAGCTGCGGCATGCGTCCTATTAACAACGTGGTTGACGTTACTAATTATGTGATGCTGGAATATGGTCAGCCCCTTCACGCCTTTGATTATCATAAACTTAAAGGCAGACAAATTATCGTGCGCAGGGCCGGAAATGGTGAAACTATGACTACCATCGATGGAACGAAGCGCAATCTTAACCCAGATATATTGCTTATTGCCGATAAAGAAGAGGCCGTCGCCGTGGCTGGAATCATGGGCGGTCTGGATTCCGAAGTCACGGACAGAACTGATACTATCCTTCTGGAGTCGGCAAATTTTAACCAGGCTGCCATTCGTCGAGGCTGTGGCCATCTTCAACTCCAAAGCGAGGCCTCGATTCGCTTCGACAAAGGGCTTAATAGCGAGCTCCCATTATTACCTTTGAAACGGGCAACTCAACTGCTACTGGAGCTGGCCGGTGGCAGAGCAGCCAAGGGCATAATTGATGTTTATCCCGAGAAATCAAAACCAAAGCCTATATTACTTTCCGCCCAAGAAGTGAAACGACTTTCAGGCTTGAAGGTCAATGTTAATGGAATTCTTGAGGTATTAAAAGCCCTGGGCTTTGAATGCCAGGAAGGCGATTCAGGTTCGCAAATTTCGGTGTCTGTGCCTTACTGGCGCAGCGACGTTAAATGCTCTGCTGACCTTGTGGAAGAAGTAGTGCGCATCATTGGTTATGAAAAAATCCCTATCACCAGGCTTGGCTCTCCTTTGCCTCGACAAAAATCAAAATTGTCACCGTCAGCCCAGCAAAGCAATCTCAAGGATAAATTGCGTAATGTCCTGGCCGGTTTTGGCTTTCAGGAGATATTAACTTATTCTTTAGTCAGTCTGGAGAAGTTGCAGAGGCTTTCCCCAAAGCTTGAGTTGAAAATCCCGCCGTTAAAGGTAGCTAACCCTATGACGAAGGAGCAGGAATACCTGCGTACCAGTTTACGGGCCGGTCTTCTGGCCACGTTGTCCCACAACCAGAAATTTGAACAGGCAGGCATAAGGTTCTTTGAAATCGGTAAGGTATTCTTGCCTCAGCACTCTCCCGTCATTGCGAGCAAAGCGAAGCAATCTCAAGAAGAAAGGGAGCTGCCCCAGGAAAGAGAGATGCTGTGTGCCGTGCTCGGTGGCCCAAGGGCAGAATTATCCTGGCAAGCTGATAAAGAGCCGCTCGGTTTCTTTGATGCCAAGGGGGTAGCGGAGAGTTTCCTGAACCAGTTGGGATTGAGGGCGACTTTCGATATTGGCGATGATGAAATTCTATTCCCGGGAAGAGGGGCCGACATAATCGTTGAAGATGACAAAGTAGGTATTGTAGGGGACGTGCATCCCAGGGTAGCACAAGCCTTTGAGCTTTCCGATGCTGTTTGCCTTATAGAAATTGACCTGGAGGAACTGCTGAACCATATTACCGGGATAAAGAAATACCAACCTATTCCGCGGTTTCCCAGCGTAACCCGGGACATCGCTTTAGTAGTGGACGAGCAGGTAAGTTATCGAAGAGCGAAAGAAATAATCCAAAGCTTTCCCCTGGTAACGCAGATAACTCTCTTTGACCTTTATCGAGGCGAGCAAATACCCGAGGGCAAGAAATCTTTTGCCATAAGGATTATCTATCAATCGCCCAAGCATACCTTGACCGACGAGGAAGTCGACCAAACTCAGGAAAAGATGCTCGCTAGACTACATCAAGAACTGGGCGCTACTTTACGGGACTGAGTTAGCCAAGGAAAGGCAAAAAATCCTATATTCATATCTAGCCATAGTTTACTTTATCTTTGGGGCATTTTGATATAACTTGCTGCTCGACTACAACAGCGAGCTAAAGTCGATTAAGACTGATGGCTTACAGTCTTGTCTAGAAGCTTCTTCACCTCAGCAGCCAGGTTTTCCAGTGGTAAAAGCTGGGCTTCCTTCTCCGTGCGCCATTTTGCCTCTACGCTCTGGCTTTGTAAGGTGCGTGGAGATAAGGTCAGGCGCAGTGGTATTCCCAGAAGGTCGGCGTCGTTGAATTTAACGCCGGGGGAATCGCCACGGTCATCGAAAAGCACTTCGATGCCTTCTTTTTGTAATTCCTGATAAATCTTTTCTGCCGTAGGGAGGACTGCCGACTTTTCCAAATTTAGAGGGCAAAGATGGGCTTTATAAGGGGCCACCGAGAGCGGCCAGATAATGCCTTTATCATCGTGGCTTTGTTCTACTATGGCTGCCAGCAATCGCCCCAGTCCGATGCCATAGCAGCCCATGACAATGGGCCGGGAAGTGCCATCATTATCCAAGAAGGATGCTCCGAATTTCTCACTGATGAAGGTGCCCAGCTTAAACACGTGTCCCACTTCTATCCCCCGAGCCGAGGATAATTCACCACCGCACTTGGGGCAGCTATCTCCAGACTGAGCCAGGGCGATATCAGCCATAAGGTCAACCTGAAAATCCCTGGGGTAATTGGCATTCCTGAAGTGATACCCTGGCTTATTAGCACCGACAATGAAGTTGGAGCCTGAGGTTATAGAATCATCGGCAACTACTTTGACTCCTTTCACCCCTATGGGTGAGGCAAACCCGGCTACAATTCCAGCTTCAGTTACTTCGCCTTCCGTAGCCAGGCGAAGCTCAGTGCACTTTAAAGTGTTTCTCAGCTTCGTTTCGTTGACTTCCAGATCGCCCCGAATGATAACGAAGATAAATTCTCCGTCGGCAAAGTAAAACACCGCCTTAAGCGTTCGATTTGTCGGCACGCCGACAAATCCAGCCATCTCCTCTATGGTTTTCGCCTCCGGCGTGGCTATCTCCTCCAAAGGAAGGAGATTCTTCGCTCCGCTCAGAATGACAGCTTTCTTAAATTGAGCCTTTTCGGCATTAGCGGCATAGCCACAACTGGAACAATAAATGACTTCGTCCTCGCCGGTCTCAGTGATAACCATAAATTCGTGGGAATCTTTGCCACCTATAGCGCCACTGTCAGCCTCCACCATCATTGTAGGCAAGCCGAGGTGGGCATAGATATTACTGTAAGCCTGACACATACTCTGGTAACTTTTATCCAGGCCAGCCTCATCGGCATCAAAGCTGTAAAGGTCTTTCATGATAAACTCGCGGACTCTCAATAAACCGCCGCGAGGCCGAGGCTCATCGCGCAGTTTTACCTGTATTTGATAAAGAAGAAGAGGAAGCTCGCGGTAGCTTTGCACGTGGCGATGGACAAGGTCGGTAATAACTTCTTCATGGGTGGGTCCCAGAGCCAGTGTATGCTCTTTGCGGTCGGTCAAAGTGAATAGAGACTTGCCGAAGGAAACATATCTGCCTGACTGCTGCCACAGTTCAAAAGGCTGTAACACGGGCAGCATCAATTCCTGCCCGCCAGCCTTATCCATTTCTTCCCTGATTACATTTTCTATCTTTTTGAGCACTCGCCAACCCAGGGGCAGGTAAGAGTAAATTCCGGCAGCCTCTTGGGCAATCATGCCCGCTCTGAGTAATAGCTGATGGCTTACACTTTCTGCTTCAGCAGGTGCCTGCCTTAATGTCTTGCCAAAAAGCTTAGAAAAACGCACTTTAATTCAGAAAGAGTCCTTGGTCTTGAACAATTAATCGAAACTAAACGGTGGATATTTGTCCGTTAACAAATCATAATATCCCCCCACTCTTGTAGACCAGCGAAGATAGCCACTAACAAATTCGAATGCCCACTTAGGATACCTCGCAGTGAATAGAATTGCCCACCATGAAATAAACAGGATTACTCCCGCAGCAATACCGATAGCCCACAAACATATGTAGTGAGGTATGACCATGAAACACCTGAAAAAGGTAGTTAACCGGGAAAGTCTTTCTGTGTATTCAACTCCTATGGTTATCGGATAATCTTTCATTTCTCTTCCTCCTCTCATGATTTTTATGAAGCGACCGTGATCTCCACTACCATTTTATGCCCAATACGAGAGCTTAATCAATCCCTTCTACTTCTGCCATCAGCGCCTCTAGGAAATCCTTTTCTTCCACTATGCTCACTACCTCACCCTTCCTGAATATAGCACCCTTGCCTTTGCCGCAGGCAATGCCCACATCGGCATCCTTAGCCTCGCCGGGGCCGTTGACCACGCAGCCCATAACTGCCACTTTAACAGGTTTGTTTATTCTTTCCAGACGCTTACTCACTGCCTCAGCTAGGGCAACGATATCAACTTCAGCCCGGCCGCAGGAAGGGCAGCTCACCAAAGTTGGACCCCGCTGGCGAAGCCCCAGGCTTTTTAGAATTTCGTAAGCAACAAATACTTCCTCACAGGGGGGGGCGCTGAGGGAAACGCGTATGGTGTCCCCAATTCCCTGGTAGAGAAGTATGCCGATGCCTATAGCACTGCGTATGGCTCCTGTCCGGGGAAGCCCAGCCTCCGTGACGCCCAGATGCAGTGGGTAGGGTATTTTATCGGCAATCAGTTGATAAGCCTGAATGGTGGCGGGAACATCAAAGGCTTTAAGGGAGACCTTGATTAAACTAAAGTCCAGGCTTTCCATAAGCCTTATCTGCTCTAATGCCATGTTGACCATGCGCTCGGCCAGCGGAGCATCAGGCTGGAAATCGGCGGGTAAACTGCCGGCATTCACTCCAATACGGATAGGCACCTCTCTTTCTTTAGCAGCAGCTACCACCCTGTCAATCTTCTCTTTGTCTCCTATGTTGCCGGGATTGAGGCGAAGCCCGTCAACACCGGATTGCAGCGCAGCCAAAGCCAAACGATAGTCAAAATGTATATCGGCAATAATAGGTAGTGAAACACTCTTTTTTATAGCTGCTATGCCTTCAGCCGCTTCCTTGTCTGGGACTGCCACCCGCACTATCTCACAGCCGCAATCCTCCAACTCCTTAATCTGGTTTATGGTGGCAGGAATGTCACGAGTATCGGTCTTGGTCATGGACTGTACCACGATGGGGGCATCGCCACCAACGATTACTGTGCCAACTCTCAATGGTTTGGAGATTCGACGTGTCATAATCCAAAGCCCCTCGGTAGACGCCAGATATCTACAAAGGTTACTAGAATCACAAGTCCAATTAAGAAAGCAGTGCCGATAGTATAAGCCAGGCGCACTGTTCGAGTAGAAAGACGCCTCCCACGCCTGCACCCCTCGATGAACGCTACCAGCATACCTCCTCCATCCAGGGGAGGGATTGGGAGGAAGTTAAATATAGCTAGACCCAGGCTAATTATACTGGCCATAAATAGTATGCTGCTGAAGCCGGAGGAGCGCACCATCTCCACCGTTAACTGGCCAGCACCTATTGGCCCCACCAATGCCGTATCGGGAGATTTTATTATTTGAGGGATAGCTTCTACTATAAGCACAGGCATATAAATGATATCCCTGGCTCCCAAATAGACCGCCCTCCATACAGGAAGTCGCTCTTGTTCGAAATGCGCCCCTTCCACCCATCGCAAATCTACGCCGGGCAGGCTTTGATAGCCGACATTGGTTAAAGAAAGTGAAGTCTCTTTCCCTTCTCGGAGCAAGACCAGCTTTATTTCTTCACCTTCCTCAATGGAATGCAAGGCACTGGATATACTTTCATCATTGTATATAACCTGTCCATTGATGCTCAGGATAGTATCGCCATCTCTAATGCCAGCTTCATAAGCCGGCGAGCCTGCCCCGACATTGCTCACAATATTCCACCAAGGCCAGACGCCGATTTTTAGCAGCTGCGATTCCGGGTCGAGTTCCGGCTTCAATGTGATTTCCTCTACTTGCCCGTTACTCAGCAGAAGCAAGGTTACTTCTGCCCCTTCTTCGACTGAATTTACTATTTCCTGCACGTCCCCCCGCCTATGGACAGGTTGTCCCTCTATCTCCAGAATTATATCCCCGGACTCGATGCCTGCTTCTTCCGCAGGAGAATTCTCCTCTACAGCATGCACCATGAGTCCATCGCCGGCAATAACAGAATAGGGCAGCGCAAAGAAAGCACTGAGGAGAATAAAGGCCAGAAAGACGTTGACCAGCGGACCGGCAGCATAGATTCCTAACCTGGTCCATGGTCCTTTGCCAGCCAGGCTTCGGGGTACTGTGGGGTCATTTTCTCCAGCAGCCTTAACAAAGGCTCCCAGAGGTATGGCATTAACTGAGTATATTGTCTCGCCACGTTTAATACCGAAAAGTCGTGGGGGAATGCCTATGCCGAACTCTTCTACCTTCACTCCGGCACGCTTAGCAGTAATGAAGTGTCCCAATTCGTGAAGACACATTGCCACGAATAGAGCTACTATGAAAAGAATAATGATTACGGCAACGCTCATCTCTCTATCCCAGGATTGCTCCGTCGTTCAGGCTCCGTAAAGTAACCGGCGGCAAGGCTTGTAGCACATTCCCTCGCCCAGGCATCAGCAGCCAGTATTTCTTCTAGAGATGGCTCAGTGATATTCTGATGTTGCTCGAGCGTTTTTTGTACGATTTTGGCTATATCGATAAAACCTATTCTATGGCTGAGAAAAAGCTCCACAGCTACCTCATCTGCGGCACAAAGCACTGCCGGGTAAGTTCCCCCTGATTTGCCGGCATCCATAGCCAGTTTGAGGCAGGGAAATCTCGCATAGTCTATGGGCTCGAAGTTCAAAGACTGGATTTTATTCCAATCAAGGCGGGGTAACTCTGAATTAGGCCATCTCCGGGGATAAGAAAGGGCATATTGAATGGGCAGCCTCATGTCAGGCCAGCTAAGCTGAGCTTTCAGGGAACCATCCATAAACTCCACCATGGAATGAACGATAGATTGGGGATGCATTACTATTTCAATACTATCAAAGGGGAAAGAGAAAAGCCAATGAGCTTCAATAACCTCTAATCCTTTATTCATAAGCGTTGCTGAATCTATGGTTACCTTTCTTCCCATCTTCCATACAGGGTGCCGAAGAGCTTGCTCCGGAGTTACCTCAGCCAATTGTGGCTGTGAATAGTGATAAAAAGGCCCACCAGAGGCAGTGAGAAAAAGCCGCTGCGGTTTATTTTCTTCCCCCTGCAAACATTGCCAGATGGCACTATGCTCACTATCGATAGGCAGAATTTGAGCTTGGTGGAGGCTAGCTTCGCGGACAATAATTTCACCGGCCATCACCAATACTTCTTTGTTAGCCAGGGCAACCGTCTTGCCCGCCCGTAAAGCCGCCAAGGTAGGACTTAGTCCTGCCTTACCCGCAGTGGCCACGATAACGAAGTCGACCTCGGGGTGACTGGCTATTTCTTCTGCGGACAAAAATTCCCCGCCGTAACTAATATCAGGCTTAACCGAGGAACAAAATACCCTGGGTCGAAATTCCCTGATTTGTCTTTCCAGAAGCTCAAGATTTTTGTTCCCTGACAGAGCTACTACTTTTAATTCGTCAGGCAGGGCACGGATTACATCCAGAGTCTGTTGTCCTATGGAGCCTGTCGAGCCCAGGATAGCTATTTTTTTTACACCACCCATATTACATAATAGTATACCACCACACCGACAAATATGAGGCTATCGAATCGGTCAAGGATACCACCATGTCCCGGCAGCAAATTACCTGATTCTTTCACTCCCATATTACGCTTGAGCAAGGATTCAACCAAATCGCCAAGCTGAGCAAAAAGGCCAACGAGAAAGCCAAGGAGTATAATCTGCCAGTACCTAAAAATAAAAGGAGAAATGAGGTTAAGAACCGTTGCTATTACCATAGCTCCCAGAATGGCGCATATTAAGCCCCCTATCGCTCCTTCCCAGGTTTTCCCTTCACTTATGACAGGAGCTAGCTTACGTTTACCCCTTGCCCTCCCGATAAAAAAAGCGCCTGTGTCGTTGGCGAATGTAGTCAGCATGGCCAGGTAAACCCAACTTCGGCCATCCTCTAAGCCGCGCAAATTCAGCCAGTAGCTAAGCATCCAACCCACATAGAGTGCCCCTGCTATTGTCCATGCCCAGTTGTGAAACGCTCCTTCCTTTGATGGGCGGCGTAACAGACAAATCAAGGAAATCAACATAGCGGCAGTAATAACTATGGGTAAAACGTCAGGGCTCCCGTAATGAGGGCTTAAGACGAGTGCCAGCGCCCATAGCAAACCCAAATAAAGCAGGGGCTCTCGCCTGTCAAAATTGGCCATGTGGTAGAACTCGTAGGTGCCGGCTAACGCCGCTGCGGCTATAAGGATAGTAAACCAAGGGTTACCAAACCAGATGGCAAAAATAACAAGGGGCACGCCTACGGTGGCAGTAATAACTCTGTGCTTGAGCATAGGTCTATTTTAACAGCTTTTAATCGGATATAGACTTGTTAGTGTCTCTAGACTCATAAATGGGTTCCGTCAGATCAGCGTCATGCCGGATATGCTACCCTGAGCGGTAGCGCAGAACTGAAAGATTGAAACTGAATACTATCAAACACTTATAACAGTTAGCATGGACTTTTTGCCGGATACTGGCGAGGCAAATTATATTTCCTGTATTTCTCTTTCCTTACTCTGCCCCAATTCACTTACCTTCTCTACGCAAGTTTCTGTAAGCTGGTCGATTTTTTTAGCATTGTTTCTGAGTTCATCTTCCGATATTTCTTTATTTTTCTCCATCTCTCTTAGTTTCTCAATGCCATCCCTCCTTACATTGCGTATGGCAATCCGCCGCTCCTCCACCTTCCTGGACACTAGCTTGACCAACTCCTTGCGCCGCTCCTCACTAAGAGGTGGGATGACCACCCGAATTACACTGCCATCATTTGCCGGGTTAAGGCCGATATTGGCTGTGAGAATGGCTTTTTCAACATCACGCAACGATGTGCGATCCCAGGGTTGAATAATGATTAAATTAGTCTCAGGTATAGACATAGTAGCAAGTTGCTGAAGCGGGACAGACGTGCCATGATAGTCAACCATGATATTGTCAAGCAAGGCTGGAGTGGCACGCCCGACACGGATGGTAGCTAATTCTCTAGCCAAGCCATCTATGGCCTTGTGCATTCTGGAGTTCAGTTCAGCGAGTAATTCATCCAACATGGCTTAGTGGTCAACACCAAGCTCGAACCTGGCAAATCTGCGTACTTTTATGTTCTCACCTACTTTAGCAATTGTTTCGGCAATAATTTCCTGTACCGTCTTGTCAGGTTCTTTAATAGAGGGCTGGTTAAGAAGGCAAGCTTCCTGGGGGTCCGTTTCCGCTTTTGGTGGCATCTCTTCACTGGTGAGAAATTGCGGGGCGGTAGCAGCTATCTGCATGGCCAAGTCGTGAGCAAGTTCTTTAAATTCAGCGGTGCGAGCCACAAAATCGGTTTCACAGTTCAACTCCACCAACGCCCCTATGTGCTTGGTATGATGAATATAAGCTTCGATTACGCCTTCGCATGCAGCTACACCCTTCCTCTTTTCAGCAATCGCCACCCCACGCTGTTTCAGGATTTCAACTGCTTTTTCTATATCACCACCCACCTCTAACAGAGCCTTATTACAGTCAGCTATGCCGACATTAGTTCTATTTCTTAACTCCTTTACTGATTCAACTGAAATTTTCATGCAGGTGTAATTTCTCCTTCTTGCTCTTTTGGTTCCTTTGGTTCTTTTGATCCCTTTGGTTCTTTTGGCTCCTTTGGCTCCTTTGGTTCCTTCGACGCCTTTGGTTCCTTTGGCTCCTCTGGCTCACTTGGTTCTTTTGGTTCCTTGGGTTCTTTTGACGCCTTTGGCTCCTTTGGTTCTTTTGGCTCCTTTGGTTCTTTTGGCTCCTTTGGTTCTTTTGGCTCCTTTGGTTCTTTTGGCTCCTTTGGTTCCTTTGGCTCCTCTGGTTCTTTTGACGCCTTCAGTTCTTTTGGCTCCTTTGGTTCTTTTGGCTCCTTTGGTTCCTTTGGCTCCTCTGGTTCTTTTGACGCCTTCAGTTCCTTTGGCTCCTCTGGTTCTTTTGACGCCTTCAGTTCCTTTGGCTCCTCTGGTTCTTTTGACGCCTTCGGTTCACCTGGTTCCTCTGGCCCCTCTGGTTGACTCGGCTCCTCTGGCTCGAAGGTATAAGACCCTAGAATTTCAATGGCTTCTTCGCGCCCTTCTTCGGCAACTAATTTAGCAACTCCCGCCTCTCCGGAAAACGCTTCAGTTTTACCTTCCATTATGGCATCAGCTATTTTGCTACAAATTAATCTAATCGTCTTAACAGCATCATCATTGGCGGGAATAGGATAATCAATGCCGTCAGGATTACAATTAGTATCCACGATAGCAATCACGGGTATGCCTAATTTCTTAGCTTCAGTAAAAGCAATCTTATCTTTAAGAGGGTCAGTAACGAAGAGAGCTCCGGGAAGGGTAGTCATTTCCTTAAACCCCCCCATTTGAGTATTTAGGTGGTAAATTTCCTTTTCTATCTTCACCCGTTCTTTTTTAGGCAAGAGGTCAAGCTCACCTTTATCTCTTTTATTCTCTAAACGAACCAGGTGGTCGATGCGAGCTTGTATGACGGCGAAGTTAGTTAACATACCACCCAGCCATCTTTGATTAACATAGCTCATACCGCACCTCACAGACTCTTCTTCTATGGTCTGCTGAGCCTGTTTTTTAGTGCCGACAAGAAGAATGCTTTGCCCTCGAGCTGCCAAATCCTGGGCGAAGGTACAGGCCTTTTCCAACATGGTAACTGTCTGCTCCAAATCGATGATGTGAATACCATTGCGCTGGGTAAAAATGTATTTCTTTGCCTTGGGATGCCAGTAACTGGTGTGATGCCCAAAGTGAGCACCTGCTTCCAGCAGTTGTTTTAATAAGGCATTATTTACCATGCTTACAAATCCAGATGATGTTAATTAGTAAAACTAGTATAATGTAGCATGACTGATTTGGATAATGCAAGAAGAGATTGCCTCCAGTGGTTTCTTAGTTGACAGAGGATTTACCCTTATCTATACTATTGAGCCAAAATTGTAGCTAGAGTTTGCCCGAGTAGCACAATGGTAGCGCAACCGACTTGTAATCGGTAGGTTGGTGGGTTCGAATCCCCCCTCGGGCTAGGTTTTTCAGGTATTTTATGATAAGTTTATCCCGCGGAGGGGTGCCGGAGTGGTTAATCGGAGCAGACTGTAAATCTGCCGCCCGTAAGGGCTGCGTAGGTTCGAATCCTACCCCCTCCACCATAAAGTACACGAGACCCACATAGCTCAGCAGTTAGAGCACATTCTTGGTAAGAGCGCGGCCTAACCACCATAAGACACCTAAAATCTAGAATAAACCCCAGAAACTCCAAAGCTAATACCCTACCTTACTTTATTATATCTTGAGAAAAATACTTGTCAATAACCTCATTCCAGATAAGAACGGGGCTTAACCGCGCTAAGCTACCCTCCAGATGTCAACCTTCAATAACTGTCATCCTTCCTCCTCTTTCTTTTTCTCCTTCCCATACTTCTGTGCCATAAACTCCATTTCATACACTATTCTAAGAAGCTCAGCTGTAAACATGATTGTACTTTCAGCCCTCCCCTTTTCCACCTTCTCTATTTTATGCGTCGCCTTATTCCCATGCTCCTTTATTATTTCAACCCAACCAATCATAGCATCCGTTATAAAACCTTTCTCACCCAAATACGTGAGATAACTAGAAAATGACTCACCTTCCTTCGCCCCTTTTTCCACAGCAACGCACATAAGTATCTTTCTGCAAACCAGTTCGCATGCTCCATATGCATCCACACTCATACAATTTCTTGCCTCCCTATAAGCCATCTCTACCTCTTCTGGCAACCCTTCCAACCTCACACCAAACGCTACACCAGGATATATATTCCCATCCAGCCGCTGCACTGCACCCTCACTACAAATCGGACATTGTAACCACCTCACACTTCCCTTTTCCGTATCTATTTGCGCCACTACAGCACCCGAAACATCCCTTTCACATCCTGCACATTTATAAGGGTACCAAGAATCTGCTGAACTACCATCTGGACGCCCTATAGCTTTATGTCCTCTAAATGCCATCTTTCTTTCCTCCTCAAATATCTTCTTCCTTGATTATATCACTCAATATTTTTGTCCCCCAAAAAACAATCTTTCATATAATACACATTTTTCATAGCATAATCATCCGGAGTCCTCCATTTTCACCAGCTTGTTCATAATCTCATCACGCTCTCTTTTAGACATACGTGCTAGCTTTGCTAATATACCCGGATACATCTCGTCAGGATAAACGCCATGTTTACGTCTAAACCGCTTTGACCAAGATACCCAGCCTGGGAACACCCAACCAGCGCTCATAATATACTTACGCACACGATATGACTGCATATGAAGATACTTACCCATGTATCCAGCAGCCCCGTCAACATCGTCAACAGCTTCAATATAAGGCTTAATACTTCTGTGAACATCAATCAACATATCTTCTAACTCACGCTGCGGCATAAACACACCTTTACATGTAACGTGTATATGCTCACGCAACGGCTCATTTTCGTCACAGGCAACCACGCCAAAATACTCAAATACTCCATACTTACGCCTCATACGCTTTACCATCTTACTAAACGATTTGAGAATATCTATGCCCAAAACTATAGACTCATCACTACTATTAATCGTCAAAAACCTCAGCCTATCAGCTGTCTCAGCACCGGTAAAAAACCGATGCCAAAACCTAGCCCTCCTTCGTTCCTCATCCGTCTTAAACATCAACTACTCCCTCCTGAATAGCAACGGCAACATATGCCTATAGAAAGGACAGAAGTTAATATATATACATGGATACAATACCTACCTACGAAGAGGCGCGAGCTTTCGCTCGCCGCCAACCGCCTTGAGCTAAAAGCTATCGCTTTCCTCAATTACTCACCTCCTTCACTCCAAATTGGTAAAAATGGATGTACCTTAAAAACACTCCTATCAATCTCCTCCTGATTACGCTTACCGTAAATTGCTAACATGCCAAAATCACCTTTCAAACTAGCATCAGACCACCGCATAAACCTCATGAGATTAATTAAGCTAACATCCGTGTACAGAAGTTCAGTAGCTAATCCACGTCTTATTGCATGCCAGCCATAATTCTCCCCGGGCAAAGCAATACAGAGCTTCTCAATAATTCTCCGAAAGACCAAGCTCATATATCTCACTCCAGTCTTCTCATAGCCCGCTAAATAAGGCTTTATCTCATCAGGGACTACATGAGTGGTCACCGGACCACCTTTAACCGTGTCTACGGTCACCTTACCATCAATCCTGCCCAAACTACTTAGTTCCTCACGTCTCAGTCCATAGGTAGTTGATAACGCCAAATAAGCCAGCTCCCTGGCAGACAGTATTTCTTTACCTCTCTTAATCATCAGACAAACCTCCTCATGACTAAGTATCGGCCGGCTTATATCACTATCCTTCACCTTTGGCATAGTCAACCGGGGAAAATTCCATCCCTGTATCTGAGCCAATAACTTCACAGGCCTCACCATTACGTCTATTGAGCTCTGCCTATACCCTTTCTCACGCAAGTAGCACAAATACCTTATGACATCATCCCTGTCATATTTGCTCTTAGTCCCACAGCAAACCTCAAACTTCGTAGTCAAACGTCGCCAACGTCTAGCAGTCTCAATATCCTTGCCTCTTGCTACCAAGTCCATGTATACCTTTTCAGCTAATCTACCCATCTTTCAGACCTCCTGCTTGACTTTCACCAAAGCATTGCTTTAAAATCCATCCGTTAATTTGCCAACTAAACATGTACATCACGTTCTAAAGTAGAACATACATACTTAGTTGACTCTTTACCCATGTTGACTTACAATATAGTTTCGTGCATACTGCCCACATAGCTCAGTTGGTAGAGCACGTTCTTGGTAAGAACGGGGTCACCAGTTCGAATCTGGTTGTGGGCTTTGAGATAAAAGGAGGTTAAAATGGCTAAGAAACTTTATGAGCGTGCTAAACCACATATCAATGTGGGCACCATAGGACATGTTGACCATGGGAAAACCACACTAACTGCAGCCATGACCCAGGTATTATCTAAAGCAAGCCTTACGCAATTCCGCCCTTTCGATTCCATCGATAATGCTCCTGAGGAAAAAGCTCGTGGGCTAACGATTGCCATTTCCCATATCGAGTATGAGACTGAGAAGCGCCATTATTGCCATGTTGACTGTCCCGGACATGCTGACTATATCAAGAACATGATAACGGGAGCTGCTCAGATGGATGGAGCTATTTTGGTGGTCGCTGCCGATGATGGTCCTATGCCACAAACTAGAGAACACATCCTTCTAGCCCGGCAGGTGGCAGTTCCCCGCATAATTGTGGCTCTCAATAAGGTAGATCTGGTGGATGACCCAGAGTTGTTAGATTTGGTAGAGATGGAAGTCAGAGACTTGCTTAAAAAGTATAACTTCCCTGGTGATGAAGTCCCCGTTGTGCGACTAAGTGCTCTTAAATCTCTGGAATGTGGCTGTGGAAAAAGAGAGTGCCAATGGTGTGGACCAATATGGAAGTTGTTAGATGCTGTAGACGATTACATTCCACTACCACAGAGGGAAAGGGATAAACCTTTCCTGATGCCAGTAGAAGATGTGTTCAGTATCAAAGGACGAGGGACTGTGCCCACAGGCAGGATAGAACGAGGGGTGATCAAAGCCGGTAACGAAGTAGAGATAGTAGGATTAAAAGAGACGAAGAAGATAGTGGTGGTTAGCTTAGAGATGTTCCATAAGACCATGAATGAGGCAGAACCCGGCGATGCTGTTGGACTGCTATTGCGGGGCATAGATCGAGATGAAATAGAGCGGGGTCAGGTTCTAGCAGCGCCAGGCACGGTCAAGCCTCATACCGAAGCTGAGGTTGAAGTATATATTTTGACCAAGGAGGAAGGCGGCAGGCACACACCTTTCTTCAACGGTTATAAGCCCCAGTTTTATATCAGAACTCTGGACGTTACGGGCGAAATAAGTCTTCCCGAGGGTGTGGAAATGGCTATGCCCGGTGACAGCCTGGCTCACATGAAGATTAAGACCATTTACCCCGTAGCTATGGAGGAGGGATTACGCTTTGCTATCAGGGAGGGTGGTAGGACAGTCGGTGCTGGCGTGATTAGCAAGGTAATCTCATAAGCGTGGTTCACTAAAAATTTTGCGGACTTCTACATAGATGTGGCTAAGAAGAAAGGCGATTTACGCATAATTATCCACCTGGCTTGCAGTCAATGTCAGCGGAGAACACATACTACGACGAAGAACAAGAAGAACGATCCGCAACGGCTGGAACTGCGTAAGTATTGTCCTCATTGTCGGAGCTACACTATTCATCGAGAAGCAAAGTAAATTATGGCAAATTATGTTAAAAAAGCGAGTACTAAGCCCGCTCCGGTTAAAAAATCAAGGTTCAGTTTCTTTACCGAGGTAGTAGCTGAACTGCGAAAAGCACACTGGCCAACAAGGCAGGAAACCTTAAGGTTGAGTATTTTAGTTCTCATTGTGTGTGCTATTGTGGGGGGTATTTTAGGTGTTTTAGATTTGGGCTTTACAAGACTATTTTTGCTTCTGGGTGGTTAGTAGTCAATGATTGATGGAGAGTGGTACTTATTATATGTCTCTTCGGGGCACGAGGAGCAGGCCAGAAGGAATTTAGAACAACGTATCAAATATATGGACGTAGGTGACAAGATATTTGATGTGGTGATACCTACAGCAAAAGAGATTGAAATCAAAGCTGGAAAGCGTCGTACGATAAGTAAAAAGGCTTTCCCGGGCTATATCATGGTAAATATGAAATTAGACGAGCATAGCTGGGATATCGTACGCAACACTCCTGGTGTCGCTGGCTTCGTGAGTGCTGGTACCAAACCCGTTCCTTTACCTAC
>Ga0315550_1000394_pt1 | contig 26917 bp, 32 predicted proteins | sample SalMarSW160190MG_2_FD_203100 | JGI IMG/M metagenome (GOLD analysis project Ga0315550, IMG submission 203100) | Salt marsh sediment microbial communities from the Plum Island Ecosystem LTER, Massachusetts, United States - Salt Marsh Sediment SW1601-90 ... | reverse complement strand
GTTCATCTTCTATTATATAATATCACCTCTTTTTACCCAGGGGAGGCTTGAAGGGGACCTCTTTTGATTTTCCTTAATAGCTTCCTCTAGGGTTTTATTATAATTATCATGTTTAAATTTATTAATAAAAAAATAAAATTTTTAGCGGATTACAACCATTACTTTTTTAGGTTCTGGTCCCGCTTTTTTAAAAAATTATGAGAAATTATAATTATTTTTTTTCTTTAGGTTTTTCTTTACTTTGTTCTGTTGATTGTTCTCTTTCTTCTTTTGATTTGAATTCAGTATAATGACATCGTCCGCAAAACCACCTATTTTTTGATTCAGCAAGAAAAACTCCTCTACCACATCTAGGACAAAACTTAGCAGTTGGTTTAGCCTGGCCATTTTCTATTTTATATTTTTTCCACCTCTCGCTATTTTTTTTTGGCTTCCTTTTCTTTTTGCCTTTCTTAACTACTTTAGGTGTTTTTCTCTTTCCCATTTTTCTTTTTATTTAGCCCCTGTCTTTTCTTCTGATTTTGGCTCAGGTTTTTTCTCTTCAGTTTTTTCTTCTTTAGGTTTTTCTTTAGCTTTTTCCTTTGGTTCTTCTTTAGATTCTTCTTTTGGTTTCTCAGCTGGCTTTTCCTTTTTCTCTTCTTTCTTTTCTGGTTCTTTCTCTTCTGGCTTTATTTCTTCTTTTATTTTCTTTTCTTCTTCCTTAGATTTTTTATTTTTTGTTTCAAATTTTTTTAGAGATTCTGGATTTGTGTAAATATAAGCAAAAACAACACATTCATCCATGCCAAATTTTTGATTAATATGTTTGACAACAATAAGATCTTTATTTTTATTTGTTAATTTGGCTAGAGCTTCTTGGACTTGAACATTTGAAGGGGTTGCCTCTATTTTTGTAATTTTAAGAGTTATTTCAATACGATCTACAAGAGGTTTATTTTCTTGTTTTTCAATTTTAAAATCCATTTTTTATTTTTAACCTGGCTTTAAGCTTTGATTGCATAAATGCCTTTCTTTTTAATATCCATTTTTTTAGCTAATTGGGATTTTTCTGTATCAAGAACTATGATTCTGCCTTTCCAATTTTCAACAAACTGGTTGCCTTTACAAATAGGACATTTGTCGTCTTCTACAAAAATTTTACATTTTTTACAAACTTTTTTCTTTTTAGTCATTTTAAATATCTGTTTTTATGGTGATTTCAGCATAATAGCTTCCTGCTTTTTTTGTTATGTTATATTTTTCTCCCATTGAAATAAAACCATCTTCTTGTTTTACTCTTTCTTCAGGTTTTTTAGGAAGACCAAAAATACTAACTTCCATCTCATCACTAATTTTTAGAAGATTATCTAATCTAGTTTCTATAATTTTATTTTGTTTTTCTACCATTTTTTAATTATTTTATCTTTTCCTTCTACTTAGTTTTGCTCTGCTAGTTTTGGTAGCTTTGCCTTTGCCTGTTTTAGTTTCAACCCTTGCAAGTTTTTGAGCTTGAAGTTTAGCTTTTCTTTTATCTTCTTGTATCCATTCTAATTTTCCTAAACCTGGTTGTCTCATTGTTAATCCTATTTTTGGAGGAATAGTTTTAAAACTTATAGCAACAATCCTAGCCATACAAATATCATTTTTTCTTAGTGCTCTTTTAGAATTTTTTCCTATCAATGCATCAGACTTACTAAAAGAAACATAATCATCCATTGTCTGACTAATATGAATCATAGCTTCAAAAGCTCCAATATTCATAAAAGCTCCAAAATTTGTTATCTGGGTTATATGGCCATAAACTAATTCTTGCAATTCTGGTTTGAAAACAAGAAGTTTGAATTCAGATTTATAATAAGCAGCCGGATCTCCCGGAATAAGAATGCCCTCGCCAACAAATAATACTTTAAGAACAGCTATTACAGCCCCTATATCTTCATCAATATAATTTTCATAAGTTTTCTCTAGTTGCCTTTTTACAGCTTCTTTGATAGATAAACCAAATAGTTCTGGCTCAACTCTAACATGGTCGTTTATTTCAACAATCTTAAACATTTTAAAATAACCTTTCTAGTATATATTTTATCAATTTTTAAGTTTTTTAAGCTTTTGGTTCACTGTTCTTAGACCTTTTCTTTGATTAGGCCATTTCAGGAGTTTCATGGCCTCACTATATGAATGCCATTTATATTTATCATGTTCTTTTTTAGAAATTCTTACTTTTGTTTTCTTAACTTCGCAAGCAAATAAAGTATAGATAAAACCTTGCGCTTTCCGTTCTTCTTGAGCAGATTTACCATATAAAAATTTTCCTTTGATAGAAAATTTATTTATTTTAATAATTCTTAAACCGGTTTCTTCTTTAACCTCTCTTCTACATGTTTGTTTTAAAATTTCTCCTGGTTTTTTTCCGCCTTTAGTAAATTCCCAACCTTTCCAATGGAATTTTCTATGTAAAATTAAATACCGAAGAGGTTTCAATCTATATACTACACAAAAAACCCCTCTTCTATATCTTTTATATTTCATTTTATAGCTCTTTTTATATAATTTAAAATGATTTTTATATTTATTAATTTAACTAAAAATCAACCTCTAATGGAGAAACTAGTAAAAATTATGCTCTTTTACATACATAAGAAGCAGAATCTCCAAAATTATAAACTAAATTCATTCTCTGTTTTGTATATTCTATTCCTAAACCCCCCTCGGGCTGTGGACCTCCCTGATATTTGGGTTTATCAATGTCAAACCCTCCTCCTTCATCTTGGATTACAAAGTAAAATTTATCTCCGAACCATGAACAATATACTTTTAGCTTCTTTAATGGGTTCCTTTTATTTCCATAATCAATAGCATTTGCTATCATTTCACTTGCAGCAACTCTTATATCATTAACTAAAGAATCATTTTTGATTCTGCTTCTGAAATTATCAATAACAAAACTAATAGCTTCTTCTGGATAGGAATCATGAACGGGTGTTGGAATCTCTAATACTTTTGTATCATTATTTTTTAGAATTTTTTCCAAAGATAATTTTCTAATAAACATATTATATTTTCTTCAATTTTCTTTAAAAAACTTGTGCTAGCTTGTTTACTTTAGAAAAAATTTCAATTCTCTCTCAAATATTTTTTCTGCCTAATTGTTAGAATTTTTATTTTTTCTTTTTTGAGTTTTTTTATCAGAATTTTATCCATTGTAGCAATAATAAATTTCTGTTTTATTTTTTCTAACATCAAAGCAGACTCGAGAATTGCTTTGTCCCCATAACCTTTTCTTTTTTTTATTTTTTCTAATTTTTTGACAAGTTCTAAAGCTAACAAAGCATATTCTTTGTCTTTGTCTCTTTTACTTAGTTTTTCTAATTCATAAATAATTTCTGGCAGAACGAGAAATTTATATCTGCCATATTTTTTTTCAAGATTATACCATAGTTTATATTTTGAAATATATATAAGAAAATTTGTATCAGGAATTATTAACATTTTATTTTTGTTTTTAAATTTTAATTTTTTATTTTTTTTCTAAATGTGTATCTTTAATATTAAAATAATCATAAAATTTATTGCTTGTTGTTAATTCTTTGGTTCTGCCAGATTTTTTTGCACTAAGAAGACCATTAATAATAAAATGTTTAATATGATCATAAGCTTTGTTTCCTCTGATTTTGACCACTATTGACTGTTTTATTGGTTGTTTGTAAGCAACTACTGCCAATGTTTCTTGTTCAGCTTGTGTGAATTCGCTTTCTCCTGTTGCAAGACGATTGACTAAAAAAGCAAATTCTGGTTTAACATCCATTTTCCACAATATTTTTTCATCTGATTTTCTTTCATGAATGATGATGCCTGCATTTTCATTATATTTTTCTTTAAGTTTTGTTATTAATTCTCTAATCATTATCGGATTTATACTTGTAAATCTGACTAGGTCATCTATATTGAGATATCTAGCTGCCAGAAAAAGACAGGCCTCAACTTTATTTAATAATTCTTCCTCTTTTTTGTCTTCTTTTTCCATTTTATTTTTATATTGCAAATCTTAAAATTGCTCCAATTCCACTAAGATTTTTAAATTGAACTCCTTCTGTTGTCTCTTCAGATACAAAATAAAATTCAGCTGCTATGCTTTGTGCTTTTTTTTCAAGTTCTAAAGCTATTTTTTTATCTATGCCAGTTGAAATAATAAGTTTTTGGACAGCACCCATTTGTAGGGCTTTTTTTACTTTCTCAATTCCATATGCTATTTTTTCAGGTTCCTTGCCTAACATATTAAAAAATTTCTCTAATAAAATTTTTTCTTTTGTAACAGCTTCCTCAGCTAGAACATCTTGGCTAGATTCTAGAAGTAATTCAAGACCATGTTCGTCTGCATAACCAATATCCTTAACAGCCATAATCTTATTTTTTAAAGATGTAATAAGTTGTCCTTCTTTAAGCCAGTCTTCTTTTGCAGGTCCTGGTCCTCCAACAATTATTCCTTCTAATTTTGGTCTTTCAAAAAATAATTCTTTTGCAGCATCAGAGGCTCGTCTAAAAAATTCTTTTTTATATCCTTCTCTAGCTCTTTCAAAACGTAGGGCTGATTGACCGCCAGCACGCTGTTTGCCGGGAATTCCACTAGTAAGATGGCGAAGAATTTTAATTGATTTTCCTTCTAATAATGCAAAGGTGGCTTCTTTTCTATCTATAACAATCATTCCATAAATTTCTGTAACAGCTAGCATCTCTTTTAGAGGTTCAAGAACAAAAGTTTGATCACATCTATAAAATTTAACTTTAAGTGGTTGTGGAGGTTCAATTGCCCATAATTTTAAATCTGGCTGGCCTTCTTTCCTACTTATATTTCCGCAGAAAATAGCAAGACCATTTTCAGGAAGTCTCTTGTATAATTTGAGATGTCTGATTATTTTTTCTAAAGCATCAATAACATTATTTCTCGTGCTTTTTGATTTGATATTTTGAGCAGTACTTTGTTCTGATGTAAGTTGGGAGCCTGTCTGATTAATATTGGCTCCAGCAGGAATGTAAACACTAATAAGTTCTGTATGTCTACCCCTATAAGATTCTAATTCTTCTACTATAGTTTTTAATTTTTCTTTTTCTGTATCTTTCATTTTATTTCTAGTTTTATTTTAGAATCTTTATATTAAACTTCCCTTGTTTAATTTCTTTTGCATTTGTAACTGCCTTGATATCTGGCATAAAATTTTTAAGTTCTTTTATTTGTTTTTTCTCTAGAGTTAAGATTATTTCAGCTTTAAGAGATTTTTGTGCTTTGGTCTTTTGTTGTCTGACTTCTGTTATTATTTCTATTGCTTGATCCCCTAATTTTTCTATTTCTTGTGTTTTTTTGTTTTTTAATTTTTCATCATGTTTTGGCCATTCAGATATGTGGATACTCTTTTTCTTTTCCTGCTTTTTGAAATATTGTTGATACAATTCTTCTGTCATATGTGGCATTATTGGAGCAAGAAGTTTAATTATTGTGAGGAAAGAATTATATAAAGCATATTGTGCAGATTCTTTTTCTTGTTTCTTCCCTTTGTATAGTCTGTTTTTTGTTATTTCAAGATAATTATCGCAGAAAGTATGCCAAAAGAAGTTTTCAATTTCAGCTTTTGTTTTTGAGTATTCATATTCTTCAAAATATTTTGTACATCTGCTTGTAAGACTGTTAATTTTTGACATAATCCATATGTCAAAGGCTTGTTTTGGTTTCTTTTTTATTTTCTTTAGATGTAGAGAGACAAATTTAGCTGCATTCCATAATTTTATTGTAAATTTTTTTCCAGCAACTAATTCTTTTTCTCTAAATGCAGAATCTTCTCCTAATTTTGTGCTGGATGCCCAGAATCTAAATGCATCTGCCCCATATTTCTCTAAAACTGGGTTAATCCAGATTGCATTACCAAGACTTTTATGCATTGGTTTCCCATCTGGGGCAAGACCAAAACCACTTATCATAACATTTTTCCATGGAATATTATTATGATGAAGAAATGACTTAAGGATAGTGTAGAAAGCCCAGGTTCTTATTATATCGTGAGCTTGTGGTCTGAGCGAGAAAGGAAGCAGTTTGGAATTCCATTCAGTTGCTAATTCTGGTGTCATGGATGAGGTAAACCAAGTATCAAGAACATCATATTCTGGAATAAATTCTTTAGAACCGCACTTACATGTCTTTTTAAGTTTTTGAGATGTTGGATCTATTGGAAAATCTTTTTCTTTTGGAAGAATAACCTGGCCACATTTCTTACAATACCAAACAGGAATTGGAACTCCATAATATCTTTGTCTGGAGATACACCAATCCCAACTAAGATTATTAACCCATTCTTCATATCTTCTTCTAGAAAAAACAGGAAACCATCTTATTCTTTTTCCTTGTTTTATTAATTGTTCTTTGAAAGGTAAAATTCTAACAAACCACTGTTTTGTTGGTATTAATTCTATAGGTGTTGAGCATCTCCAGCAAACTCCAATAGTTTGTTCTATTTCTTCTTGTTTTTCTATTAGATTTTTGTTCTTTAGGTCTTCTACAATTTTTTGTTTTGCTTTTTCTATTGTAAGACCTTGATATTTTCCTGAGTTTTTGTTTAATTTTCCATCTTTTGTTAAGGAAATTATCATAGGCAGTTTATGTTTTTTCCACCATAAAACATCAGAAGTATCACCAAAAGTACAACACATAACAATCCCTGTTCCAAAACCCATATCAACATCATTCTCCTCAATAACAGGAACTTTTAAATCAAATAAAGGAACCTTAACTTTTTTTCCGACCAGGTTTTTATATCTTTTATCTTTTGGATTTACAAAAATAGCAACACAAGAAGAAAGAAGTTCAGGTCTTGTTGTTGCAATAGTTATTTGTTTATTTTTGTCATTTTTATTTTTCTTTTCAACATTAAAATATATATAATATAATATGGCAGTTCTAGATTTGCTTTCTACTGTTGCTTGGGCAAGAGCTGTTTGATGATAAGGACACCATAATATTGGTTCTTCTGCTCTATAGAGATGACCTTTTTTATATAAATCGAGAAAGGAAATTTGGGCAAGTTTTTGTGAATTATTATCAATAGTTCTGTAAGCAGGCCACTGGCAACTAAAACCTAAAGAGATGAAAAAAGGTTTCATATCTTCTTTAATTACTTTACTTGCAGTTTCATAACAAAGATTTCTGAATTTTTCTCTGGAGATTTCTTTTATATTAATTTTATGCTTTTCTTCAGTAAATTTTTCTGTTGGTAATCCATTATCATCAAAACCCATGGGGAAGAGAACATTAAATCCCCTCATTCTTTTGAATCTGGCAATAAATTCAAACTGGGAATAATGCATAGCATGACCAACATGAAGATGATCTGCTGAAACTGTTGGCGGTGGAGTATCTATAGAGAAAATCTTTTTTTTGCTTTTTTGATTGAATTTATAAATTTTTTCTTTTTCCCAATAATCCTGCCATTTTTTTTCAATTTTTTTAATATCTAAGATAATTTTTTGTTTATTTTTTTTATCTATTTTTGTCTCTGTTTTTTTCTCTTTTTTCATATTAATTTTAGGTTGAAATATTTTTTAAATCTAATGTTTTCTTTTTTCTCATCTTTTTATCTTTTACCGAAACGTATTTAAATCTCTAAATCGTTTTGTTTTTATATTAAATATTAAATTAAAAAATGGTAAAAAGAGTTAAAAAGAGGCTTAAGAGATCAATTAAGACAAGAAAAACAAAAACAGGAATGCCTTATAGTGCAAAAGAAAAACTTCTTCTTGCTGTATTTTTAATGTTTTCTATACTTGCAATAACAGTTCTTTTTAGAGCACAGACGCCAACACTTGGTTCTTTTACAGGTGCTGCAACTTTATCTAGTACGCTTAGTCAAAATAGCTTTGATCCTAATGATTATCTTGAAGGTAATATACAGATAGGACTTCAAAAAGAAGATATATTGCCAGAAAAAACAGAAATTACATATAGGATTATAGCAGAAGATGCTAAAAAATGTTCTGAAAATTATGTTTGTCCTAATGGAAAAACAGTTGCTTGGCATACTTGGAATGTAGAAACCCAAGAATGTGAAGTTGAGGAAATTGATCCTATGACAATGTGTTGTAGAAGATATCCTTCTTCATGTAATCAAGTTCTTCTTGACAGCGGTTTTGAAAGATCTGGTTATAGAAATAGTTTAGGGCCAGACTGGTATTTTGATTTAACAAAAGTATTGCATACAGCTGTAGGAACAGAATATGACGGTGCATTTTTTGAATCTGAATATGCTGGTTATACAAATAGTCTTGATGCTGTTTATTCAGCTGGAGAAATATATACAGAAGCTACAATTTATCAAAAACTTGGTGATAGAAAATTAACTGTATGTATGCCAGAAGAAGAACCAGAAATAGGAGGAATAGCAACTTCTTCTAAATCTAATAATTATGAAGAAGGAAAAGAATTAAGTTTTGATACTTTATCTTTTGCAGATTATACAAAAAAATTAGAATGGGCTTACATGTATGATACTTATGAAGATACTTGTTATTTTGAAGTTGTTTTAAAAACCGAACAAGGCAGAGAATTACATTATTATTATTATGAACCAGGAAAAAGTGGTTGTTCAGATCCTGCTGATGGAAATAACTGGATACAGATAATACCAAAATTTGGAACTTCAAATTGGACTAATGAAAGTAGACACATTTGTTCTGATTGGTTGGGTGCTTTTAATTATGAGCATATAGATGATGTTATTACTGAAGTTTATTTTATTTCTCATGGTTATAAAGATGAGAATGATGATTGGGCAGGACAACAAGTTTATTGGGATAATGTTAGATTAACAACTTCAGATACAGTTTCTACAGCAACTTGTTCAGGTGCAAAAAAATGCTGTTTAGAAAAAACAGGTTATGGTGATTATTATGAACAACTAGATGGAACATGTGAAGATGGTTATGAGTGTTGGTCTAAATGTGCAAATAGCGGAACTTATACATTAAAAAATTTTGTAAGTAGATCAAGTACTCCTGGAAAAAATAATAGGGTAGAAGGTCATTGCCAATATGTTGATTCAAATAGTGATGTCATAAAACTTGATAATGAATGTAATCTTTCTGGCGGTGTTGGAAAAGGTTATAGTGCTTGTACAGACACTTCATCAACATCAGAAATACATACTTGTAAGAACTGGAATAATATATATAAGGTTGACTTTGACAGACTTTATATAAAAGGACCAGCAGAAGAAGGAACTTATAGTTTTGAAGTTAGTGTTGCATATATGCCAACATGGTATGAAAAAAATTGTGATCCAGAATATGCTCCACAATATTGCGACCCAATCTTAATGTATGAAACTTCTGAATTGTTCTATATTGGCGAACCTCCAGAACCATCAACTTGTCCAAATAGTGATTATAATATAACTAATTCAACAAACTGGACTGAATGGGGTGATTGTATTGGCGGAACACAAGAAAGAACAAGAGAAGTATGGAAGATTTATGTTGGAACAGAAGTGGGTTGTGAACAAACAAAAATTGAAACAGAAACCGATTCAGAAACTTGTACAGTTATTTCAAATGCTTGTGAAATAATTGATTGGGATTGTACACCATGGGATCCAACGGTTTGTCCATCAACAGGAATGCAAAAAAGAACCTGTACTTTGACTGGAGATTGTGATTCAAGTGATTCATTAAGTTATATACCAGAGGAAATTAATTACTGTACTCCTTCTGAAAAACCATCTTATACAGGGTGGCTTGTCTGGGGAATAATAGGATTAGTTATTTTAATAGTTTTGATATTTGTTTTACAGAAATTTGTTATGAAACCAAAAAGAAAGAAAACAATAGTTTATCCTGAATTGACTTCATACATAAGAGATGCGCTTACAACAGGAGCAACAAAAATAAGTATTAAAAACAAACTATCTAAAGCTGGTTGGCCTCAAAATTCAATTAATGCAGCATTCAGAGCAGTAAGATAAAATTTTTTTATTTTTTTATTTTTTTCTAATTCTATTTTGAATTCCAATTTTATTTCTATTTCGAAAGTTTTTAATACTCTTTGTGATTTTTAAATTTATAAAGGAAAAAGATGGTAATGATAAAAAAAATATTATTGTTAATTTTATTATTCACTATACTAATTTTAATAGTGAATGGCCAGCAAGGTTGCCAACAAGCTGAATGTTTTTCTGATGATGATTGTGCTAAGGTTCAAACAACATGCTGTCCTTGTAATATGGGTGGCCAGGAATTATGCGTGTCAAAAGTAATGGCTTCTGTTTATGAGCAGAATTTAAAAGAAGAATGTCCAAAAGATGAACCATTAATTTGTCCTGCTTTATATAATTGTCAAATAGAAAAATGTGTTTGTGTTAGAGGAGTTTGTAAGGCAATAGAATAAAATTAAGAAAATGAAAAAAAAGAAGAGTAAAACAAAGTCAAGAGCAAAAAAATTAAAATTGATGCCAACTTTGAGAGAGAATAGACATTATCTTATAATAATAATAGAAGGAAAAATAAACACAGAGAAAGCAAAAGAAGTAATTAATAAGGCTATTCTAAGTTTTATTGGAATTATTGGTTATGCAAAAGCAGGACCGATTTTTGTTGAAACTGGAGAAATAAATAATAAAAAGATTTATTTTATTGTTAGTGTTACGACAAAATATGTTGATAAAGTTAAAGCATCTGTGGCTTTAATTCACGAGCCAGAATTATTTTTCAGATGTGTTGGTGTAAGTGGAACGCTAAAGAAAAGCAAGAGGTTTTTGAAATAATTAAAAAGGAACTTTGTCTTCAAGTCTTTTTTCTAATCTTTCATCATGTTCTTTAAGCAAATTTTTTACTTCATGAACTTTTTTAAGATATAATTTCCAGTTTTTTTCAATTCCTAGCTGTGGCAATTTTTTGTAAAAATCAGTTATGGAAAATAAACACACAAGTTTACCAACAAAACCACCTTTTTCTAATTCTTTTTTCCTTTTCTTTTCATAGTCTTTATTATCTTTGTATTTTTTGATTTCTTGATGTTTTTCTGGTATTGGATGATACTCCACTATTAAATTTTGATTTTCAATATAAAAATCCGCTTTTTTTCTACCAAATTTTTTCATAAAATTTTCTAAATTAAAAAAATTAGGATTATCTAAATAAAAATCTCGGAGCTGTGAATAATACTTAGAAGATTTTATTCTTTTATCTCCATGAAGAAACATAAACAACCATAGGGCTTTTTTTTCTTTATCTTCTTTTTTATTAGAATTTATAGCAGTGAGTAATTTGCTTTCAGGATTCATATATTCAAAAATTTTAGGATTAGAAAACAAATATTTCTTTTCTTTTATTGTGGAAATAACTTTTTCACAAACTTGTATTGCTCTTTTTTCATTTATAATAATACCATTCAAATTTTTATCTCTCATTTTTCTCCTTAGCAGAAGAGAAAAAGTTCTGACTTATTAAAAACATTATTGTGACGAGAAATAGATAATAAAAATAAGATAATAAAAAAATGGTAAATGATCGACACTATAGTAAGTAATCCCTTTTGACAGATTAAATAAGGCTTTTAGTAGCTGCAGGCTGAACTCCTCGTCTCACCTAAAACTTGGAGCTTACACCTCAACTCTATCAACATCATCTTTTATGATGGCCTTAGTTGTCTATTTTCGCGGACCGCTTCGAGCTTAGATGCTTTCAGCTCTTATCAGTCAGAGCGTAGCTGCGCAGTCTGCCCTATTAGGACAACTGCTAGACCAGAGGCTCCCAAAGCCCGTTCCTCTCGTACTGAAGCTTTGTTCCACTCAGACAACAACACACTTAGTAGATATCAAACAAACTGTCTCACGACGTTCTTAACCCAGCTAACGATCCCTTTTAATGCGTGAACCCCGACACCCTTGGCTGCTTATGCACAGCCAGGATAGGAAGAGCCGACGGCGATGTACCAAGCCGCGCCGTCAATATGGACTATCGGGCGCGACAAGCCTGTTATCCTTAGAGTAACTTTTCTGTCACAGTTGACTTCCACTAAAAAAGTACAACGGGTCGCTGAGCCCTGCTTTCACACCTGCATTTCTCTCTTTGCGAAATACAGTCAGATGAGCTTTTACCTCTGCGCTCTACAAATAGTTTCCAACTATTTTGAGCTCATCTTTGGGCCCTGCAGATATTTTTTCTGCAGGGTGCCACCCCAGCCAAACTGCCCGCCAGTCGCTGTTCCCTTACAGGTTAGCATTTTGCAAAACGATAACTAGTGTTACACTTTCGATCCACTAAGCCGAAGCCTCGCTTCATCTCTCCTAGTTACTCTATGTATCATTTTACAAAATACAACGACAAGTTGCAGTAAAGTTTCATAAGGTCTACGCTTCCCACTAAGCGTCCCCGGCCTCTGCACCGGGACGGAATTTTCAGAAGTTTGCTAGTAGGGACAGTGACAACCTCGTTACGCCTTTCATGCAAGTCACCATTCAGATGACAAGGTATTACGCTACCTTAAGAGCGTCACAGTTACGCCCGCCGTTTAGTGGACCTTAGCCCCCTTGAAAAGGGGTTTTAGACACCACCACTGGGCAGACTTCACCAAGTGTACACGTCCTTTCGGAATAGCACTTGGCTACGTTTTTGATAAACAGTCGGGCCATCTTTGTTATTGAAACCTACTTCTGCACTTTATTTCGAAAAATAAAAACACAAATATAGGCACCTTTTCTACCGAAGATACAAGGCCAATTTGCCGAATTCCCTTACTAGCTTTAAACTTGCAGATCTTTACCTATTAAGCAAGAGCACTAGTGCAAGTTCTAGGTACGATTGCTTAACAACTACATTATCAATTTTTCACGGACTCCAGGAATCAACAGACTTTGACCCCAATAATTTGGATGCTTCTCATTATTACAATACTCCACATCTTTCTTATTAGAGATGTCCTTGCGAATACACTCTGCATATCCCAAAGTGTCAAAGATAATTTTAGCGTTGTCAAACAGTGTATGAATATTAACATACTTCCCTTTCCCGCATGTCAGTTAAGCATGCAGTTAGGATCGACTAACCCTCGACTAATCGATATTGTCGAGGAACCCTAGCTCTTACGATCCTTATGATTCTCACATAAGTCAGATCCTACTATTACCAGGATTATCATTACTATCCGGTCCATCCCTTCTTACGAAGAAACTTCTACCCAAACAGTACGCCTGTCTACCTAATTTTCCCTAAGGAAAATACCAAAGTATCGGTAACTAATTTAGTCCGGTAAATTTTCGGTGCCCTGATTCTCGATAGGTGAGCTGTTACGCTTTCTTTAAAGAATGGCTGCCTCTAAGCCCATCTCCCCACTGTCTCAGAATCAAGACTCCCTTCGATACACTTAATTAGTTTTTGGGACCTTAACTTTAGTTCCGGTTGTTTCCGTCTCGAAATAGGAGCTTACCCCCTATCTCTGTTTCTCCTGCTGCGTTTCTAACAAGTTCGGAGTTGGACAGGACACCGACCACAAAAGCGACCTGCGTGCCCAATCCGTAGCTCTACCTCGTCAGTAAACTAACAAGAGACTATACGAAGGTATATTTCGACAGGAACCAGCCATCGCCGAACTAGATTGGCTTTTCACCCCTATTCCCAAGTCATCCGACCACTTGCCCGTAGGAACGGTTCAGGCCTCCACTCTCCGTTAGGAAAGCTTCACCTTGCTCAGGAATAGATCGTCCGGTTTCAGGTCTAAAATAAGTGACTAACCCGTTTTCAAAGTCGCTTTCGCTATGGCTACCTCACATAATGAGTTAACCTCGCCACTTACTTTAACTCCCTGGCTCGTTTTTCAAAACGTACGTTACAACCCTTACTCACATAAGCGAATAAAAGCAGTAACAATCTATAACTACTAGATTTCAGGTCTTTTAACTCCCCGTCAAGGGTGCTTTTCAATATTCCTTCACAGTACTAATACGCTATCGGACTTAGACTCATATTTAAAGTTGGCTCTTAGTTGAGCCATATTCATGCGCCCAATCCAGGGCACACTACTCTTGGTATGAGCAATCACCATACTTATTTTATTTACGGGACTATAACCCTCTTTGGTTATTCTTTCCAGAATATTCAACTTCACAAGCCCAGGTGTGCGCTCAGCCACACCACATCTCCTATTACTTTCATAAAAGGATTCAGTTTGCCTTGTTCCCTTTTCACTCGCTGTTACTAAGGGAATCACAATTGTTTTCTTTTCCTGTCGGTACTAAGATGTTTCAATTCCCGACGTCAGCTTTCTCAATGAATATTGTTCTCTTCAAACAATCTGTTTCGCATTCGGAAATCTTGGGATCAAAGGTTGCATGCACCTTCCCCAAGCTTATCGCAGCTTGCCACGTCCTTCATCGCAGTCTAAACCAAACCATCTGTCTAGCAGCTTTAAAAAATAAAAATCTGCCTAGTTAGGATTACTTACTACAGTGTTTCATCTCATTAACATGATCAACATCCACCCTTTATTAAAAATAAAGAGCTTCATTTTTTTCCTTATCTAATTAATTTTACCCAGAAGGCCACGTTTCCAACGTGTTTTTTGTGATGTTAATTTTAATTGATAAGCATGAAATATGAAAAAAGCAATGGACCCGACGGGATTCGAACCCGTGACCTCTGCCTTTCTTGCTTTCACTTTTTACATTTCGCAAAATGAAATGTTGCAAGGGCAGCATTCTTCCACTGAACTACAGGCCCTAAATGAACTAAGTAAATTATGATTTTTGATTTTTTAAATTTATAGGAGGTGATCCATCCGCAGGTTCCCCTACGGATACCTTGTGACGACTTAACCTACCTTGTCATACCAAGATTCTTTTCCAAAGAACTTCATCAAAGCATAACTCGGTTGGTTTGACGGGCGGTGTGTGCAAGGAGCAGGGACAGTATTCACCGGACAATGCTAATATCCGATTACTAGGGATTCCAGCGTCATGAAGTTAGGTTGCAAACTTCAATCTGGACTAGGACGAGATTTAGGGGATTAGCTTTGCCTTTCGGCATTGCAACTCATTGCTCTCGCCATTGCCGCGCGCGTGTAGCCCAGGGGATTTGGGGCGTACTCACCTATCGTTGCCTGCACCTTCCTCTCCCTTGCAGGAGCAGTCTGTATAGAGTGCCTTCTTACCGAATAGCAACTATACACACAGGTCTCGCCTGTTAGCTGATTTAACAGATCATCTCACGACACAGGCTGACGACGGCCATGCACCTCCTCTCAGCGTGTTAGGTAAGCCCTTCAGACTGACCTTCATTCTGCTGTCGCTCCTGGTAAGGTTCACGGGGTAGAATCTAATTGAACCGCACGCGTCACCCCTTGTAGTGCTCCCCCGCCAATTCCTTTAAGTTTCGACCTTGCGGCTATACTTCCCAGGTAGCCTATTTGCGCCTTCGCTTCAGCACTGCCATCTCTCGAGGAGATCACAATGTTTAATAGGCAGCGTTTACAGCGAGGACTACACGGGTATCTAATCCGTTTTGCGCCCCTCGCTTTCATCCCTGACCGTCAGATCTGTTCTCGTAGTGTGCCTTCGCCATTGTTAGTCCAGCAAGGATTAACGTATTTTACTACTACCCCTGATGTACTCACTACGTCTTCCAGTCTCTAGCTTTACAGTATTTCTTGCAGCTGTTAGGTTAAGCCCAACAATTTAACAAGAAACTTATAAAACCGGCTACGGATGTTTTAGACCCAATAAAATGGAGTCCCACTTGGACCGCTGGTATTACCGCGGCTGCTGGCACCAGTCTTACCCAGTCCTTATTCGTTATGCTTTTTACACATAATAAAAGTTTTCGAAAAACGAAAACACTCAAGATTCCCTTATCACACTTGCGTGCATTGTAAAGGTTTCGCGCCTGCTGCACTCCGTAAAGCTAGGACTAATGTCTCAGAGTCCTTCTGGGGGCTTCCTCTCTCAAGGCCCCTACCCGTCTTCGGCTTGTTGAGCTTTTATCTCAACAACAACCTGATAGGTCGCAGTCTCATCCTTAAGCCTTGCGTTTCAATGAAGACACATTCCAGTATTCTTCATCTATTCTGTTTTATCCTCAGTTTCCCGAAGTTATCCAGAACTTAAGGTTAGATTAACTACGTGTTACTCAGCGGTTTGCCCTCTCACGAGAAACTTGCATGGCTAAATCGAATCTTGATAGCAGCACTCTCCAGCAGGATAAACTGGAATTCAAAATACCGCAAAGAATTTATTAAAATTATAACAAAAAAATAAATTCATAGTCTATAAATTCAAAATCAAAAGAATCGTCGAGAAATTAAAATTTTAAAGTTTATTAAGTTTATTTAGAGTTGACCAAATAATTGCCCTTCCAACATCATACCTTAATTTAGATATGAACATAAGTTATAACATTTATTAAGGCACTCATTCGATTTCATTTTACATATTCTACGAGTATTTTTTACTTTTAAACTTTTCGTTAAAATTAAAAAGATAAAAATATAAGAATAATTGTGACTAAAAATTTGAAAAGTGAGTTATTTGGAGAAATCTTTGACTGGTATGTTAAAAAATTGGCTTCAAAAGAGGAATTTCTAAATAGACAGCAAGAAAAAGAATTCTTTGAAAATTATCAAAAAGTCTTGTCTGAAAAAGAAAAATTAAAAAAATTCATCTTAAATTATTATGTTGGTTATTCCTTTTATGATGCCCTTAATAAAAAAGGAAATGGTTTTTATTTAAAAAACATTGATGCAAAAAAAATTATTAAAAGATCTTCAAAAAAGCATGTTTCTTTTTTTCAATTATACAAAAGAGATATTTCTAAAGTAAAAAATATAGAAAATGACATAATAAGGTTTTATGGTTTTTTTGTAATCCGCATGGCGCGAAAGAATGAATATTTCATGGATGATATTCAAGAAGGAAATGTTGGTTTATTAACGGCTGCTAAGAAATATGATTGCAGAAAAGATATAAGATTTTTAACATATACCTCGTGGTGGATTCTTCACCATATAAATAGTTCAATTAATAAAAGTAATTTTATAACTATTCCAGCCGAATTAATTATAATAAGAAATAAAATTGACAAAAATTGGGATGATTTAATTTATAAATATAAAGATAAATTAACAAGGGAAAAGATTGCTGAAAAACTTGATTTAGACCCAAACCATGTGAAAAGATTTTTTAATACAGAATCAATGATTAGAAATAAAATACTCTCTTTAGATGCAAGTACAACCCAAGCAAATAGTTTATATGGTAATGAAAAAAGTCTGCAAGAAATTCTTCCTGATAATTCCAAATCCATTGAAGATATAATTAAAAAAAGAGAGCAAAAAATTTTAATTAAAAAATATTTAAATTTAAAAAATCTTTCAGAAAGAGAAAAATCAATATTAATAAAATATTATCTAGAAGATCAATGTAGCTTAGCAGATTTGGGTCGCGAATTTAATTTAACAAGAGAAAGAATAAGACAAGTAAAAGACAATGCTTTAAAAAAAATAAGGACTTATGCAATAATGGAAAAAAAAGATCTAGAAATAAAAATTGGTTTTACAAATTAAAAAGAAAAGAATAAAAAATAAGATAAAATATTTAGTCTTCAGTTACATCCACATAAACTGTTTTTCCGTCTTTTTTAATATTTAATGCCATCAAAATTTTATTACCTTCTTTTTTAGCTTCAAAATAAGCATCCTTAGCCTTACTTAGATAATCAAAAATAAACCTATCAAAAAATCCTGGACCTTTCATTTCTTCTGTAATCTCCGAAGTAGGACCAATCCCAATATTTACTTCAATTTTTGGGATTTTGATGCGTTTTCTATATTTCTTCATTAGTTCTATCATGCTTTCTCTATTATCAGAACCTAATACTCTTGAAATATCAGAATATTCTTTTTTTAAAATAATTTTATAGGCTGTTTTTATATCTTTTATCTTGGATATTTTTTTATTAATAGTATCCGCCATAATTTCCTTATATTTGTTAATATCTTCAATATTGCTTACTTCCATTTCAAAGAACAACTTCTTTAATTCATCTTTAGTTTCTTCCTCTTTTAGATTATCTATATTTTGTATTTTCTTTTCAAGTTTTTCTTTCAAATCCAAAAATTCTGTTTTTAATATTGCTTTAAAAAAATAATTATTAATATCTTTTTTAATTCTTTGTGCGGGTTTTTTAACTTGGTTTGCTTTTTCTACATTTAGGATAACATGATATTGTGGCTTAAGAACATCATAAAAACAAATTACATCTCTTTCCTTTAAATTTCTCTTAAGAAAATATGCACTTTCTAAAACAATTTGATTAACTATCTCCTCTCCATATTTTTTTCTTATATCATCGATTTCTATGCCCAATTCAAATACTCCAAAATATCCTGAACGATTTTTAATCATTTCATGCAAGCTAAAGCCAGCTTTTCTTATATCAACAAATTTTAATTTTTTATTTGTTAATTTCTTTTCTAAAGATTTCCTGCTTAATTTTTCATTTGATTCATCTAAAGATTCTGCTTTATTCTTCAAATGATTTCCTGCTGCTCTATATAATTTTATTTTTGTATTTATATCAATATTTAATTTATGTATTTCTTCTACAGAATTTAGGGAATTTTTAAGAACATTATCTATATTTTCTTCTTCTATTCCTTTTTCTATTATAAATTCAACAACTTTCTTTCCATTTATCTTACCAGAATTACAATCTAGAATTTTCTGATTAATCTTTTCCATTATTTCCTTAGCCATAAAATATTAAGAATTAAGTATTATATAAAATTTTCGTTAGTAACTATTTTAAAGTGGTAGAAGAGATATTTAAGTTCTCTTTTCTAAATTTTTTTATGATCCAGTATAATACTTTAAGAGTTTTATTTCATATAGGAAATTTCACTATTTATTCCTGGGGCGTTATGTTTGTTATAGCTTTTCTTACAGCTCTATTTTTAATTCTTAGAGAAGCAAAAAAACAGGAAATCAGTTCATTACATATTTATAACATTGCATTAATAGTTATTCTTAGTATTGTTTTTGGTTCAAGACTTTTTTATGTATTTGAACATTTAAATTATTTTATTCTTAATCCTTTTGAAGTTTTTGCAATTTCTTATGGAGGAATGGCCAGTTATGGTGGTCTTTTTTTTGCATTATTTTTTGGCTGGCTTTATATTAGAAAACAAAAAGACCTAAATTTTACAAAAGTTCTTGATCTTTTTGCCCCCTATCTTGCTTTAGGAATGGCAATAGGAAGAATAGGTTGTTTTTTGAATGGTTGTTGTTATGGAAAACCAACACAATTTTTTAGTAACTTGGGAATAAATTTTATTTTTCCTTTATCAAATACGAGCGTACCAAGACACCCAACACAATTATATCTTCTTCTAGCTAATCTTGCAATATTTTTTATTCTTATAGGATTTAAAAAACTGAGGGAATCAAGGAAAGAAAAGAGAACAAAATTAAAACAACTTATTGAGAAACCAGGAGCATTATTTTTGTTCTTTCTATTATTTTATAGTATTTTCCGTTTTAGTATAGATTTTATCAAAGTTTATGAAAATTATTTCTTTAGTTTAGCAATAAGTCAGTGGATACTTATTGTAATTTTTATTTTCTCCTTTGTGATGCTTTGGCTCGCAAAAAAGAATAAAATCTCCTAGTTCTTTTATTAATCTTGTTTAGATAATTTGCAAGATCTTCAGATAATTCAATTTCTAAAATTTTTGGCTTTTTTTCTTTATAATCAAAATAAAAAGCTTTTAAATTTAATTTTAAATATTGATCAATAGAAATTTTAATTCTTCCTTTTATTTTATTTTCATCCCAATTCCAAACAGACCTTCTACTTTTTGAAGGATTTACTGAAGTTAAAATTGAAAAATCAAAATCACCATCTTCTAAATCTAGAATATCATCTCCACTTAAAGTACATTTTCCAAGTTCTTTACCATAGAATGTATGAGAATGATAATCTCCAATTCTTTTTAAACCCATATTTTTACACATTGATTCTATCCTATTTTGATATTTACCTTCATAATTAGAAACAGAAATTATTGTTTTTTTTGTAGTCTGTCTTGGATAGGCATATAAAGCATTCCATCCCCTATTAAGAGGCAATTTTTTACCAAAAACATCACCATATGTTTCTAATTTATATACTTCTCCGCAAGAAAAGACCACATTTATAAAACAAGGTTTATGCAGTATTAATTTTTTCCGCATTTTTAAAGAATCTCGCCCCAACCAATAAGCCTCCAATGCCCATTATAATTTCTAGCTATTCCGATTCTATCGCCTTTGAAAGGAACTATTGGAATTTTCAAGGAAACTTCAACTTCATTTTTTCTTGCACTAGTGATAAGACCAACCGTTGTTGCCGTATTTACACTTAACAATAAATTTTCATTTGATTTTAGGGGTTCAATTTTAATTGATTCTTTTGCCTTGGTTCCAACAATTTCTTTGAATAAGTTTGTTTTTAATTTGATTTTACTTTCAATTTCTGGAAGAGTATTTTCAAGTGCAACAACACAACCAGAAAGACCATCTGCTTTTGTTATTAATGGATCTAAAGCAGTTTGTATTGCAAGACTTCCTCCAGGCAAGGCTTCATTAAGTTTATTAGCTCCAGCTCTTAAATCAATTATTTTTGTTTTAATTGTATAATATTCTGTTTTATCATGTTTCTTTTTAGCTAATCCAGGTTTTATTTCAATAACATCACCAATTTTTAATTTTCCTTTTTTTAACGACCCTCCCAAAATTCCTCCAGAAAAATTAGAAGGTTTTGTTCCTGGTTTATTAATATCAAAACTTCTTGCAACAAGAAATAATGGCTTATTTTTTATATCATGTTCTGGCGTTTTTAGTTTTGTAATAGCTTCAAGTAATGCATTTATGTTGATTCCTTGTTGAGCGCATACGGGAATAATAATAGCATTTTCAGCAATAGTCCCTTTGATAAATTTCTTAATATCATTATACTGTTTATTAGCTTTTTCCTTACTAACTAAATCTAATTTGTTCTGGGCAATAATAATTTGGTTAATTCCTTTAGCTTCTAAAGCCAAAAGATGTTCTTTTGTTTGGGGTTGTGGAAAAATTTCATTAGCTGCTATAACTAACAAAGCAGCGTCAATAATAGCGGCTCCACCTAACATGGTTGCCATCAACATTTCATGACCAGGAGCATCAACAAAGCTAACGTGTCTTATTTCTTTTACCTTACCGCCGCATTCACAAATAGGCTTAATAGTAAATTTATTACATTTTTCACATTTACGAATTATAGCATCAGCATATCCTAATTTTATTGTAATTCCTCTTTTTAATTCCTCAGAATGTTTATCAGACCAGACTCCAGTCAGCTGATAAAGTAATGTGGTTTTGCCATGATCAATATGTCCAACCAAACCCATATTCAAGATAGGTTGTTTATTCTGTTTATTTTTATTCTCAATCATAAAACAATAAAAAGAAGACTTGCTTTTAAATTTTTACTTTTTTTCTTCGGTTTTTTCCTCAACTTTTTCTTCTTTCTTCTCTTCTTTTGGTTTCTCAACTGGCTTTTCTTTTTTCTCTTCTTTTTTTTCTGGCTCTTCTTTTTTTTCTGGTTCTTCTTTTTTAGGTTCGGGTTTTATTTCTGACTTGGTTTCTGGTTTAGTTTCAGGTTTAGTTTCTGATTTTTCTTCTTTTTTGCCAAAAATTTCTTCAAGAGGTTTACTTCCTTGTTTAATAACTTTAAGATTTATCTGGGTGATATCCTCATTTATTGTATTGCCATGAATAGTTTTTCTTTTTCTTAATCCTTTAATTGGTTTTTTTAATTTTTTCTTTTTTCTTACTTTCTTGAGACCCTTACCCCTTGTAAGAAGAACTTTTTTTCTTCCAGGACCTTCAACAAAACTTAAGGCAGGAAAACCAGCATTATCACTTGCTCCAGTAATTAAAAATTCATAATCCCCAAGAGAAAATTCTTTTATAGAATCCCCTTTAATTGTTTCACCAATTTTTTTTCCAATAAAAACCTCACTAGAAGTTTCTATATGAAATGTTTTTTTGCTTTTTGGATCTCCTATATCTAATTTGAAAACCATATCTTAATTCTGAAAGCTATGTTTAAAAATATTGCGTATTCTCTTTATTATTGCTTAAATAATTCTTTTAAAGTATTTATTTTAGCTTCTTTAAGATTTAATTTTTTAATTTCCTCAAAAGAAAATAGCCCAAGGCCATCTCCTTCATTTTGTTGTTTTTTTAATTGTTTAAGAGGATAAGTTAAAGGTGCAATAAAAACAAAAACTTCACACAATTCTATTTTTCTTTTATATTCAAATTTTTTAAAAAAAGAAAGATCATTTAATTCAATTCCAAGCTCTTCCTTTACCTCTCTTCTTATTGCTTGTTCTGGTGTTTCTCCATTTTCAATTGCTCCACCAAAGAAACCCCAACAATTAGGACTTCTTTGGGCATATTTATCTCTATGTTGTAATAATACCCTGCCATTTTTATCTCTTAAAAAAATAGCGGTTGTTTTTCTTGTATACATCTTATGACAACATCTAAATTGTTTAAAAATATTGTGCATTATAGAAAAGTTTTAAAGCTAGAGATGAAAATTATAATTAGAAAATGGAACAATATTTTGAAAGTTTTGACATATTATATCCACAAGGAGAAAAATTATCAAAAATTAAAAAAATATCTCATGGTGTTTATAATGCTGTTATAAAATTAAACAGGGGGCAGCATATAAAACCTAAATTAGTTGTTGCAGTAATGCAAAGCGGTTTAATATCAAAAATGTATGACTGTCCTGGAGAAACTAAAGAAGAAATTATAGAACAAGTAAGAAATTCAAATCAATCTTTATTTGGAAATTTTTAAATATTTTTATTTTCTATTTATTTTAGTTTTTATCTTTGTTATTTTTCAGTATTAGTATATATTGTCATTAAAATTAACATTTTAAGAGTTTATACTTCTATATTTCTACTTTCTTTAATATTTCAAAATCTTTTTTTAAAGTATCAAGCATATTCATATTGTAAGTTGCAACAGCTGGATGATATAAAGGAATAATTTTTATTTGGCCAAAAAGAGAATTAAAAGAAAAAATTTGGCCATGTATTTTACTTATTCCTTGAATCTTATCTTTTAGATTAAATTTTGTCATAACATATGAAGTTGAAAAATTACCCAAACAACAGATTATTTTCGGTTTAATAATTTCAAACTGCTTGTCAAGATAATGAGAACAAGCCTTTATCTCATCTTGTTTTGGATTTCTATTTTCTGGAGGCCTGCATTTTATAATATTAGTAATATAAATCTCTTTTCTCTTTAAATTAATTGAATCAAGAAGTTCATCAAAAATCTTCCCCGCCCTACCTACAAAAGGCTTTCCTTTTTGATCCTCATTAAATCCCGGAGCCTCCCCTATAAATATTATTTTTGCATTAGTTGAGCCTTCACCGATAACGGGATTTTTTCTTGTCTTCCATAAATCACATTTTCTGCAATTTAATATTTGTTTTTTTATTTCTTCAAATTCTCCTTTATTCGACATTTTATATTAAATTCTACTTTAAACTAAATAAATTTTCAGTATTAGTATATATTATCATTAAAATTAACATTTTAAGAGTTTATCTTTTATCCAGAGTTGCAAAGGATAAAACCCAAATCTATAATTTTGCCCTGAGCGATTGCAACTAACATCACGATTAAGGGAAGTTACAACTACAATAATGTAAAAATAAATAATCAGATGAGATGAAAAAACAAATTATATTTTCATCCTCTAATCATTAAAGTTCCACATTTTGGGCACTTTTTTGTTGTGCAAGGTTGGCCTATTGTTTGTGGTTCTTCATATCCACATTTTGGGCATTTACAGATTCCTCCTGGACCTGCTGCAAAGCCGCCCATTCTGCCTCTACCTCCAGTTCCTTGGCCTCTTCCCATTCCTTGGCCACTACCAAAACCTTGGCCTCTGCCTTGACCTGCTCCACTACCTTGTCCAGCACCTGCTCCTTGCATTGATACTATTGGTTGAACCATTTCATATTCACCTCCTTTTATTTTTATTGTTTTATTATTAACTAAAGCATCAGCTACTTTTTTCCTTGCTCCTAAAATTAACCTATGAAAAGTTGGCTGACTAATATTCATTTCCTTAGCTGCTTTTTCTTGTTCCATTCCTTGTAAATCTTTTAATCTTATAGCTTCAAATTCACCTAAAGTAAGAATAACCTCTTCAGGGATTACTGGACCACCAATAGGGGCAAACCTATATACTTTAGGCATATAACTGATTCTTCTTCTACATCTTCTTCTAGGCATTTTCTAAATTCTTTTATTCAACTTCTTTAAGTGCTTCTTTAACAGTTTTTCCTTGCACAACTTTGGTTTTGATTCCACTAGATTCTAATGCATTTGCCATATTTGGCCCAAAATTTCCACTTACAACGAGATCAACTTTCTCATTAGTTAACATCTTTGCAACACCAAATCCTGCTCCTCCGCCTCCTACACGAAAAGGATTTGATAAAGCTTTTACTAACTTTTTATTTTCAAAAATTAAATAAAAAGGTGCTCTTCCACCCACCGAACTTACTTGGGATTCTTCTGTCTTGTTTGTTGAAGCAATAGCAATTTTCATTTTTTTACCTCCTAAATTTAATTTTTAAAATTTTCTCTACAATTAAACCTTGAAAAATTGATACTATAATCATAACTCCCGTCAATATTAGAGTGAAAGCTAGACCAAAATAAAAGATAATTAAAGGAATCAAAGCAGGTTTTATAGCCCTATTATAAAGAAATGCTGCAATAAAACCATCTCTTACCCCCTTTCTTTGTAAATCACTTAACAAGGGATACCACATATAGATAGGCCCTGTTGAAATAATTCCTGCTATTATTGCAACTGGCCAGCCTAGCCATTTGACTTTTGATTTTGATTCTTTTGACATATATTTCATTAAAATTCTAGATGTCACAAAAAGATCCACTATAATCAACAAAACAAAAACCAGGATTATAATTGGAATAATTTTTAATAAAATAGATAAGAAAAATTTAAAACTTTGGGAAAAAGCTTCTGGTCTGATTAAAAAAACAATAACACTTAAAATAATAGCCCCTGCAAGAAAATACCATTGGTTATGACTCATTTCTATTTTTGGTTTTATCTTTTCTATGGTTTTCTTTTTTTGTTCCTTGTTCTTTGTTTTCATTTTTATTTTAAAATAAAGTTAAAATTAAGATAGTTAATATAGCAACTATTATTGCTAGAAAAAAAGCGGTGACATTTCTTGTTATTGCAAATCTCCTTCCCAATAACATCATCTCTGCTGGTAATTGAATCATCCCAACTGTAACCCAAGATACTATGAAGGCTGTAACTGCTATCAAACTGATTCCTTGTTTAAGGAGCTCTCCACCAATAATATAACTAGTTATTGGGTTTCCTGCTAAAATGCTTCCTAAAAAACTTCCAATAAAGGGATCTAAAATAAAATTCCCTTTAAAAAGCAAAGTATAAAGTGACTTTGGAACCAAAACATTTGCTAAACTTACAAGTATTATAATTCCCAAAATAATTGGCAAACTTCTATACATAGCTCTTGAAGCCTTAGCTAAAGCTTGTTTAAATCTCTCTTTGTCCATCTTTCTCTTTTTCTATATTTAGATTTTATTTTCAGGACTTTTTAATCTTTCCTTAATCTTTTCAAGTTCAAATTCTAGGACTTTTATTTCTTGTTCAATATCTTTTCTATCTTGTTCAAGTAATTGTTTTTCTTGAATTGGTTGTGTTGGTTGTTGGGTTGGAATTTGTTGTGTTTGTTGAATTACTCTTCTAAAACCAAAACCTCTACCAAATCCTCTTCCAAAACCGTTTCTAAATCCTCTTCCAAAACCACGACCTCCACCCATAGGTGTTCCTTTTGTAAATCCAGGACTATCATATCCTGAACAATATCCTAATCCTCTTCCAGTCATTGATCCCATTCCATCTGGACCTGTTCTATCTCCTTTAGGCATTTTAAACCTCCATTAAATTTATTTATTGAATTTATATTCAATATAGCTTTTATCATCTTGAAACAAATGAATTTATATTCATTTAGCTATATTGTTTATGTTAAGAATATATATTCATAATACTATTTAAATGTTTCGTTTATTGGGGCTTTTTAGAAATCTTCTTCAATTTCAGCTTTTTTGCTATTTTTTCTGTATCTTGATAGGTTTTTTTAATTGTGCCGCTATTATCAATTTTAAAATTAGCCATCTTAATTGTTTTATGAAAATCAAAAGCAGCATTTTCCAGAGCTTCTTCATGGAGAAATTGTTCATAAGTCTTTGCAAAACCTTTTCTTCGACGAGATTTGGCTCTTTTATATCTAATAAAAGGATCAGCATCAACAAAAATTATCTTTGCCTTGAGCTTTTCTTTTGCAAGTCTTGTTTCTTCTGGAGCTCGCAGACCAACAATAACAATATTTAACATTCTAATATGATCTTTTTTATTAATAATTTCTACAACTTTTTTCATAAGATAATCTCTTCCATATTCTTTCTTTAGAATATATTGCAATTTTCTCAAATAATCTCTGTTAACTTTATGACCTCTTCTTATTGCCTCTTGTCTCAGAAAATCACCCAAAACAATTTTCTTAAAGCCATATTTTTCAACAAAATAATCTGCAACAGTATCTTTGCCACATGAAACTGTTCCAGCAACACCTATTACTTTTGGTTTAAATTTTAGTTTTTTCATTTCTCTTACCTCTTTTTATCTTATTGTTAGTTGTTCTGGAATAACCCCCACCCACCAGTTCCTTTAACAAATCTTATTTTAATTGGAATATTAAAATTACAAACGCCGCAATCTTGGGGAC
>Ga0315550_1000392_pt1 | contig 26994 bp, 28 predicted proteins | sample SalMarSW160190MG_2_FD_203100 | JGI IMG/M metagenome (GOLD analysis project Ga0315550, IMG submission 203100) | Salt marsh sediment microbial communities from the Plum Island Ecosystem LTER, Massachusetts, United States - Salt Marsh Sediment SW1601-90 ... | reverse complement strand
TAAATCGTGGCATTAGGTGTCACTATCTTTACAACTTGGGGCATGAGTGTAACCCTGTCAACATTAGGGACTTTAATTGCTACAACCTTGCCCTTGCGTTCTACAGCACCGAATACGGGTGTTTTATCAGCCGTGCCACGCCCTGTGAGTTTGGCACGTTTAGAGGCGTGCATATTGATTGCCTTACCGCCCATATAAGTCTCGTCAAGTTCTACCTCACCCTTGAGTTTACCAGTCTCACCCAGGAGTGTGCGAATCTGTTTGAACATGCGCCACGCTGTTTTATAGGTAACACCCGTTTCCCGTTCAAGCTGTTTAGCGGATATTCCGCAACGGGTAGAGGACATGAGAAACATAGCGTGAAACCAGGAGCGAAGCGATGTAGAGGACTTATGGAAGATAGTACCCGCAGTTGGGGATACGGAGTAACCGCAAAACTCACAAGCGTAAACCCTAACACCAGCCCGTTTGTAATACTTGGTTACTTTCTGGCATTTCGGGCAAGTTACGCCATTTGGATAAACTTGCTTGAATATGAACTCAAGACAAGCATCATCATTCGGGAATTTGTTATTGAAGTCTTTATAAGTAAATTTTGCGGTTTTCATTTTGCACTCCTAACCAATCTTTATAATAAAAGTATAGCACAAAATGTACTGTATGTCAAGGGATAATTACCTTTACTAAAGGGGGAGACAGATTGGGTTTAGGCATAGATATAAGGGTATGCAGAATCATCCTCTCCCTTTGGTAAAGGGAGAGTTAGAGAGGGATTTCTCCTCGGGCTAAGCCGCTGATGGCGCGAGGGCGGTACGGGTGGGAAAAGATAAGAAACGAGGGGGGCGGGGTACGGGTTTCTTCGACAAGCTCAGAATGAGCGGAGGGGAAAAGGTGGTCTGGATTCTCGCTTTCGCGGGAATGACGACGTGTTAATAGTGGGAATAGATAAGTAACGAGGGGCGGCGGGGGTAAGCCCCCCTACTCGATTTTCACTATCCAGCCCATTCATGTTATCATCTATACATGAAAATTCAACATTTAGTCCTGCTATTTATCATCATACTCATAGCGCCGCTGGCGCTGGGCTGCGGGGGAGGAGAGGGAGCCAAAAACGCCGATAAAGTAACCGTACATTACACCGGCACCCTCGATGACGGCTCCGTGTTCGATTCCTCCCGGGGAAAAGCGCCGCTGGAATTCGTCATCGGGGCGGGGGAAATGATTGCCGGCTTTGATAAAGCCGTCAGGGGCATGAAGGTCGGGGAGGTAAAAACGGTGAAAATTTCCCCGAAAGACGCCTACGGCGAATACGATGAAGACCTGGTGATAACGATAGACCGGAGTACGATACCGGACTACTTCCCGGTAAAAATGGGCGATAAGCTGCCCCTGCAATCCAACCAGGGCGACTCAATAATGGCCGTAATTACCGATATCACCGAAGAAAGCGTTATCTGCGACCGCAACCACGAACTGGCCGGCGAAACGCTTACCTTTGAAATAGAGCTTATAAGTATTGAACCCGCCAATTGAACCGGGGCCACGTAAAAATCACCTCGCCGCGGCGGACGCAATCTGCCTGGCTTGCCCGGTCTACGGGCGTTTCCGAACCGGTGGATAAAAGCTGACGCTTGATTATTACACAACCATCAATTAAAATAATACTGGCTTGTTTCTCGGGCCACTAGCTCAGCTGGTTAGAGCGCAGTCCTGATAAGACTGAGGTCTCTGGTTCGAACCCAGAGTGGCCCACCACATCTGGTACGGAAGGAAAATATCGGCACAGCACTCTTACTGCCACCCCGGTTCTCCACCCCATGCAGTAAATAAAGATGGCAACAACCGTTGCCGGCCAAATCAGAGTTAAAAACAACATGTAAATATGGAGGAAAAGAATGCCAGCAGGTCTGATACTGAAAGAATTAGCGCGTTATAAAACAGGCACCTTCGCTCATATTATCCACAGACACTCCCTCCTTCGCCCGAACAAGGAGGCTTATGTCTACGGAGACCAGCGGTTAACCTATGGCGAATTTAATGCTAAAGTAAACAGCCTGATTCACGCCCTGCTGAAACTAGGCGTGAAAAAGGGCGATGCCATCGGCATACTATCCTGGAACTGCCTCGATTACGCCATCGTATACGGTGCGGCGATGAAAGGCGGCTACGTACTATCGCGTTTCAACCCCAGGCTCGGCGTGGAAGAACTCGAATACCTGATAAACTACTCGGAAGTCAAAACCCTTTTCGTCGGCCCGGAGATGGTATCCGCCACCGGAGCCCTCCGCCCCAGGATACCCGGGGTAAAAAATTACATATCCCTCGAAGAGACCGCCCCGGATATGGCCTTTATGCAGGACATCCTCAATTCCAATCCCACGGAAGAGCCCGATGTTACGATAGAAGAAGATGATAAATTCTTCATTATTTATACCAGCGGCACCACCGGCGTGCCGCGCGGCGCCGTGTATTCCCACCGGGAGGCCTGGGACGACTGCCGTATTTACATCATTAATCAGAGCATCCAGCCCGACGACAGGCATATCCAGGTATCTCCCATGTTCCACATCGCCGGGGATACCATGACTCGCTCTCTCCTCTACCTCGGCGCCTGCAATATCATTATGAAAACTTTCGACACGGAGGCTACCCTCCAGCTAATCCAGAATGAAAAGGCCACCCACATAGCCATCGTGCCCACCCACCTCGTAGCCATGCTCGCGGCGCCCGACATCAAGAAATACGATTTCAGCCACCTCAAGTTTATCTGGTACGGCGGTTCGCCCATGCCCCTGGAAGTGCTCAAAAGAGGCCTGGCGACTTTCGGGAACGTCTTCGGGCAGGGCTACGGCCAGAGCGAAAGCGGCCCCGCCATCTGTCATCTCTCCAAAGAAGACCACCAGACCCTGGGTACGCCGTCAGAAAAGATACTTACCTCCACCGGCCAGCCGGATATCGGCGTGCAGGTCAGAATCGTCGACGATAAGAATAAAGATATCGCCCCCGGCGAAATGGGCGAAATTGTCGTCCGCAGCAAACACAACATGATTGAATACTGGAAAAAACCCGAGGACACCCGCAAAACCATCGTCGATGGGTGGCTGCATACCGGCGATATCGGGTGCTATGACGAAAACGGCTACGTTTACATCGTCGACCGTAAAAAAGACATGATTATCACCGGCGGCGAGAACGTTTTCCCCAGGGAGGTAGAGGAGGTACTATACCGGCACCCCGGTGTTCACGAAGTGGCGGTAATCGGCATCCCGGACCCGTACTGGGTGGAAAAAGTACACGCCATCGTCAGCCTGAAGGAGGGCGCCAGCGCCACCGCCGAAGAACTCATCGCCTTCTGTAAAAAGAACCTGGCCGGTTATAAGTCCCCCAAATCCGTAGAAATTATCGATGCCCTGCCCAAGAACGCCGCCGGGAAGATAGTGAAGCGCGAACTGCGTGAAAAATACTGGGCGGATTCAGACAGGAAAATCTAAGCCGCCCCAATCGTTACCGTTAAACTACCCGCATCCCTCTCCCTCAATGGGAGAGGGATTTTTTCATAAATTTAACTTTCAAGGCTCCGTAAAATGGGTGATAGCACCATTCTGAAATCCAAGCTAAAGCCCAATCGCCCGTTTACCCGTCAGGGTATTCTATAATCAGCCGACACGTGAAGGTAAAATTTATGAGCAACTACAAACGCCGGGCGATGCTCGGCTCACTGGCGCTATTGTCTCTTTTAGCAGGCTTATTCACTCCGGTACCGTTGCCGGGTGATAATTACGAAGCATCCGCCCAGTCGCCGGGAGCCCCCGACCTTATTATCGAATCGATTTACTGGTGGCCTGAAGTACCGGCAATCGGAAGCACGGCTACCTTTACCGTGACTATCAGAAACCTGGGTGAAAGCTGGACCGAACCATTCCGTCATGTTTATTACATCGATGACGAAATAGCGTCTTCCATCAGCAACGGCGGGATGAGCCCGAATACCAGCACGGTTAATTATTTCACCTGGAAGGCTAAAGCCGGCGAGCATATTCTCCGGGCGGTCGTCGACCACGATAGTGAAGTCGCAGAAAGCAACGAGGACAACAACGAAAGGACATACGCCTTTTCCGTCCTCGCCCCGGACCTTATCGTCGATGATATAACCCTATCGCCGGAAAACCCATCCGTGGGCGACGATACAACCTTCAGCATCAGGATAAAAAACCGGGGGAATAAAAGAGCCGGCGTCACTAACGTGGGCCTGGTCATCGATGGGCATTCCCACGGCTATCGCCCGATTCCGATACTGGAACCCGGCGATAACAGCACCATTGACTGGCAGTGGACAGCTATGACGGGGTCACACAATTTCCAGTTAATCGCCGATTTTCTCAACCAGGTCAAGGAAAGCGATGAAGATAATAATACCAGGGTGGTAACGTACGCGACTCCCACTCCCGACCTCACTATCGACTCAATAACTTATTCGCCGGTAAATCGCACGGCAACCGGCAACGTAACCTTTACCGCCACTATCAGCAACCAGGGGAGCGGCACTTCCGGCGTCGCCTTCCTGGCTTTTTGCGTGGATAATGTATGGGAAGACACTGTTAGCGTCACTCAACTCGGCGCCAACGCCACGACCACAAAAACGTTTTCCTACCTCGTCGGCGTCGACAGCCACGCCTTTAAGCTCGTTATTGACGCCAGCGAAGATGTTACGGAAAGTGACGAGACCAATAATACCCTGGAAATAACCCTGCCCGCCATCGCCCCGGACCTTATCGTCTACAGTATAACGTGTTCGCCGACGCAGCCGCTGAAGGCCCATAAAATGGTCTTCAATATAACCGTTAAGAACCAGGGAACAAGACCGGCGGAACTGGTTGACGTCTACCTGTACGTCAACGAAGCTTTTAAATTATCGTCAAAGCTATCGTCGATTTCCGCCGACGGAACGGCTACGGCGGTCATCCCATGGCTGACCAGTGAAGATTCGATCAATATCCGAGTGGCTATCGACGAGGACAACCTCATATTCGAGAGCAACGAGTCCAACAACGAGATGACGAAGACGGTAACTTTCGTAAATCCCTCCCCCGAAGCAGACCTGATTATCCAGGACGTTACCTGCACGCCGGCAAACCCGTCAATCGGAGATACGGTCACGATTACTTCGACTATCAAGAACCAGGGTTCCGGACTGGCGAGTCCTTCACACGTTGCATACTACATCGACGATATACTTGTTCAAACCGTGTATATCAATCAGATAAATGCAGGCGCTACGGCAACGAATAATGCCGCCTGGAACGCCGCAGCCGGCGCCCACACCATAAAAGCGATAGCTGATTATAATGGCAGCATCTACGAGACTAACGAAGCCAATAACGAAATGACCACAGCCCTTCAGGTATTCTCCCCGGACCTGGTTATCCAGCGTATAGACTGGTCGCCGGCGATTCCGACTGCGGGAGATGAGGTTACATTTACATTAACCGTTATAAACCGGGGCAACCTCAAGACCGAAGCTTCATACGTGAGTTATTACGTCGATGGTATATACCGGGGCAATCATAATATTGAAAATATCGACCCCGGTTCCACCGTCACCAAGACGTTCAACTATACGTTCTTGGCGGATTCTCATACCTTTAAGGCAATCCTCGATAAAGCCGATGAATTGATGGAAAGCGATGAATCCAATAATGAAAGAACGGTGAGTTTCCCCACCCCCGACCTTACCATCGAATGGATTACCTGGTCACCGGCCGAGCCATCGGAGAACTGTACGGTAACATTCGGGGTAACCGTCAGGAACACCGGCGACGGCCCGACCGACTCATCCTACCTGGACTGCTACATAGATGATACCCTGCAGGAGCGTATCCCCATGGATTCTATCGCCAGCGGCGCCACGGCCGCCGGGAGCTTCGCCTGGGATGTTACCTCCGGTGAACACGTTTTCAAGGCAATTGCCGATGGCAGCGACCGCGTCACGGAGACCGATGAGACCAACAATGAAAAGACCATTAATCTGCCGTTCCCCGGCGAGCCTGTAGAGGTCATACCCGAACCGGAAAGTCCCGCGGAAGCCGCTATTGCGGAAATCCCGGAAACGGAACAGCCGGAGGCGTTTGTTGAAGTTGAGGAAGCCGTCATCGAAATAGAAGACGATTTACCCGCCGACAACGCGACCGGGGAGCCAGATATAGCGTCCAATATCTCCGAGGAGCCTTCGACCGGCTGGCGGGATATCATTATGAATAAGTTCATTATCATCGGCGGCGCGGCGCTGGGCCTGTTGATTATCGTCGTGTTGCTGATACTGCGAAGACGTTCCAGGAACGCCTGATATTATGTCAAACCCCTGCACTGTAACATTCCCTCATTAATACCGCACCCTGCTGCCGTATATTTTTACGCACCGGCGTCCGTGGGCTTCATAAAATCCGGGAGGACGCGCCCAACAGCCCGTAAATATTAATCAGATTTTAATATTTGGCTGTTATCCTTTTTATAGAAAATCAAACGAAAGGAGGCAACACAACATGTGGCGAAGCAAGAAATTCATTATCACCGTGCTGCTGACTGTGGTAGTCCTGGGCGGTATTCTGGGCGGTTACGCCGTGGCCAACGCCGACGATGAAGATACCGACCAGCCCCCGGCGGGAAACATAAATTTCCTTGACAGGGTAGCGGAACTCTACGAGAAAAGAACCGGCGATGCCATCGACCCGGATGAACTCCAGGGCGCCTTTAACGATGCCAGGGAAGAACTGGGAAATCAGGCACGCGAACGCTTTCACGAGAGACTGCTGGAGGAAGGCAATATAACCCAGGAACAGCTCGACGAGTTTGAAAAGTGGATGTCGGAGCGACCCGACTTCGCGTCCGATGAGTTTAAAGAGTGGATGGACTCCATGCCGGATATCGGGCTGCCGTTCGGGCTGCCTAACGAAGACGGCGAAAGGTCTTTCGGCAAAGAGTTCCGGCACTTCCGCGGGTTCGCTAAAGGATTCGGCGGCGGCTTCCACGGCTGGTGCGAGCCGGACGCTACGGAATAGCAGCCTACTAACATCTTAAAAGAATAATGCACACCATTTGAGAGGAGAGGGATATCCCCCCTCCTCTCCTTTTTTCACAATTTCTTAACATTTATGTTATAACATTGTATGAAACTATTAAACCAGGGGGGAATGATACGTGTCCGGGAAAAGGGTGCTGGTAGTCGATGACGATGTGAAAACGGTGGAACTGGTCAAGCTCTATCTGAACCGCGACGGCTACCGCGTTCTCACCGCCTACGACGGCAACGAAGCCCTGAAATTCGCCCGCGAAAACCAGCCGGAACTGATTGTGCTGGACCTCATGCTGCCGGGCATCAGCGGACTCGATATCTGCCGCATTCTACGGCAGGAGTCCGACGTACCTATCATCATACTTACCGCCCTGGCTACCGACGATGACAGGCTAAAGGGACTGGATATCGGCGCCGACGACTACGTGACCAAACCCTTCAGTCCCCGGGAGCTGGCGGCCAGGGTGAGGGCGGTGCTGCGCCGCCTGCCCGGAGAGCGCGGACCGGAGAAAATAGAGTACGGCTCGCTTACCGTCAACTTTTTAAAACATGAGGCATTTCTTAAAGGAAAACCTCTTCACCTCACGCCGATAGAGTTTAAAGTGCTGGGAGCCCTGGTGAAAGAGCCCGGCCGCGTGTTCAGTCGGGCGCAGATTATCGAAAAGGCCCTCGGTTATGACTTCGACGGCTTCGACCGCACCATAGACGTCCACATCCTCAAGCTGCGACGGAAGCTGGAACCGGACCCCCGTCATCCCAGTTACATCAGAACCGTGTACGGAGCCGGCTACAAGCTCATGGAGGCAAACGGTGATACATAGTCTGAACTTCCGCCTCCTGGCAGCTTTCGCCATGGTGATAATCGTTATCATCGGCTCCATGTTTTTTTTCGCTTACCATACCACGCGCGGTGAAATCGGCCGTATCGGGGAACACGTGGAACAGGCACAGGACAGAAGGGTGGAAATGGAGCTTGTCCGCTATTTCCAGTTCACCCGGAGCTGGGAGGAAGTTCAACCCATTGTAAAACAGTGGGGCAACCTTTACGGCCGGCGGATTATCCTGACCGATAGCGAAGGTAAAGTAGTTGCGGACTCCGCAGAAACGCTCCTGGGCACGCTTTATACCGATACGATATCCGGACAGCCCATATCACAAATGATGGGAACGGATATTATCGGCACGCTTCACATCAGCCAGGGGGAGTCGCCGGATATCAACCGCGCCGCATTACAAATCACCTACGGCACGATAGGACGCTTCTTCATCTGGGCGGGCCTCCTGGCGGTGGCTATTGCCCTGCTACTCACTTTCTTCCTGTCGCGCCGCATCCTGGCGCCGGTCAAATCCCTTAGCAACGCCGCCAGAGAATTCGGCAAGGGAGACTTCTCCCGCAGGGTCGAATTCAAAGGCAGAGGCGAGGTGGGCGAGCTCGCCCGGTCCTTTAATTCCATGGCAGAAAACCTGGAACATACCGAGCGTTTACGGAGAAACATGGTGGCCGACATCGCCCATGAATTAAGGACTCCCCTGTCCAACCTCGGGGGCTACCTTGAAGCAATTAACGACGGTGTAGTCGAGCCGGATGAAAAGACCTTCCGCTCGCTTAACGAAGAGGCCTTAACGCTATCGCGCCTTATCGACGACCTACAGGAATTGAGCATGGCCGATGCGGGCGAACTCAAGCTGATAAAACAGCCGCAAGATATTTCCCGGCTTATTGAAGAAACCGTGACCGCCCTGCGGGCCAAGGCGACCGCCAAGGGCCTGACCATGTCGACCGATCTGCCGGGCAGACTGCCGGAACTAAATATAGACTCGCACCGCATCAGGCAGGCCCTGCATAACCTTCTGGATAACGCGACGGCCCATACCGGCAAGGGCGGACAAATACAGGTTACCGCCCGGCACCGGGACGATAAGTTAGCTATCAGCGTGGCTGATACCGGCGAAGGCATTCCGCCGGAAGACCTGCCGATGATATTCGAGCGCTTCTACCGCGTGGACAAGTCCCGCACCAGGTCTACGGGCGGCAGCGGCCTGGGTCTCACCATCACCAAGCGCCTGGTGGAAGCTCACGGCGGCACCATTACCGCGGAAAGCCGGCCGGGAGAAGGGAGTACCTTTACAATTACGCTCCCGGTTGAAAAAGTACATGATAATTAAATATTATCTTAATAATTATACGGCATAATTGATGCGAAATATCTTGCCGAAAAAATACGGCAAATACTACGAAGAAAGATAAAGGAGAATCACATGAAAGTCATCAAGGTACTACTGGCAATTTTTACTCTGGGTGCTGTTACAGTCGGGCTGTTCGGCTGCAGCGAGCCGTCGGAAGAAATGACGCCCGAGACACAGATAGCCCCGGTGACACGCGGCGACCTGTCGCTGGATATCACCGCCGCCGGCAACCTCGCTTTGTCACACACGGAAGACCTTACGATTGACCTTTTCTATGGACAATCAGGAACAACAGGAACAAAAGGCACGATTGGAGAAGTCCTGGTGGAAGAGGGCGATACCGTTACGGAGGGCCAGGTGATGGTCACGGTGGACAGGGACGAATGGGACGACCAGCTTAGCGCCCTGGAGGATCTGGTAACCACCAAGGACCGCGCGCTGGTCACGGCGCAAATCAACCTGAAAACCGCCGAACAAAACCTGAAGAACGCGCGGGATACCATCGCCACCAAGGAACTGGCGGTGCTCAACGCCCAGATAAGCCTCGACCAGGCGGTGAACACCCTGGCGGCCGGTATCGCGGCCGTCGATTATGACGCAGCCCTGGCGGAGTTGAGGATAGCCGAGGCCTGGTACAAGTACGTCACGACGGGACTCGCCCAGTCCGGGGGCATAAAACTGGACGATATTCAGTTTACGCTGGAACAGGCCGAAGAAAGACTGGTGATAGCGCGGACGGAATACGACAACATATTAAGCGGGTATGACAGCCGGGATGTCGCCATTAAGAAAAAGCAGGTGGAATCGGCCGAGTTATCCCTGGCCTCCGCCGGGGAAGACCTCGCCGATGCTAAAAATGACGTGTCTCTCAAGGAATTAAGCCTTACGCTTAGTCAGGGCAATCTCGAGGACGCCGAAAAAGCCCTGGAAGATGCGAATGAAGACCTGGAAGAAGCCCGGAGCAAGAGTCCGGAGATTAAGGCGCCCTTCGACGGTTTTATCACGGTTGTGTACGTGGAAAGCGGCGACGAGGTGGTGAACGGCACGCTGGCCATCCAGATTGCCGACCCAGATAAATTTGAAGCGAATATCCTGGTTAGTGAGATGGACATTCTCCAGTTGGAAATTGGTTTGGATGCATGGGTGGAGGTTGATGCTATAGAAGATATGAGCTTCCCGGCTGAGGTTACCCATATTTCTCCGACAGCTACCATTTCGTCGGGTGTGGTAAACTACGAACTCAGGGTGGAAATAGAGTCGATGGAAGCGGTGGTAAGAGAAAGCCAGCAGGCAATGGCTACCGATATCGCCGCCGGTGAAATCCCACCGTTTTTACAAACGGCTATCGATGAAGGCACCATGACCCAGGAAGAGGTTGAAGAGATGCTGGCGGGGGGTGAACCGCCGGAGGGCATGACCCCACCGGAAGGGATGGAACTGCCGGAAGGGTTTGAGATGCCCGGGGGGATGGAATCCTCCGGTGAATCCAAGTCCGGCAGCCAGGCGCAAAGCCAGCTTTCGTCCCTGACACTGGAAGACTTCCAGCTCAGAGAAGGGTTGACCGTCACCGTAACTATTATCGTGGCCGAAAGTACCGACGTTCTGCTGGTACCCAATGCGGCTATTACCAGCGAGGGAGGACAGAGCTATGTCCAGGTAGTAACGGCATCGGGAGGAACTGAGCAGCGAGCTATAGAGACCGGCAGCACTGACTATCAGTTCACCGAGGTAACCGATGGGCTCACCGAAGGTGAGGAGATAATTGTTCCGGAAGGAACCGTAACCACGCCAACGTCGTCAGAGGATGATGAGCGGCCACGTATGGGTCTTTTTGGACCAGGTAAATAAATGGAGACCAAGTAAATGATTAAATTGGAAAATATCATAAAAAAATACCCAATGGGTAAAAGAGAACTGACAGTGCTCAAAGAGATAACCCTGCATATTAAACAGGGAGAGCTGGTGGCGATTATGGGCCCCTCCGGCTCGGGAAAGACAACCATGCTCAATCTTCTTGGCTGCCTGGACGTACCGACTTCGGGCAGTTATCTTCTTGAGGGTAGAGAGGTCAGCCGCCTCGGCAGCGGTGAACTGGCCCGCATCAGGGGGCAAAAAATCGGCTTTATCTTCCAGACCTTCAATCTGCTTTCGCGTCTTACAGCGCTGGCCAATGTCGAGCTTGCCATGACATACGCCGGCGGTGTTGACCGAAAACGTGCGCTGGAGGCACTGGCTAAGGTGGGGCTCTCTGAGCGAATCCATCATCGTCCCCTCGAGCTTTCCGGAGGTGAGCAGCAAAGGGTTGCCATCGCCCGGTCTATAGTGAAAAACCCCTCCCTGTTTCTGGCAGATGAACCTACCGGCCAGCTGGACAGTCAATCCGGCTCGGAGGTAATCTCCATCCTCACCTCTTTGCATGCCGAGCAGGGCATTACCCTGGTCGTGGTAACCCATGACGCTAGTATTGCCAGCCACTGCCAGCGAATAATTCACCTCAAGGATGGTGAGATAGTTACGGAGGAAAACACATGAAAAAATGGTATAACCTTCTAGCTACTGTCTGGGTTGGACTAGTTACTCACAAGCTGCGGAGCTTTTTGACCATCTTGGGGGTTGTTATCGGGGTTGCCTCCGTCATTACCCTGATGTCCATCGGCCAGGGTACTCAGGATAGCATACTCTCCAATATCGAAAGCATGGGTACCAAAAAGATTACCATCAGCGCTGGGGCAAGGACATTTGGCGGCGTCAGGAGCACCGCCTCGAACACGCTCACCATGGAAGACGCGGAGGCCATAGCCGGGCAGGTCCCCGATATAACCTCAGTAGCTTCCACCTACTCAAGCAACCTCCAGGTGGTCGTCGGCGGTGAGAACATGAACTCTTCGGTCACCGGGGTGACCCCGGAGTACCGGGAGGTGGAGAACTTAGAAATTACCAGCGGCACCTTTTTCTCCGAGGATGAATATAAGCGCGGCAGCAAGGTGGCCGTGATCGGCTCCAATGTGGCCGAAACCCTCTTCGGCACGGATGACCCGTTAGGGCAACGGATACGGATGGGTAGTATTATCGCAACCGTCACCGGCGTTCTGGAGAGCGAGGGGGGAGGAGGGTTTGGCATGTCCGCCGACGATGCCATTTATATCCCGCTGACGGCCATGCAGCAGGCGGTATCCCAGCCGCGAACCGCCCAGGGCGAAAAGGTGGTGTCATCCATAGTCCTAACGATAGCTGACGAGGAGCTGGCGGAACAGGTTTCCGACGACATCACCACCGTGCTCCGCGACCGACACCGGCTCGGGCCCGGTACTGATGATGACTTTAATATTATGTCAACACAGGAAATGGCGGAGATGATGACGTCAACCACAGAAACCTTGACCCTTCTGCTGGGCGCCGTCGCCGCTATTTCACTGCTGGTGGGCGGTATCGGCGTGATGAACATCATGCTGGTCTCGGTGCTGGAGAGGACCCGCGAGATAGGCATACGCAAGGCGCTCGGAGCCAGGGACACCGATATCTGGAGTCAGTTCCTGGTAGAAGCGGCACTGCTGACTTTTGTGGGTGGTATCATCGGAGTTATCTTCGGTTGGGGGATTGCGCTGCTCATCGACAACCTGGGACTTATGACGACCGTGGTTAGCGTTAACGTAGTTATCCTTGCCGTTTCCGTGGCGATTGGCATCGGCATTTTCTTCGGCTTCTATCCCGCCTGGAACGCCTCCCGTCTTAACCCCATAGAGGCATTAAGGTCGGAATAAGACGGCAAACGCCAACAGGCGTAATTGATAAAAAGTATAGGGGGGAGCCTGCCGCTCCCCCTTTTTAATGCAGTTCTTGCAAAACGGCTCCGCACTATTCATAATGTAACCGCCAATATTAAATAATCAGGGGGAAAGCACGTGACAACGATAAAGGAATTCAACGGATACGGTGAAGAACTGGAAGGACTGCTGGGACTGCGCACATCGCCGATTGCGGTAAAGATGCTTGAGAAAGAAGAGGATATCCCTTCCGACGCCCTGCGCCCGAAAAAAGACCACGGCCATCATTACGCCCAGTGCCAGGCCTTTTCCCTTTCCCGCCGCGATAGAGTTACGGTAGCCATGTTGAAAGAAGACAACTGGTGCCCGGGTCCTGTGATAGTCTACGGGCTGGTACCCAAGCCGGATGACCCTGCTACCAGGGCCCATAACCCATATGTCTGTTTTGAATATGGCAAGTATATCGGTATCCTTACCGCCCCGCTAGCCAGAGCTACCTTCGAGCCGGATGTCGTGATTATTTACTGTGATACCAATCAACTCCGCATTATCCTCCTTTCGTTAAAAAACGAAGACAGACCGCTTGTAAAAACGAACCTGTTTCCTTTCTCCTGCGCCAGTTCCGTGGTGGATACAATGTTGAACAACGAATACTGGGTCAACCTGCCCGACCCCGGCGAGTACGCTCGGGCGCTGACTATCGCGGGTGAAATGATGTTCTCCGTGCCCGGCAAGAGATTCGCCGGTCTTACCGAGGGCTTAAGGGAATTTGATAAGAATGAGTCCGGGTTCGCCCATGAACAGATGATGATGAGGCCGGATTTCCCCCAGCCGGACCTTTACAAACACGTTTTCGAAAGCTGGGGCATGGACCACGAATAACCGCCGGTTATCTCCCCGATTATCCCGTTACGCGCCGCGTTAATCAGTGGGATACTATTGCATTTTTCATATATGTATGCTAACATGATTATGAGCATATGCTCATAATCAACGAGGGAAAAATTTATTAATGCCCAGACCGCAAAAGTCCCGGCGTATCGCTCACGTCCCGGGAGTAACATATTTCAAGCCGGCCGGCACGCCGATGAGGGCCCTTAAAGAGATCCATCTCTCCCTGGAGGAGGCCGAAGCCCTGCGTCTGAAGGACCTTGAAGGGATGGAGCAGGAGCCGGCCTCAAAAAAGATGAATGTCTCACGGCCAACTTTTCAGAGGGTTTTATCCTCGGCCCGCCGGAAAATCGCCGATGCCCTCCTGAACGGGCGGGCGGTAAGAATCTCGGGCGGCAATTACGAGATGGTCTCTCACCGGTTCCGCTGCCGACGCGGACACGAGTGGGACGCCCCACTTACACCAATGGAAGACGGCGCGCCGACGCTCTGCCCCACCTGCAACACCCCGGGAACAAGGTCGCTTTTACCGCTGAAATCAGAGCAATCCGCAGGAAAACAGGGCAGCGGAAAAACAGGTAAAAAATCATAATATTGCACAAACGGATATTTCAGGTGAATATATGCAGATTATTAACGATTTACTATCTAATTTGAATTACGAAGTGCCCGTGGAACGCATTGTACAGGGGGCGTTTCAGACAGCCGTGCTTACCCGTCATTGCGGACTCGCCTCCACACCTCACGATGCCGGCCCGCACCATGACAAAAGCCCGGTGAAAGAAGCGGGAAATCTGCTCAAACACGACGCCAACGGACTGGCCCAAAAAGCCCTCTCGTCAAGTCCCAATGAAGCGGCCATCGGCATGGCGGCCATTAACTCCATGCTTGATGTCGACGCCCAGCAATACGAAGAGCTTAACGCCGCCAGTCTTATCGCCAGCAAGGGAGAAAATAAAAAAGTGGCGATAGTGGGGCATTTCCCCTTTATCTCCAGGCTCCGTCCCATAGTTAAAGAGTTATGGGTGATAGAGAAAAACCCGCAGGAGGGGGACTTCGGCGAGACTTCTTCTGAAAATCTCATCCCGCAGGCGGATGTCATCGGCATTACCGGCACGGCTTTTACCAACCACACCATGGAGAGCCTGTTAAAATTATGCCGTCCGGATTCTTACGTCGTGGTGCTGGGCGGAACGGCGCCCCTGTCCCCGGTACTGTTCGATTACGGCATTAATGCGGTATCCGGGACACTGGTAATCGACTCCGAACTGGTATTTCGCTACGTCAGCCAGGGCGCCACCTTCCGCCAGATAAAGGGCGTACGCCTGCTGACGATGATGAGAGAGAAAGACTAACCCATAAAGGGGAGGTTGATTTCATTGGTATTAAAACCCGCTCTTGAAGAAATAAAGGAAAAGCTGGAGACAATCATCACCGAGCATCACCTGGGAGACGAGGTTGTTCAGGTGACCATCGGCACGCTTACAACCCAGCAGGCGATAGGCAGTCCCACCCGCCAGGACTACCCCCTGCTGGAGGGTAAAGAAGTCATGGTGGAAGCGGAACTGCACGGCAGTTACGGCCAGGCCTTTACCGACCGCCCCAGCGACTTTACCGGCTTACTAAACGATGTCATCAACCTGGATTTGAATACCAACCAGAACAGGGCAATATTCACCGCCACCCTTAACGCCGTCATGGCGTATCTGGACATGGCCAGTGGATTCCGGCACTGCCACGACGAAGAGCCGGAGGAATGCGCCAGGGAGATAGCCCGGTACTTCATGGGAGAGGCCGGCACGGTGAAAATCGGCATGATAGGCCTTCAGCCGGCCATCCTGGAAAACCTCGTCCTTACCTTCGGCGCGGAAAACTTGCGCTGTACCGACCTCAATCCCAATAACGTGGGCGCCCGGAAATACGGCGCCGAAATATGGGACGGCCATACGCAAACCGGGCAGCTTATAGAGTGGTGCGACATCCTCCTGGTCACGAGCAGCACGCTTATCAACAACACATTCGATAATATCAAAAAAGAAGCTTTATCACGGGGCAAGCGACTGATTACTTTCGGCGTGACCGGTGCCGGTGCTGCCGCCATGCTCGGCCTGGAGAGACTGTGCTTTCAACCGCATTGAGAATTTTCAAATAATACAAGGCAGGATATCGACCATGAAAATAGATATTACCAGATGCACCGGTTGCGGCAGCTGCGCCATCGCGTGCCCGCAAGAGGCTATTACCATACGCAACAACCTGGCGATGATTAACCGTGACCTGTGCACGGAGTGCGGAAGGTGCGCCGCGGCATGCCCTTCGGGTGCTATCAGCGAAGAAATACCTGCCGCCAGGGAACCGGCCAACCGGAGCGGAAGCAGGTACGAATATAGAAGTGCGCCTTCTTCGCGGCCCGTGCCGGGCCGCAGACACGGCGGCCGGCCGCGTTACCGGCGGGGCGGACTGCCCGGAGGGGCTATCTTCCGACGGACTTCACGCACGGCTACCAGCGCACCGTTACATGACGATAAACTCGGCATTCTTAAAAACCAGGCCGAGAAGATAAAACACGACGTGGCGGAAATGAAACGCCGAATTCAGGCACTGGAAAAGAAATAATAAAGGAGATTTTCATGAAAATTGCCGTTTCAGCGGTCGGGCAAGACCTGGATGCGCAGGTTGACCCGCGTTTTGGGCGTTGCCAGAATTTTATCATAGTCGATATGGATACTATGGAATTCGAGGCGGTGGTCAACGATTCAGCGGGGGCATCGGGCGGCGCCGGAATCGCCGCCGCACAATCGATTGCCGGCAAAGGAGTAGAGGCCATGCTTACCGGCAACTGCGGACCCAATGCTTTCGGCGTTCTTAACAGCGCCGGAATCAAAGTTATCACGGGGGCCGCCGGCACCGTAAAAGAAGCCTTAGAGAATTACAGGGCAGGCAAACTCCAGGCCATTTCCCAGCCGAACGCCAATGCACACTCGGGTATGCGCCGCGGCAAAGGAACGTAAAAAACCGCCGCACTCACAGGGGAAGCCGTGCTATAATATAAGTTGTCCCGGGTGCGGTAGAAAGATGGTGCGGGAATAGGGATATTATATACTATAGCCACAGAGGTAATACGTGCAGGACTTGATTAAGGAATTTATAGCGCAGAAGAAATTCGCCGTCGTCGGGGCTACCGATAACCCGGAAAAGTACGGCCACCAGGTACTCGTAAATTTAAAAAACCGGGGCTACAAGGTCTATCCGGTGAATCCCCGTCTGAAAGAGATTGAGGGCATGAAGTGCTACGCGGCGCTCTCCGAGCTACCGGAGAAAGTGGATGTGGTCGACTTCGTTGTGCCTCCCAGGGCCACTGAAGTTATTCTTAAGGAATGCCTGGAACTGGGGCTGGACCGCATATGGCTCCAGCCTGGTTCTGAAAGCGAAACCGCTATCAGCTTCTGCGAGGAAAATAATCTTAAAGTGGTGCACAGCGTTTGCGTCATGATGAATTAAACAGGAGTAAACAAGTGAAATCATACGAATTAGAGCCTAAATACGGGACGAGTCAAATACCGGGTAAATGCCTGAAATGCCTGGGGGAACATGAACTCAACAACTGTCTTCTGGAGCTGTTGAGAAACGAGGAGGACGATGATGAGGTTAAACAGAGGTTCGAGACCCTGGTTACTTTCCTCCAATCGCCCGAGTCAAGAAAATTACGCGATGACTCCGAGAAACTGCTCTCGGAAGGAAAACGCGTTACCTTGAAAATAAACCTGGACAAGGATACCAATAACCAGAGTTACGAACTGGTAATAGAATAAAAATAATTTGGAGGTATATCATGAGGTACGCCATACCCGTATCTGACGGCAAAATTTCCCCGCACTTCGGTCACTGTGAATACTTTGCCTTCTTCGATATCGAAGAGCCGGGCCGGGAGATTACCGGCAAAGAAAACATGCCTTCGCCAGAACATCAGCCCGGCCTTTTACCCGCCTGGCTGGCGGAAAGAGGAGCAAACGTAATCATCGCCGGCGGCATGGGGCCGCGCGCGGTGGACCTCTTCCAGCAAAACGGCATCGATGTCATAATCGGCGCCGCTGAAAGCGACCCGGAGCAGGCTGTAATCAGCCATCTAAACGGCACTCTGGACACAGGGGACAATATTTGCGACCACGGATAGTCTGAATACCTTATTAACGGCACCAACCCGCAGGAAGAAGAATGACAGCCTGGATTTAACGGAGGGAAATACCGTTATAAAACGGATGAAGACTAAAGATATTATCTGGTCGACCATACTCACCCTGCTTTGTATCGCCTGCTTTCCGCTCAATCCCCTGGTTTTAACGGGGGTGCTGGAGCCCGGTTTCTACCTGCCTTTATTTATCCTCGGCTGGGTAGTATGGGCCATCGGCATGGTGCTGGTAATGGCCCCGATCATTATGTTCCCGCGCCGCGGCGGCGTCGCTAAAGGGAAATCATTCGTGCACACCACCAAACTGGTGGATACCGGTATTTACGCCGTCGTCAGGCACCCGCAATACCTGGGAGGTATCCTCGCCGTTTTCCTGGCCACCCTTCTCCTGTACCCCCACTGGCTTTTCGTCGTGCTGGGCATCCCGGGGGCTGCTTTATGTTATTTCAGTACCCTATCAGAAGACAAAGACATGGTACAACGCTTCGGTGACGAATATACGGCGTATATGAAAAGGGTGCCCCGTGTAAACCTGATAGCGGGAATTTACAGGTTACTATCAAACCACAAGCCCTAGAATCATTTTATTTCAGTGTTTCAGGAATACCCCCTTACCGACTTCCGGCATGCTATAATATACCTGCATTATGGACAATAAAAGCCTTGAAATGCTGGAGTTCCCCCGGATAAGAGAAATACTGGCCGGTTACACCTCTTTTTCCGCCAGTCGAGAGATGGCCGCTGCCCTGCAACCGCAGCACGACTACGCAGAAATATCCCGGCTGCTTAACCAGACGGCGGAAGCCCGCCAGTTGTTAGGCCTCGACCGCGGGTTCTCTATCGGGAACGTGCTGGACGTCCGCGAAAAGGCCGGACTGGCCGCCCTGGAAGGCATACTGGAACCGGTGAGCCTGGTGGAAATCCAGCAGACCCTGGCCGCCCTCCACGAGCTGCGCCGTTATATCAAGAGCATATCGGAGGATTTTCCGCTTCTGTGGGAAATCGCCGGGGGCATCGCCGAGCTGCGGCAGATTGAGAAAGATATCGCCGCCTGCCTGGACCCGGCCGGAGAGGTGCTGGACACGGCCACGCCCGCCCTGGCCGATATACGCCGTCAGCTGCGGGAAACCCGCGGGCAAATACTGGAAAAACTGGAATCCATTGTAAGGTCGCCTCGGGGCAACCGCATCCTCCAGGAAGACATCGTCACCGAGCGGGAAGGGCGCTACGTCATCCTCGTCAAGATGGAATGCCGCCATGATATTAAGGGCATCGTCCATGACATATCCAATACCGGCGCCACGGTATTCATGGAGCCTACTTCCACCGTGGGGCTGGGTAACGCCATACGGGAACTGGTAATAGAAGAAAGGCGCGAGACGGAAAGAATCCTGCGCCTGCTTAGCGCCGAGGTCGGGGCGCACAGTGAGGATATTACACGGGGTATCGAACTGGCTGCCGAACTCGACCTGATACTTGCCAAGGCAAGGTACGCCCGGAATATTAAAGCTACCGAACCGGTTATCATCAAGCCCGATACCAACACCGCGGCAGCCGGAAAGAAAAGCCCGGGCTTTCTGAATCTCGTAGACGCGCGTCACCCGCTCCTCGGCAATAAAGCCGTGCCGTTCTCGGTGGAACTGGGACGGGATTTCTCCATAATCGTAATTACCGGCCCCAATACCGGCGGCAAAACGGTAACGCTGAAGACAATCGGGCTCCTTAGCCTGATGGCGCAGGCGGGCATGCCGATTCCGGCGTCGAAAGACAGCCACCTGCCGATATTTGACGGCGTTTTCGCGGATATCGGGGACGAGCAGAGCATCGAGCAAACGCTTTCCACCTTCTCCTGGCACATGGGAAATGTCGTCCGTATCATCCGGGGAGCTACGGGGAAAAGCCTGGTGCTCCTCGACGAACTGGGCACGAGCACCGACCCCGCCGAGGGCTCGGCCCTGGCGCAGGCCGTGTTGCGCTACTTCCTGGCGAGGGGGACGCTGACGGTAGCCACCACGCATTACAGCGACCTCAAAGCCTTCGCCCATACCGCCGCCGGACTGGAAAACGCCTCGCTGGAGTTCGACGCAGAGACGCTGACGCCCACCTATCAACTGACGGTGGGGATACCGGGAGGCAGCAACGCCATGGCCACCGCCGCCCGACTGGGCATCCCCGACGAAATTGTTGAAGACGCCCGGAGCATGCTGACGGAAGGCAGCCATGAACTGGAGACACTACTGGCCAACCTGATGACGGAAAAAAATAAAATTGCTTCACTGGAAAAGGAGCTTAAGAAAGAGCGGGATAAACTCGCCCGGCAGAACGCCGAGTTGAACGGTAAGCTCGAACAACTCAAGAACGAGGAACGAGCAGCGGTTCAGGAAGCGCGGGACACGATTGTCCGCGAGGCGGCGGAACTGCATAGAGAAATAAGGCAGGCGGCCTCCGAGCTAAGGAAAGAAAAGTCCGCCGCCAGTGCCGAGCAGGCCCGGCGTACCCTCGCCGGGGTGCGCGAGAAACTGGACAGCAAAGCCTGGCAGCCCGGCGTCGGGGGAGAAACCGCGGGGGACGCCGGTATTATAGAGGTCGGGGATACCGTCCGGGTAAAGGAAGCCGGCCTGAACGCCACGGTAATATCGATTTCCGAAGAGACCGGCGAGCTGGAAGTACAGTCGGGAAGAACGAAGATGAGACTCGGCCTGGACAGCGTGATTAAAACCACTGCGCCGCCGGAATCGGCACCCCCGACGGGGACCCAGCCCGATTTTAAGAGAACCCCCCTCGAACTCGACCTGCGGGGCAGGCGCGCCGACGAGGTCGAGGCAGTCCTGGATACTTACCTTAGCGACGCGGCGCAATCCAACCTCACGGAAGCCCGTATCATCCACGGTATCGGCACGGGCACGGTGCGCAGTATCGTGCGGGAATTTCTCGCCAGGCATCCGCTGGTAAAATCTTTCCGGGCCGGTGAGCGCGGCGAAGGCGGCGACGGCGCCACCATTGTACGGCTTTAGCAGGAGCTTAAGATTTGACACTTACGTCCAGAAAGCGTGTATTAAGTCGGACCAGGCTGCCGGTATTCCTCGATGAGCTGACCGGCGTCGCCGGCAGCGAATGTCTTACACTTTACCTGCCGCCCCATCTCCCTCACGATAAACTCCAGGCCTCCCTAAAAGATATACCCGCACCTCCCGAAATTCTCAACGAACTCGCGAAAATAACCGGGGATTCGAAAACAGGCGCCGTTATTTTCTGGAGTCCGGAAATTAAATATGCCGTCCTGCCGCCTTTTCCGGTTGCCGAACAAAACTCAATTAATTCAACGGATGCCGGACCACTGCGCTCGCTGGTCGTCAGCGACCGTCTCATCGCCATGGTGCTGGTGCGGCTGGGCTCTTACGCCATCGGTGTTTTCAACGGCGAAGAACGCGTCAGCAGCAAAGTGGGCACGGGCCTCGTCCACGGACGTCATCGACAGGGCGGCTCATCGGCGCACCGGTTCGAACGCCACCGCGATAAGCAGATAGAATACTTTCTTACCCGCGTCTGCCGGCGCAGTCGCGAACAACTGGAGCCTTATGTAAAGTCGTTGGACTACGTGGTCTACGGCGGCGCCCGCACGACGATTCAGCTGCTGCAGAAACAGTGCCCGTTTATCGGAAAGCTGGAAATACCCGCCCTGCCGCCACTGCTGGATATTCCGGAGCCGCGACAGGCGGTACTGGAAGAGGCCGTAACCCGCGTATGGTCGAGCACGGTCTACGAATGGCGTGAAGACTAAGAGGCTCCGGCTATAAGGACTTTCAACTGCTCCACCGCCGGCGGCATTACCTCCCCGATGGCCTCGGTAAAGCGCAGGTGAGCATTTTCATCGAAGGGGGTCTCACCCTGGTTGATAATAACCAGTTTCGCGCCGGCCTGTAACGCCACCCGGGGCATATCCGCCGCCGGGGTAACCACAAGACTGGAGCCGACGACGATAAAAAGGTCGCATTTCTGCGAGTGTTCATAAGATTCCGCCAGGTCTTTTTGAGGCAGCGACTGCCCGAAATCGACCACGGTGGATACCAGCTTGCCGCCGCACAGCGGGCATTCGCGCTCTCCCTCCACCCTGTCCATCCTAAAATCGCATTCGGTACAGCGCACCCTGGTGAGATTGCCGTGCAGTTCCGCCAGCAGTTCCGGCCTGATGCCCGACTTTAAGTGCAGGTTGTCCACGTTCTGGGAAATAAGAAAGGCCAGCCTGCCCAGTTCCTGAAGCTCGTGGATAGCCACGTGGCCGGAGTTGGGTTCGGCCCCGGTAAAGTCCTGCCGGGGCGTGGCAAGGCCCTTGTCGCGTCGCGTCCAGAGTCCATCCGGTCCGCGGAAATCACGCAGTCCCGATTCCGTGCTGATGCCGGCGCCGGTAAAGACTACCAGGTACTGCGATTCCAGCATCCACCGCGCTAAATCGCTTATTCTCTGCTGTAAATCCGGCATAATTCAACCACTCCGCATTAATAATATCGTGAGAATACGGACACGTCAATCGGATAGCTATTTAATCTGCTTGAGCGCCTGCCGGAACATACTGCGGTGATGTTTCTCCCGCTCGAAAGCGATCCGGAAAGATTCGGCGGCTTCCTGCCTCCCCTCTTCATCCGCCTCCCTGATAAACTTGGGATACATGGATATAATTTCCAGGTTCTCTCCCTCCGCCGCTTCCTGCAGGTTCTCACGGGTGGTCCTGACGACATTCATCGCCTTGAGGTGAGTCAGGGCATGCACAACCTCGGCACCCGCCGCCTCCCGGAAGAGCTGGGCTATTTCAATCATACCCTCTTCCATAGCCTTATGTGCGTAGGCAAGATACTCAATATTGGTCTGGCTTTCATCAGCGAAAGCTATTTTCAGGTTTTCATCCGTTTTCGACATCGGATACCTCCTTCACCGGGGTTTCCCCGCCAGCTCATAGACCTTACCCATTGAATCGCCCGCCAGCAAATAGGCGCAGCTTGAACGACCGCTGCAATGGGCGCACTCTTCCGAACCGGGATAAATTTCCTTAAGCTTGCCCTGGCGCACCAGCAACTCCAGCATCCCTTCCAGGGCGCTGCGCCCGGTGCCGAGTCGCCGGCTTAATTCCTTCAGGTCCATCGGCTCTCCGGACTGCTTAAATGCTTTTAATATTTCAGAAAGCATGATTCATTCTCCTTACAGGAAGAGGCTGCCGATTTGATAAATCAGGGTGGCTGCCACCCAGCCCAGCGCCAGTGTATAAGCGATGGTAAAAAGCATCCACTTCCACGAGCCTGTTTCTTTCTTAATGATGCTCAATGTAGCTACACAGGGAACATAGAGCAGAATCATGGTCATAAAGGCAAAGGCTACCAGCGGCGTCCAGCCGAGTTGAGTACCGATAACGTGCCCGAACCCGCCGGCGGCTTCGGTGCCGGTTAAAAGGGTGCCGAAAGTACCGACCACCGCTTCCTTGGCCAGCACCCCGAATACCAGGGCCACCGCCGACTCCCACTGTCCGAATCCGGCCGCCGAGAATACGGGGGCAATAGCCCTGCCGATATGCTCCAGGACATCAAAATAATTCAGCATCCAGATGAGCACCACCGCCCCGAAAATAAGGGTGCCGGCGCGAGATAAAAATGCCCAGCCACGCTCCCACATGTGGGCCAGCACGGTAATGACCGTAGGTAATCGGTACGGCGGCAGCTCCATGACGAAGTGCCCGCTCTCGCCGGGGACCAGCCTCTTGCGGAAGAGCCATGCCATTAAAATAGCCAGGATAACGCCGATAGCGTACATGGAGAATACCACCAGTCCCTGGTAAGCGGTAAAGAAGGCGGCGGCTAACAGCGCGTATACGGGTAGCTTGGCGCCGCAGGACATCAGCGGCGTAACCAGAATAGTGACCAGCCTGTCCCGCGGATTATCGATAGTGCGACTCGACATTACGGCCGCGACGCTGCACCCGAAGCCCAGCATCAGTGTAACGAAGGAACGACCGTGCAGTCCGATTCTGTGCATCAAGCGGTCCATGACGAATGCCGCCCGCGACAGGTAGCCGGTGTCTTCCAAGATTGAGAGGGCGATGTAAAGCAGGAATATCACGGGGATAAAAGAAAGCACCGCGCCCACCCCGCCTATGATACCTTCCGACAGGAGCGAGCTTAGCCAGGCGGGAGATACCCCGGTAGCCAATCCCGCCAGCCAGTCCAGTCCCATGTTAATCCAGCTGACTAAAGGTGCGGAGACGACAAAGGTAAACTCAAATACTCCGTAGAGAATCGCTAAAAAGACAGGGATGCCCAGCCACCGGTTAAGTATCAGCCGGTCGATTTTATCCGTAACCGTTTCTTTTTCGACGGCGGGTTTCACGAGGACATCTTTCATAAGACCGCTGATGAAACCGTATCTGGCATCGGCAATCAGCGTTTCGGCATCATCGCCGTGAACCTTCCTCAAATGCTCAAGGCTTTCATCCTTAACGCGTAGAACTTCTGTGTTATCCAATTCAAGCCTGCCCGATTTTTTTAATTATTTCCCGGTCGTCTTCCAGCAGCTTTACAGCCAGCCACCGCGGAGAGTAACTTCCCGCCAGAGAATTGCCGGAGATCAGCTTTTCCAGCTTGGTGATTTCTGCCTCCACATCATGACCGTACCGTAAATTTATGGCACTCACCGGGATACCGCCCGTGGCGACGCCATAGATAGTCTCCAATAATTCCGCGGTCCCCCGGTTGCTGGCGGCCACCATGGGCACCGCCGGGGCGCCCAGGAGAGAGGATAGCGCCTTGACGTCAATCCGGTGCCCCCTGGACTCGGCCACGTCCATCATGTTGAGGCCGATTACCAGGTTCGCCCTCATCTCAAGCAGCTGTACGGTCAAGTATAAATTACGTTCCAGGTTAGAGGCATCGACGATATCTACAACAACATCGGGTTTCTCATCAACCACGAAGTCGCGGGCGATAATTTCATCAAGCGAGTATGCCGTCAGGCTGTATACACCGGGAAGGTCGACCACCCGGATGCGATGCTTCTGGAAATTGCAGAAGCCTTCCTTTTTCTCTACCGTTACCCCCGGCCAGTTGCCCACGTGCTGCCGGGCCCCGGTAAGATTATTGAAGACGGTGGTCTTACCGGAATTAGGATTTCCGGCCAGCGCGACTGTAATTTCTTTTTTACTCATCTGTCTCTACTCACACCGCCCTTACCATTATTTTACTGGCGACGCCGCGTCCCAGGGCCAGCCGTGAACCGCGGACATCGATGACTACCTGACCGGGCCTCCCGCTGCTGATAACCTTTATTTCCACCCCGGGAGTAAGGCCGAGGTCGGCCAGCCGGCGCTGCAGGCCCCAGCCTGCGCCTAGCGCTAAAACGACAACTTTCTCACCGGATGCCACCCTTGACAGAATGCTCTCGGTCATCTCGACCTGTATATTCTGGGCTTCTTCCTTGCGCAGGGCGAGGGCATACCCCTTTACCTTTATCTGCACGGGGTCGCCCAGGGGCGCCACCCTTTCCACCTCGACTACCGCCCCCGCAACCACGCCCATATCAAGAAGACGGCGGCGTATTCCCCCTCTTCCGCCTACCCTGATAATCCTGCCCTTCTCCGGGGGTCCAAGCTCACTAAGCGGTCTTACAGTCATGGCAAACCACCCTCCAAGAATATTATATCAAAAGTATATCTAAAAAGTCAAGGGTGTCCTAATAATTATTTTAGAATTTCCTATAATAAGACTTGACATATCCTAATTTTTACGTTAATATTATATCGGTGGGTATCTATATTCCCGCCGGGAGTATATTTTGAGTCAGCGGACGACAGAAGAATACCTGGAAACAATCGGCGCCCTGGAAGAGCGTGAAAGCCCGGTCAGCACCTCTTCAATAGCGCAGAGTATGGGTCTGTCGCTGGCTTCCGTAAGCGAAATGCTGCGCAGGCTATCGGGAAAAGGCCTCGTAGAGCATACCCCCTACGGCGGAGCCAGTCTGACCGATGAAGGCCAGCAGCGCTTTCTGAAACTGACACGGAGGCACCGCCTCTGGGAGGTATTTCTTCACCGTTACCTGGGAATCGGCTGGGAGGACGTCTACGAACATGCCTGCGCCCTGGAACATACCACCAGCGACCTGGTGGCGGACAAGCTTGATGAATTTATGAATTACCCGGATGTCTGCCCTCACGGCAGTCCGATACCGAAAAAGGACCTCAAGCATCCCTCCAGCGCCGGTATCACCTTGGCCGACCTCGAAATCGGGCAATCGGCCAGCGTGCTCAACGTAATTATCGAACACAACTCGGATTTCCTGCGCTACCTGACCAGCCTGGAACTGACCCCCGGCGCTACGTTAAAAGTCCTCGAGAAAGCCCCCTACGACGGTACGCTGACCATCGAAGTCAATAATACCACCAGGGCCATCGGCAGAGAGGCCGCTTCCTTAATCATGGTGAAATCCCTCACGGACTGAACCCTTCGCGTAATACAGTAAAGAATACGATACGCCGAGGTGACGGGTGCAGTAATTTTCTTACCACACGCCCGGCAGCAGCGCCTTACGCTCCGGCGGGTAATCCGGGAAGGTCTCGCGGTACCAGGCGTGGTGGGCTTTAGCCCGCGGCAGCAGGTTGGCCACCGTCCAGAAGGCGAAAACCAGCCCCGGCAGAGACCAGGTCGCTACCGCCCATCCGACCCAGATGGTTATTTCCCCCAGGTAGTTGGGGCAGGATACCCAGCGGTAGAACCGACTGTGCGATATTTTGTAGCCGGCCTCGCCCGGTCTACGCAGTTCGCGCAGGGCTATATCCGCCTGCCGGTTAACGGCGAATCCGATGATGAACAGCGCCGTCCCGACGATAAAACGCGGATCGGACAGCCAGTCGCTGCCGT
>Ga0315550_1000391_pt1 | contig 26994 bp, 22 predicted proteins | sample SalMarSW160190MG_2_FD_203100 | JGI IMG/M metagenome (GOLD analysis project Ga0315550, IMG submission 203100) | Salt marsh sediment microbial communities from the Plum Island Ecosystem LTER, Massachusetts, United States - Salt Marsh Sediment SW1601-90 ... | reverse complement strand
ATGGCAGAATCATAGCAGGCGGCACTGATCTCATTCTACAGTTGAGAGCGGGACAAAAAAAAACGAGGTGTCTTATGGATATCTCCTCAGTGAATTCATTATGTGGTATTACCCACAAAAATGAAAAAATTATTATAGGGGCTGCAACAACCCATTCCCAGATCAGCAATTCCTCGCTCCTCTTCACAAACGCCCCTTTGCTGAGTCAAGCGTGTAGTCAGATAGGCTCACCGCAAATACGCAATATCGGTACCATAGGGGGGAACATTGTCAATGCCCAACCTGCTGCGGATTCTGTCATTGCCCTTCTGGCTCTCGATGCCACCTGCATTATCGTGTCCAAAGATGGTCTAAGGGATATGCCGATAGAGACACTCTTTTCTGGGCCAGGAATTTCTACTATTGACAGCACGCAACACATAGTGACCGAGATACATTTTGATACGGTCTCTTCTTCAGCAGGGAGCGCCTTTTGTCGCCTTAGCCGTCGTAAAGCGGGCAGCCTCCCAATTCTCAATTGCGGAGTTTGCCTACATTGGAATAGCGAGGAGAATACGATAACACAGCTTCGCATTGCTATGGGTCCTGTTGCTCCAACACCGATGCGCCTGTATGAAACCGAGAAGGCATTTACTTCCGATACCTTCTCTATGAAACTGATGCAAGAGGTCTTAAACAAGACCCCTGAGGAGATATGTCCTCGATCAAGTCTACGGGGAGGAAGAGAATACCGTAAGGAAATGGCAAAGGTACTCGTCAAGAAGGCAATGTTAAAGGCTCTCGAGATAGCGGGATGGAATAATGGCGGATAGATCCAAAAAGACCATCAGCGTAACCGTGAATGGTGCTGAGCATACCCTAACCATTCCCCCTGACCGCGTGCTTCTTGATATGTTACGGGAGGACCTTGGGCTGACCGGGACGAAAAGGGGATGCGGAAACGGGGAATGCGGAGCCTGTTCTGTGATCATGGATGGAATACTGGTAAACTCTTGTCTGGTCCCTGCGATGAAGGCTAATGGCAGCGAAATCTTAACGGTTGAGGGGTTAGGTGATGAAGGAGGTTTGCATCCAATACAGGAGGCTTTTTTGGAAAAAGGTGCTGTCCAATGTGGATTTTGCACTCCCGGAATGCTGCTCGCGGCCAAAAACCTTCTCGATCAAAACCCCCATCCCTCAATTGAGGAAATAAAGAAAGCCATCTCAGGTAATCTATGTCGCTGTACAGGCTACACAAAAATTATAGAGGCGATAGAGTCTGTGAATAGAGCCGACTAAATTGGCTACAAATACGGGAGCGTATTGGCAAATGGAGGCTAACTGATGAAAGATTTAAGACAGTGGATTGAGACCCTTGAGCGTGAGGCCTCTAAAGAATTGGTCCGAGTAAAAAAGGCGGTTGACCCCAATAAATTTGAGGCTACAGCAGTGATCGAAAAACTGGAATCTGAGGGACGTTTCCCTGCGGTACTGTTTGAGGCCCCTAAAACCCTTAGAGGTGAAAATTACGGGTTTAAACTGTTGATGAATACGTTTGGGACCTTTTCAAAAATGGCTATGGCTCTTGATCTTCCACCTGATACACCGAAGAAACAGCTTATGGAGGAAATCCTCAAAAGGCAGGATTGGGAAAAAGAACCTGTCATTGTTGCACCGCAAGACGCTCCAGTTAAGGAAAACACGCTGTCAGTAAAGGATTTGGATCTTAATATATTTCCAATTGTTAGGCATGTCGAGATGGACGGAGATCGCTATTTTTCGCCGATCGTGGCAGCAAAAAACCTCACAACAGGACGATACAACATCTCCTGGAATAGAATGATGTACCTAGACTCACAACATCTGGCCATTTATATGTCTCCTCGACATCTCTGGTCATACTTTGCTGAAGCCGAACAGACCCGCAAAAATTTGCCTATCGCAGTGGTGTTGGGTCATCATCCTGCCTTTCATATGACCGGTGCGCTTCTCACCCCACTTGATCGAGATGAGTACAAGGTTGTGGGTAGCTTTCTCGGAGAGAACATCAGAATTACCCCCTCACTTTATTACGGGGACAATCTGTATATTCCAGCGGATGCCGAGATAGTGATTGAAGGGGAAATCGTTGCAGGGCAACGGACAGTAGAAGGCCCCTTTGGGGAATACACAGGATACACCGGCCCTCAACGTGTGTCCTGGCTTTTTGAAGCCAAGGCCGTGAATTTCCGATCGGATGGAATCATAATAGATATATTTCCCTGTAAAACCGAGCACATGAATGCCCATCTGCCTATAGAGGCCAGCACCCTCAGGACAATGAGAGAAGCAACCCCTAATGTTATTGACACCAGCTGGGTGGATTCAGGAGGCCCTCTGACCATCATTATCCGAATGAAAAAAAAGGTGGAAGGAGAACCCATTCGAGCTGCCATGGCAGCTTTCACCGCGAGCAACTTCATCAAAATTGCTATCGTTGTTGATGAAGATATCGATCCAACCGACTTGAAACAAGTAATGTGGGCCTTATCTACCCGAGTCCAACCAGAGACTGATATACAGAGCCTAAAAGGCCTGCAAGGGCATGTGCTTGACCCCTCCCTCAGACATGAGATCAAAGGGAGTGGGATGATTATAGATGCTACCAAGCCTCTGGATCGTCCGTTTCCTCGAAGAGGACTGGTTCCGGAGGAAGCCTTACGCAAGGTATCCCTAAAAGACTATCTCGATGAATAACATGTGATGGAGGTATACAATGAATATCTTTTACATAACCTGCCCTAAGTGCTTCAGAGAGTACTACGGTGATGTCTCGCTTCTTTCTTTGGATGTAGAGCTACATTGTCCATTTTGTGGATCTTATTTCAAGCCGGACGAGGCAGAGAAAATTGCCACTGCTGATCAAAATGCGTCGTCCATTGTTCAGCTGAGCAAAAATAAAAGCTTTTATAAACCAGCTGAAAAAAAAGATAACGGGGCAAGATAGCTATGTTACAAACGGTTGGTAAGCCCGTTCTCAAAGTCGATGCTGAAAAAAAACTCAGGGGAAAGGCATTGTATTCCGCTGATATGAGCTTTCCGGATATGCTTTGGCTCAAGGTTCTGAGAAGCAGCGTGCCGAGGGCACGCATAGAAGACATAGATACCAGCAAAGCTTTAGACCTCCCTGGCCTGAAAGGAATTTTTACGGCTCAAGACATACCAGGGATTAATCGTGCTGGCCCCAGGGTAAAGGATGAATATCTTCTGTGTAAAAATGAGGTTAGGGCCATTGGAGACCCAATTGCATTGGTTGCAGCAAACTCTGAGAAGATAGCCCTTGAGGCGATCAGGCTCATACAGATCCATCTCGAGGAACTCCCTCCTATTTTTACTATCGAAGAGGCAATGGACCCAAAAGCGCCGGAGATTCACGAAGGGGGAAATATCGTCAAGGTAAGGACCGTTCGACATGGTGACGCTGACAAAGCACTCAGCACAGCTGATATTGTTATCTTTAATACCTACCGTACGCAGATGATTGAGCATGCCTACCTGGAACCTGAAGCAGCGGTAGCAGCTTATCAGGGTGGAAAATTGACGATCTGGACACCAAGCAAGTATATCAATGCCGATCATGTGGAACTGGCTGCCATACTCAACCTTGATCCAGAGCACCTCAGGCTTATCCTATCTACAGTTGGGGGGTATTTCGGTGGTAAATCAGGAGTGTGTCCATCCTATTACTGTGCCCTTGCTACCTACCTCACAAGGCAACCTTCTAAGATGGTGTATACAAGAGAGGAATCGTTTATCTCTTCTACCAAACGGCATCCATATATCATTGAGCATACCCTCAGTGCCCGCCAGGATGGAAGACTTGTTGCCGCAAAAATCAAGATACTGGCAGATGTCGGGGCATATACAGGCTTCAGCCCCTCTGTGATATCGCGATCGGCTGTTCACGCTGGCGGGCCCTATGACATCCCGAATGTTTTTGTAGATGCGTATGGTGTCTACACCAATAATCCCAATGCTGGGGCAATGCGCGGATTTGGTGTTCCTCAAGTGGCCATAGCCCATGAGACCCAAATGGATCTGCTTGCTGAACGACTTGAAATGGATCCCATCGAGATTAGAAGGTTAAATTGCATAAAGAAAGGCTCACATACCATAACAGGCCAACGGCTTGAACACAGTATAGGGCTTGAAAAAACCTATGAAGAAATACGCCGGTATCTGAAAAATAGCAACCAAGAGTGGCATTACGCCAATGCCAAGCACCTGTACGGATGGGGAGTCGCCTCCATGATTTATGGTATCGGATCAACCGGAATCCCAAATCCCGCTGAAGTCAAATTTTCATGTAAAAAGAATGGGATCATACAGTTGTTTGCCGGTGTATGCGATGGAGGCCAAGGGTCTGCTACTGTCTTGAGTCAAATAGGGGCGGAAAGTATAGGGGTTCCGTTAGAACGAATCCGATTTGCTGGAACGGACACAGACATCACACCAGATAGTGGAACCTCCACGGCGAGCAGGCTGACCTATGTTGTAGGGCGTGCTGTGCTTGAAGGAGGCAAAGAGCTCAGGAATCGCTTTATCCATTATGCTGCTCGCCTCTTACAATGTAATGAACAGGCAGTGAGGTTCGAAAACAATGAGTTTTTTACTCACACAAGGAAGAAAATTATCAGTTTCAATGAGCTGGTCGATCATGCTGCAAAAGAGGGGATTTCCTTTCAATCAACGGGTTACTTCGATCCTGATATCACTCGGCTCGATCCCGACTCGGGTCAAGGAATTCCTTACGGTACGTATGCCTTTGCAACTCAAGCTGCCTTGGTGAAGGTGGATAAGGAGACTGGGCAAATGGAGGTAGTAAAGGTGATAGCTGCCCATGATGTGGGTCAAGCCATCAACCCGAATACTGTAGAAGCCCAGATAGAAGGCGGTGTGGTAATGGGGGTTGGATACGGAACAATGGAGAGCGTGGTTGTTGAGCAAGGCAAGATCCTGAACCCCAATTTTCATGAGTATCTGATCCCGACCGCCATGGATATACCTGAAATCACAACAATCATTGTTGAAGACCCTGAGCCCTCGGGACCTTATGGAGCGAAGGGGATAGGGGAGCCAGTCCTCATCCCAACTGCCCCAGCCATCCTCAATGCCGTTGCCAAGGCAACAGGCTGTCATTTCTTTGAGATCCCTTTGACCGCAGAAAGGGTGTGGGCAGCTATGAAAGAGGGTGAAAGAAAACAGGATAGGGGCTAAGAGCTTTGAGGCCGCATTGGCGTGGTTTCCCGCTTGTTGAAGTCTAAGAAAATACTGCGCGCAAGCTGAAACCTGAGTGATTATTAGAAAAAAGAGGGGGCGTCTTGACCGAACCGTATACCTGGCGGGATTTTTGGTCTAAAAGGGCCTGGTACCAGCGTATGGCTGCACTGGTGGCAGTAACGTTGGCCATCTTTCAGATCTATACGGCAATCTTTGGCGCCTTTGATGCCCTTATACAGCGAGGTATTCACCTCGGTCTGGGGTTAATTCTGGTGTTTTTGGTTCACATCTCAGGCGCAAAGAAAAAGGGTAAAACAAGACCTAACTGGCTGGATTGGTGCTTTGTGGCGCTATCCATAGGTACCATTACCTATCTCTTAGGCAACTATGAATGGGTTATGGTGGAACGTTTCAGGCTGATCACTCCCCTAGCATGGTATGAAAAATTCTTTGGGGTAGCAATAATCATTTTGGTGCTTGAGGCCACCAGGCGTGTGTTTGGCAAGGCCCTTTTTTATGTGGTAGTTGCATTTCTCATCTATCCCTTTATTGGCCCGTACTTACCAGGATTTCTTTACACATCACCAATCCAGTGGACGGATCTTGTGGATTTCAACTACCTGTCACTCGGAGGAATCTTCGGTATTCCCTTGGGGGTTTCAGCGACTGTGATAGCTCTCTTCATTATATTCGGTGCCGTCCTTATGCACGGCGGGGGTTCCTATTTGTTCAGCAACATCGCCGCCGGATTGACTGGCCGCATGTCTGGCGGGCCGGCAAAGGTGGCGGTAATAGCAAGCGCCTTGATGGGTACCATCACAGGTAGTGGTGCTGCAAACGTGGCTACCACAGGCAGCGTAACTATCCCTATGATGAAAAAAGCGGGATACAAAGCCGAATTTGCCGGGGCGGTTGAGGCCGTGGCCTCTACCGGTGGACAGCTCATGCCTCCTGTGATGGGCGCCGCCGCTTTTGTCATGTCAGCCTTTAGTGGTATTCCTTACAGAACCATCATTTATTATGCACTTTTTCCTGCCATTCTCTTCTTCGTGTGCACCTTTGTTACGGTTCACCTTGAAGCCAAGCGCCTCAATCTACCGGGTATGGAACCGGAAACGACTGTGCGAGATACCCTAAAGAGTTACGGACACATGATTCTCCCTATTGCGGTTTTGGTCTATCTACTGGTTGCCGGCTATACTCCGCGACTTGCCGGTGGCTACGGTATTATAAGCGCTCTGGTGGCCTGTCAACTCCGATCTACAACGCGTCTGAGTTTCTCTGGTCTCCTTGCTGCCCTTGAAGATGGGGCAAAGGGGATGCTGATCGTTCTTGTCTCTACGGCAGCGGCTGGCATCATTGTGGGCTCCGTTGATATCACAGGTCTCGGAAACCGTCTGGGCAGCGTCTTCATTGATCTAGCTGGTGGAAATCTGTTCATAGGTCTTATTCTCGGTATGTTCGTAGCATTGCTTCTGGGTTTGGGCATACCGACTACCCCCGCCTATATTGTTCAGGTGGCCACTGTAATCCCTGCCCTGATTGACCTAGGCCTGCCTGATTATGTAGCCCATCTTTTTGCCTTCTACTATTCCTGTCTGTCCCTAATTTCACCACCTGTTGCTGCCGCGGCATTTACCGCGGCGGCTATTGCCAAGGCCGATGGCTGGCGCACGGGATGGCTGGCCACCCGTATAGGGATTGTGGCCTTTATTGTCCCAATCATGTTTGCCTATGATCAGTCCCTTTTGCTGGTAGGTCCAGTTTGGAAGGTTATTGTTGTCATGCTCACTGCCTGTCTTGGCGCATGGTGCCTAGCTGTAGCAGGGGAGGGGTATTTGCTGCGGAATCTCAAATGGTACGAACGAATCATCTCCTTAGCTGCAGCGCTTCTGTTAATCTATCCATCGGCGAACTATAGTTTGGTTGGGGGGATTCTGTTTGTTCTCTTACTCTTTGGGCAACGGCATGGGCGCAATCGAGTAGATAAGGTCTAACACTCTTCATTGTGCAGAAGGCAAGAGAGCTGGATTCTCGGTCCGCTCCGTTCATGATGACTTACAGGAGAGCCAGTGAAATGATAAAGGCTTCAGTTCAGAGATGGAATAACCTGTGTGCAAGTCAACACAGAAAGTGCCTTTAACGGATTAAACAAGGGTAGGTATCCATCAGATAGGTACCTGCATTACCTGCATTAATAGAAGGAGGGAAAAAATGGTTAAAAAACAGTTGCTTTTTGTTCTTATTCTAGTCTTTGCTGTGGCTGCATTCTCGTCTTTTGCACCCATAATCAAAGACGCATCAGCTTATGAGATTCGCTGGGGCACAGCCCCTGCCGGTGGTGTGTGGCAGGCACTCGGTACCGCTATGCTGGATGATGTATTAAAAGCCAATCCCAATGTGAAAGGTTCCACCCTCCCCTTAGGGGGTGCAGCCAATGTGGTAGCGATCAACGAAGGCAAGATAAACACTTCCTTTTCCTTCTCTACCATGGCGGCAGAAGCTTGGGATGGCAAGGAGTTCTTCAAAAAATACGGGGAGCTCCGCAACATCCGTGGACTCGCGGTTCTCTTTCCAGAACCAACACAGTTTGCGGTATGGGCTGATTCTGGCATTACCGAGGTTAAACAGTTGAAGGGCAAGCGCATTACGCCGGGACCCAAAGGTTCCGCAATTGCGCCCGTTACCAAGTATGTACTGGAGGCCTATGGCATATCCCTTGAAGATGTAAAGACGCGATACATGAGTTTCAGAGAGGCGGGACAGCAGATGATCGATGGTCATATAGATGCCATTCTCTACGGTGCAATGGCATATCCAGCTCCACCGATCATTGCGGTGAGTAGCAAGCGGCAGATCAGGCTTCTACCTCTCTCTGAGGATGCCATCGCCACCGTAATGAAGAAACATAAGGGACTGGACCCCTATACCCTGGCCCCAGGATTATATAGAGGGGTGGACTATCCGGTTAAGGGAATTGTTGCTTATGTTGTCACCCTTTGTAGCAAAGATATGCCCGACGACGTTGCATATAGCATTGCCAAGAGCATTGCCGATAACTTTGATCGCTATGCCAGGATCACCAAGGCTATAGGGCTGGGCAAGCGGGGAGACATGGGAAAGGAGATCGGGATTCCTATGCATCCCGGTGCTCTACGGTATTATAAAGAGATGGGTTGGATCAAATAATGGACAGTGACCGGGTATCTTCACCAACAGGATAGCTCCTACCCTTGTTTAAAACATATTTCCTGACTGGTTGCTCCCGGCCCTAGATTACATGATTTAATTCGCGGTGCGGAACTTATGGCAAAAAAGGTCCAGATAACAACCGTAGTGGATAATTACATCGATATCTTTATCCCCTCAACAGCAGTGGCCACCTATCCTGTGCCTGGAAGGGCCTCTCAGTTATGGGCGGAACAGGGACTATCCCTTTGGATTGAGGTATTTGATAAGGGTCTGACCAAAAGGATACTCTATGATTTTGGGAGGAGTGACCAAGTACTCCTTCGTAATGCAGAGCTTCTCGGGTTGGATTATAACGAACTGGATTTTTTGGTGTTGAGTCATGGCCACATTGATCATTATGGGTGTTTACTGCATGTGCTCAAAAACACCGATGAACGCTGTAAGCTCATTGTCCATCCAAAGGCATATGGAAGAAAACGGTTTGTCCGACAAAAGGATGGAACCTATGTGGGCCCATGGGATATGGATACCAAAATACTCGATCATTTTAGTTCTAGAATAGAGCCCAGGACCGATCCATCAGACCTTGGGTTTGGTATCCACGTATCTGGGGAAATTGAGAAAAAAACTGACTTCGAGCCGGGGATGCCCAATGCCTTCGTGGAAGTTGATGGTGAACTGGTTCATGACAAGATACCTGATGATCAGAGCATCTTCATTGAGCTGGAAGGCAAGGGAATTGTGGTCTTGACTGGATGCTGTCATGCAGGGGTTGTTAACACGCTCACCTATGCCCAGAAGATGTTCCCTGAGCAACCGGTATATGCCCTTATAGGTGGTCTTCACCTCAATAATGCCGAGGACGAACAAATGCGAAAGACAACTGAATATCTCTCGCAATCGCAAATCAGGTATATCTCAGCATTACACTGCACAGGATATCATGCCCAGAGAATCCTTATGGAAAAATTCAGAGACCGTTGGCTACCAAATACGGTAGGCGCAAGATTAACCTTTGCCAGTGATAGAGGAAGCGCTCAATGTTGAAACCTCAGGAAATTCTAAGATAGCTTGTGGAGTTAGTTTTTTTGGGATATTTTTGGATTGGAACCTTTTTTGGTAGTAGCACTCATAAACTGAACAAGCTTGCTTATTTGGCAAGCGGCGGTCAAACGGACGAGAACATGGTCGCCAATCTCTTCCGTAAGCCCCCTCCACTTGTGTGCCCGCCGCGTTGGGAGGAAGATGCAAGCCGTGTCCACTTTTTCGATCCGGACCATCTATCTGTTCCCCTTTCTGCTATGAAGGAGGGTGAGTATTAAAAAGGTACAGCGATGCTGTAAAGTGTATTAAAGATTTTCTGGCAAAGGGAGTGTTTCAATAATTAACCTTAATTATAAAGGAGGTTTAGAATGAAAAAATTTTTTCTAGGGTTGCTGGTATTATCAATGGCCGTTTTGACCATAAGCGGATTCCCCAGGAAGGGAGAAGCTGGGCAGAAATGGCCCAAAGAGATCTTCCTCGGTTCCTTCCCTAAAGGGAGCGTGGCTTACCCAACCATGGTAGCAGTAGCTCGCTTGGCCAGCAAATATACACCTGCTCACGTGGTTGTTAGGGAATATGCTGGTAATGCACCGCTTATTCAAGCATGTAGCTCGGGTAATTTGGACATGTTCATGGTTGGCCAAGATGATCTTCTCGATGCTTACTACGGTAAGCGTATTTGGAAAGGCAAAACGCAAGATCATAATTTGTTGATAGGTGCAGTGTTTTTGGGAGGAAGTGGTTTTGGGATTCGGCCCGGAGAAGGGATCAAGAGCATCAAAGACCTTGTCGGTAAGACTGTTATGGTTCCTGGGGCCGTCCCTTGGGAAGAAGGCGCTGCCAAAGCGATACTCGCCCGCAATGGAATACTGGATAAGGTGAAGGTTGTGAGGTTCGTTATACCATCTGAAATAGCCCCAGCCATGATAGACAAAGCGATTGATGCCTTTGTTTGGCCTCCTGGGGCAGGCGTTCTTACAGAAGTTCACGCATCTGTGGGGCTAGACTGGATAGCGTTAGAGCCAGAAGATATGGAAGCCGCAAGGGCTGAGTATCCGGCTATAGTGCCTTGGAAAGCACCATCTTTTGTGTCAAGGCTTTATAAGTATCCATCAGACAAGGTGGTAAATGGCGTTGCCTTTTGTGCTGCGATTGCCTGTCGCTCAGATTTGCCTGCCTTCGTTGCTGAGGGAATTCTGAATGCTGTTTATAGTGACAACCATATAAACGAGGTGAAATCACTATCACCATTCTTAGGGGAGTATACAAATATTGAAAACGCTGTTCAGTATTTTTGGACTCCTTTCCACCCTGGAGCTGTAAAGTTCTTTAAGAGCAAGGGGGTTTGGACCGAGAAGTTCGAAAAACGGCAGCAGGAATTATTATCCAAGCCGAGAAGTTAATCCAAAAGCAAACAGTGATTCGTTCAATCTATCATACATAGTTTCATTTAATGAGACATGATATAGCTATTTACCCGAGGCACTCGGGAATAGTGCCTCGGGTCCTTGGACACTCAAGCAGCGCATATTGCAAAAATCCAAGACCTAGCTGACGTTTTATAAACCTCTTAGGACTTTAGGAAAGGAATTTGAATATGAAAGAAATAAAATTTGATAAAGTTTACGATTTGACTATGTTGACCTATACAAACATGGTTATGCATCCGGCTAATGCAAAAATTGGTGAAAGAGCTAAGCTTTCACTAATAAATTCACCCAGACACGCACCCCAAAGACCGAACCAAGCAATTGAATGGCCAGTTATATTCCACATAGAAATGCCCTCTCATGCTGGAACTCATGTAGATTCCCCCTTACACGTAAAAAAGAATGGAAAGAGCATTGATGAGCTTCCAATAGAAAAATTTATGGGAGAGGGTGTTATCTTAGATATGCGTCATAAGGGTCCTTCCGAGGCGATAACCCCAGAGGACATAGAGAATTCAAATCCCAAGATACAGGAAGGAGACATCGTTATTCTAAACACAGGTTGGCATGAAAAGTGGGGTGATACCGCAGAATATCTGAACGAACATCCGGGCTTGATTGAGGATACTGCGTATTATTTAGTTGAGAAAAAAAAGGTCAAAATGATAGGCACGGATACAATATGTCCGGAACAAGGCTCAGAAGAATCGCATTGGGAGCATCCTTTGCATCGGGTTTGCTTGATTGAGCACGAGATACCGCTTCTTGAAATTTTGGGAGGAGAAATTAATAAGGTAACAGGCAAAAGATGTTACATAGTAGCTGTTCCGATCAAAATGACAACTGATGCGGCACCCACGCGAGTGCTTGCCTTTCTTTAAGCTTGGCGATTGGGATATTACTATATTCATCAATTGAGTGGAACATCATTGGTAATATCTGAATGCCAAAGAGAATGGCACTGGACATTGCTAAAAGTCCATTGCATGAAAAACTAACCCTGGATACCCCGTGGAAGCACGGGGTGATTTACTGAAAGACTGCTGGGAGCCTTACAAGCTTACGGAAGGTTCATATTTTCAAGGTCAACAAATTTAGCCTTTAGATTGTTGACCCAACACAACTTATTCATTTATTGGATTCAAGAGTAACAACAATGAAAAAACAATCTTCTACTGAAAGGATAAAGGGTTACTGTTCTCAGTGCACCTGTTACTGTCCTACCGTAGCATACGTAAAAAACAAAACATTTATCGAAGTTAAACCTGACGAGGAACATCCCAATGCCTGTGACCTCTGTCCCAAAGGATTAGCAGGCCCTGAACTGGTTTATAACAGACAGCGACTACGATATCCCATGCGAAGAACAAGGCCCAAAGGTGACCCTGACCCAGGCTGGGAAAGGCTGAGCTGGGATGAAGCACTGGCTATCATTTCCAAAAGACTAAATCGAATCAAGGCCCAATTTGGATCTGAAGCGGTTGTATTTGCTCGTTGTGGACCTGGTGGTTCCCCAATGAGTGAGACGTTTCCTTGGATACAGAGACTTGCCAATGCCTTTGGCACACCTAATATTGTAGAAACAACGCACATCTGTAATTGGCATAAGGATCAATGTTCAAGATACACATTTGGTACAGGATATATTTCCCAGCAGATACTGCCCGATTTTGAGCATGCTGGTTGTATCTTGATCTGGGGAAATAATCCTCATGCTACTCGCTATGCACAGCTCAGAGATATAAAGCGAGGTCTGGAGCAAGGAGCGAAACTTATCGTAATCGATCCACGGAAGATTCCAATAACAGACATGGCCGATCTCTGGCTGCAGGTGCAACCGGGCACAGACGGTTTGCTGGCGTTAAGTATGATAAATGTGATGTTAGAAGAAAACCTCTATGACCATGAATTTGCAAGAGACTGGACTACCGCGCCATTTTTGGTACGAGACGACACCGGGAGTTTTCTCAAAGGGAGCGATCTCACAGATGAGGGTGCCCCCTTAAGCTATGTAATAGTGAATTCCTCAAGCAAAAAACCTGAGGCCTACATCTCAGGTACGAGAATGCATATAAAACCAACTCTCGACATTTCTTTGACCCTGGAATTGGCCACCGGTGAGAAGGTAGGGTGTAAAACTGTTTTCAGGATCCTCCGCGAGTTCGTTTCCAAATACCCACCCAGCAGAACCGAGACATCAACATGGATTCCTGCAGACAAGGTCAAGGATGTAGTAAAGATGTTTGCAACCGCAAAACCAGCGTGTTTGTATTCTTATAATGGGCTTGAGCAGAGCACAAATGCTTCCCAGACAAATCGTGCGATATCCATCTTGTACGCCTTAACTGGCAATTATGATACCCGTGGCGGTAATGTATTGTTCCCGGCGCCTTTAGTGAATCGAATTAACGGGTTGGAATTCTTGAATCTTGAGGTTTCGACAAAACGGCTTGGATTCAAAGAGCGTCCCCTGGGACCAACGGGAACCGTAGGAGCAGTGCAGGCCTATGAAGTTTATGAAGCCATCCTGACCGGCAAACCATATCCAGTAAAGGCCCTGATTGGCTTTGGAGGAAATGTCATTACTTCCAGTTGTCCCAGTTTGGTAGCCAAGGAGGCCATCTCCAAATTGGATTTTCACGTTCAGTGTGAATTATTCCTTACCCCTACCGCTGAACTAGCGGATATTGTTCTGCCTGCTGCCAGTTTCTGGGAATCTCTGTGCGTAAGAGCTAATTTTCGTTCTCCGGGAACAACAACCCATGTTCAGCTGCGAGAGCCAGTAATACCATCACAATATGATTCTTGGCCCGACATGAAAATCATATTTGAAATGGCAAAGAAGCTTGGGCTAAGCGACAAATTCTGGGATGGAAATATAGAGGCCGCCTTTAATTACATGCTTGCCCCTTCCAATATAAGCGTCGAACAGCTCAGGAAAAATCCAGGAGGTATCTCGCTCAATGTGCCTTTGGAATACAAAAAGTATAAGAAAAAAACCAAGTTAGGGAAATTTCTTGGGTTCGACACCCCTTCACAGAGGATTGAGCTCTATTCTCAGGTTTTCAAAGAGCATGGTTATGATTCTCTTCCGGTTTGGCAAGAACCTCCTACATTTCATTTTGCTCGAACAAAATTAGGAAAGAAGTATCCCCTTATTCTCATAAATGTTAAGCTATTACAGTATTCACATGGACAACACCGAGCGATACCCTCCTTGAGGAAAACAGCCCCTTATCCATTCGTTGAAATAAATTCCACAAAAGCTAGCGAACTTGGCATTGAAGCTGAAGAGTGGGTGATACTGGAGTCACCTTACGGCAACATCACATTGCAGGCCAAACCTACTGCCGCAGTTCCATATAGTGTCGTTTCTACGCAACATGGTTGGTGGCAGGAATGCAAAGATCTGGATCTTCCGGGCTTTGATCCCTATTCGAAGGATGGAGCAAACGCAAATCTATTATATGGCACAGAAGAAATAGACCTTATCAGTGGTTCCTTACCATTAAAGGGTTACCCCTGTAATATTAGAAAAAAATAAGAGCCCATCATGGGCTAAACAAGGAGTTTGTATGAGGAATGGAGCTAAAAAATTAATAACTGGTTACATATGGTGCGTATTTGTCTATCACTTGCTTTACATAGTTGGCTTTTTCGAGATTGGGAATCTCCACCTGAATGCCATTCAGGTCCGGGCTATCAGTCTGCTCTCTATCACTATTGCTGTCCTGGTTACTTCGCCGGTTTTGAAAAATAAGACACTTGACAGCTCATACAGAGCCCTCCTTGTCTTAGTGGTTTTAGTCACCTGCGGATATATTACTGTTCGTTCAGGAGATATTTTACATAGGCTGGGTAGCTCTACAAATTTTGAAGTAGCATTGGGTATCTTGGCAATACTTTTAGTCCTGGAACTGACAAGAATCACTGTGGGCAAAGGTCTCGTAATTCTCACGGGTTTTTTGCTTGTGTACACCTTATTTGCCAGCTATATACCAGGGATTTTTCTAGCCCCAAGCACCTCAGTGAAAGTCCTCAGCGGACAAACATACCTTGGGCTCATGGGGATTTTCGGCGTGCCCTTGGGCGTTACCGTCGACTATGTTTTTACCTTCCTCGTCTTTGGTTTTGCTATTCAGGCTACCGGAGGGGTTGATTTCTTTACAACACTGGGCAAACTTGTATTTGGCAACATGAGGGGTGGCTCTGCTAAGGTAGCAATATTATTGAATTATATTTTTAGTATGGTCTCAGGAACTGCGGTCGGCAACGTGCTTATTACTGGGCCTCTTACTATACCGGAGATGAGAAGGGAAGGCTATTCTGAGGCCTATGCGGGTGGGCTCATATCTGTAGCCGGTACGGCATCTCAAATAACACCGCCCATCATGGGCATAACTGCGTTTGTCATGGCTGACTATCTCAGTATGCCTTATATATTACTCTGCTATGCTGCTCTTATACCAGCGGCTCTCTACTATTTATCCCTCGTCCTGTTTGTCGATTTGGAAGCACGGCGAAAGAATGTCCAGCCCATGGCACTTTCATCAGGCGAAAGAATTTCTCTGAAAAAATTGATCATGAATAACTGGCATATTCTATTCGGTTTTGCAGTTTTAGTTGTATTACTCGTAGGCCGAGTCTTTAGTGTTAGACTCATTGTAATATTATCTTCTGCACTTTTGATGGCAGCGGCATCCTTTCGAAAAGAGTCGAGAATCAATCTTAAAAAGTTGCAATGGATTATAAAAAATACTGTGAATGGTATGAAATTGATAACCCCTCCTACCGCTACGGCAGGAATAATTATAGCCTTGCTGGGACTTACTGCAATGGATTATCGCTTTTCGACACTCCTGAGCTCCCTGACTGGCGGAAATCTCGTGCTGGCAATGATATTTGTAACTATAGCATGCATAATTCTGGGAATGGGCCTACCGACCCTCCCTGCTTATATCGTGGTGGTTTTGCTGGTAGCACCAGCCTTTATGGAGCTTGGCATCAAGCCAATTGTAGCTCATATGTTCGTATTTTATATGGCAATGGCTGCAATGATAACCCCACCTGTCTGTCTAAATGTCTTTGCTGTCATGCCCTTGGTTAAATCCTCGATGTGGCCACTTGGGCTGACTGCTCTGAGGCTAGGCATAGCTACATTTATCATACCGGTCTTGTTTGTTTATAATCCTGGTCTCCTGCTGGTTGGAAACGTTGCGACAATAATGTGGGCCTTATTCAGTGGAACCCTGATAATTCTTGCCCTCTGCTTCGCTCTTTCTCAATATGGTCTTACAAACGCAAACTGGATAGAGATAGTTACCAGTTTGGCTGGGTCCTCTCTGCTGTATTTTCCTATCAATGGACTGCCCTTTTCTCCTAAAGTGATGGCGGTCATGTTATTAGCTTTTGCGTTATTATCACAGATAGTTAGATGGCAGAAATTTCGTAGGACCGCATAGCGCTTTATTGATGCTCAAATAAGCTGGCTGAGGTTCTATAAGCCACAAAAATGATAATAGATAACGTGATACATAATACAAAGGAAGCATCTAATCTCTTAGGGTCGGGACCCTATTGTCTACAGTAATCTCATAAAATATTTATTCTGTTTCTACCATATATGGCTTTGGATTAAAAAAAAGGGGGTATCCATGGACGTTATAGAAGCAATCCTTAACAGAAGTAGTATTCGAGGTTTCAAGTCTGACCCCGTGCCCAGAAAGGTCCTCGAAGATCTCTTGCAAACCTGTCTATGGGCACCTTCCACCTGGAATATGCAACCCTGGGAGTTTTCCATATTGGGGGGGGAGGTAATGGAAGAAGCCAAGGCACATCTTGAGGAGAAGACGCGTATGGGAGCAGATATCGATCCAGATATCCCTGAGCCTGAGTTGTTCAACCCTTACCTCGAGCGCCAGATGTATCTCATGGCCAGTATTGACACTCACCAATTTCCTCCAGGAACAGAAATGCTGCACGAAAAAAGGACTGAATATCTGCTGAAGGGAGCACGCTTTCACGATGCCCCTAATGCAATCATCATCTATACAGAAAAAGCTCTCAGTCCTAGTGTGATTTTCGATATTGGTATCATGACCCAGACAATCGCCCTGGCTGCTCTTGCTTATGGGCTCGGTGCCTGTATCATGGCAAGGATATTATTTTGGCCTGATATCCTGAGAGACCTGCTTGAAATTCCTGGCTCCAAACTTATCGTGATGGGGATAGCCATCGGCTATCCTGATCCCCAGTCCTTGGTTAACAGTGTTCCTCGCGCCCGTGAGCCTCTCGACACTTTCGCACACTGGCATGGGATCTGATAGGCCAGAAGATACGGCCTCTCAGTATGCATCCGTTCATCTCGCTGCTTTAAAATCTTCTATCATGGGAATTAACCATGCAAGCTTGCTAGGGTAACCCATCAGAAAACAAACTTCGTTCCGACACTGCTCAGCACAAACTGGGATGGCATCTCGCTGGCAATCTGATTAGTAGCCTCCCAACCGGTGCAATGCGTAGGAACGACAATCTCTGGTTTGATCTTCTTTAGTTCTTCTATCGTTTTGCCGATTATAGGCTTAAAGAATGGCCCAGTTAGGTGGAAACCACCTAAGATAGCGTATACTGTGCTGATTTTTGTAATATTCTGAGCATGACGAACCGTATTGATAATACCGGCATGAGCACAACCCGAAACTACAACCAGCCCTTTCCCTTTCAAATTAATGATGACGCCTTGGTCATCTAAGACCGAGTCCAATCCAATCTCCCCATCTCGCTCTACCCAAAGGTTTGGCATGCCCTTTTCAAAGCCCGAAGCTCGCTCCACTTCTCCTATACTCGCTACCAGCCCAGAAGCTAAAAGATGTGGGGCTTTGGTTTTTACCAAATCAGCCCCAGCTTTCGTTAGAGATTCCTCGCTTAGTATAGGAAATTTTATCATTCTTCCGTTTGGTAACTTGACACCTCGGGAACTGGCAAACACATGCGGATGAAGCATCAAAGGACAGTTCTCCGTTTTAGCCCTCAGAATGTCCTCAAGGGCACCGAAATGGTCCATATGCCCATGACTGAGTACTATTGCCTCCACTTCGTTAACATCTACCCCAAATAATTTCATGTTGTTAAAAACACCTGTACTTGAAGAGCCAGCATCTAAAAGTACGGTGTGCACTTCCGCATCTTTAAACACCTTTATGAGAATACACAGGCCATGCTCTGCCAACGGCGCGTCGGCAATGTATTCTCCCGCAGCCAAAGGTGCTCTTACCACGGTATCGGTACTTTCCAGAAGCACATCCGTATAATTATCAATGATCGTCGTAATCTCTACCTTATCAGCTTCCTGCAGCTCAATAGCACCATTAATATCAGAATTCATGAACAAACCTCCTTATCTTATTTTCTTTCAGCATCTAATAGCAGACGCAATCAGCCCATAGCCACCATGATAGGCTAAAATGGAAATCAATATGCGTAAGCGTTCCAAAACCTACTGTTTAATTGGATCCAAATCAATGTATTTTAGTATTTCAAGCCCAAAACCCATTGAGAAGCCAAGCACAGATCTCTTTCTTGACTTCCTTGCCATATGATTATTTAAACATCTCGCTGGTTATGGTTTCATTTATCCTTTGAATACACTCATCTTGCCTAGCCAATGAGATTTTTTCAACTTACTTCCTCTGAAAATTATGACCAATAGCGGATTAATGTGAAAGTTTTCCATCGAGAATCATTGTGAAGTAATTTTTATTTCTATTTTATCGCAACCCATCTTCCTTTTTGGCTTCTTCCTTTTTCAGACCACCGATCCGTGGCATCGGCCTTCCTGAATTTGTAACTACTAATACAACGAGTATCTCATCCTCTCTAGGAGCATCCTGAACACTCACGGGCATAGCATCAAAGTGGGTACGAACAAAGGCCGCATCCTTATAATGGGTAGGAACATCAAGCTCTGTTCCCGGACCACCCATCTTTGCTGCCGATGGGATGATTGCCTTACCGCCTCCAAGGGCCTCTCGAAAAGGTGCACCAAGCTTCGGGTGCAAGATGGCATGACCATGCTCAAGCTCACCATTCATACCGATGATCGCCCCCTTACCATATCCTTCACATTCCTCCTTTTTTATTCCGAGGGCCTCTCGTGCTATCGTGCCCAACATATCACCAAGCTCTACACCATCCTCTGTAAGCTCGCTCAAATTTTCCTGGTATTTGCCGGCAAAGGGGTTCTTGATGATAGCTATGGCAGCAGCTTTCTTAATAGGCTTGGGAAGGTCTTTCCCTATCTCTTTTCTGGTCTCTTCTATAATGGTTACAACTTTTCTAATTTCCATAACCTCCTCCTGTTTGATATATCGGGGTTTCTAAAACTTACTGAAATCACAAGCTATTTAGTACAACATGTTTGTACCATCCACATGCAATGATGGAGCGTTGGGCTTTCCTTATCCAATTGATTGCTCAGACCCACTTATCACGCATTTTCTTACTGGCGGTGGTGTATTGCGACTTACCTGTGCCTTTACTACACCATCTACCATGACCATTCCTATTCCTGGAATATCGCCACATTCAATCGCGCCAACAGCATCCTTGCCAACCGATCCCATTGGTGTATCCATCATTATGAGATCTGCCTCATATCCCTCCTTAATTAAGCCTCTATTAAGCTTATAACACCGGGTTGTGTTTCCTGTTGCCATAGCCACAGCCTCGGCTCCGCTAATCCCGCCAAGAGAGGAGAGGAGATTCAGCGTTCTTAGTATACCGAGGGATATTACTCCGGTCCCAGACGGCATATCGTTCCCTATAATTACCCTATGTAGTGCATTATTTCCCTTTATCATCTTGATTGCCTCAACTGCAACAAGTGGGTTGCCGCACTGGACAATTTCAAGAAATAGATCCGTTTCTTTGACCAGAATTTCTACCTCAGATAAAGGGATAGAGGTTGGACCGCCGTTCAAATGCGCAACAATATCGGGGTTAGTATTCCTTACCATCTCTGCAGTGATAGTAGAACTGCCTGGAATAGATGTCCCCCCAGTGTGCATCATTACAGTCATGCCATATTTTTTTGCCAGCTTTACAAGGGGGGCTGCATCCTCCGGTTGCTTGACGCTTCCGAGGCCAATCTCTCCAACAACCCTCACTCCCTCCTTTGCCATCTCCTCAAAATCCTTTTCGATGAGGCCTTTTTCCAATATCAAGCCCCCACCGATCACCTTGACACCTCCGGGCCTGAAATTGGCATATGCCTTGGCCGTTAAAATGGCCAGTGCCTTTGTGCCTGCTGCATCCTTGGGGCGGCCAGGGTAATGAACCTCTCCGGCTGAAATAACAGTGGTTACACCTCCATGAAGTTCACCCTCAATAAAATTTGAAGCAAACTGGCGTGGTGTGTAATCTCCCACACAAACATGGCAGTGGGAATCGATTAAGCCCGGTGCCACTGTCGCCCCATTAATATCGATAATTTTCTCTACATCCCCCGTACTGAGATCTCCCTCTTTTCCGATGCCCGCAATGCTTTGGCCATCGATAAGAATGGAATCGCCTTGTAAAACCGGGGTGGCGATATCACCAGACAATATTGTCCCAATGTTTTTTAGTAATGTCCTAGACATGTTACCTTCCTCCTTTCTATGTAATCTGTAAAAATAGTTTTACAGGAATCCTAATGGCACCAAATTTATGCTCTCAAGCTCTTCCCTTTTTTATAGCCTTAACAAAGTATCCTACGGTATCCACATGATCCTTGACTGATATAACCGCTCCATAAATCCGACCTTTCTCCAGTAACCTGAGGGCTTCTGTCTTGCCCACGTTCATAGCTGTGTCTATTTCCTCCTGAGATAAGGCCCCTACCGAATTGGTAACCTCGACTCCCACAAGATCGGTATCAGGATAAATGGATTCTGCCAGGATCTTTTTTACATTGGAAGAAGTAACCACAGTTTTATTTCCCAGAAAGGTTGCCGCTGCATCAGCAATTGAAGCCTTATCAGCTATTACCGTGACTCCGTCCGCTACTCCGAGGGTAAAGCTCCGACCTCCAATCCCACTGGTACATATCCCACAATCCCGATCGATGAGAGCAAGATACTTATAATCTGGTCTCATGAGATTCAGACGAATTCCAACAGTTGCCGTTTCCCCTTCCCTTAGTCGAATAGCGATATCCCCTCCATTATCAACGATGATTTTAGTGGCACCAGCCCTGGCCACATAGTCGGCAACAATGTCAGAGGTTGCTCCCGCTACAGCAGCCAAGGGCGTAAGAGAGGGATCATTCATGGATGAAACAGCTCTTATCATCCTATTGACTACTTCAGGGTGGTTTTCATTCGTAGAGAGATCAAAGACTCTCGCTTTGATTACTGCAAGTGAGTCGGCCTGTTGTTTGAGGATGTCGAGGGCATACATAGCTCCAGATCTGGCAAGATCTGATAGGGGTATCCCCCTGCCAGAAACATTAACCGTCATGTGCAGTGGTCCGGAACTGACAAGGGCCAATCCCTCTTTTATTAAACTAACCTCACTCACATCCTATCTCTACTAAGATTTTCCCGTAGCTCCGTCAAACCCCTAATCGATCCGAGGTGACCCCCTATCTCCACGTATTCTGCAAGCCTCATAGTCACCTCTATAGGCGCCACGGTTGCCGGGGTCGGAATCCAGGCAAAGGCACCAGCCTTTACCTTCTCCACATCCACCAGAAAATCTATACCACCCCCAGGTAAGATATAGGTAGGGGCGCCCCCCACCGTGATTATTGCCCGGTTTCCATGTACAGCTCGTGTTAGTTTGATGGGATAGGAGCTTACACCGGCCCTGAAACTTCCCCCAGAACCTCCAACATAAATTCCTGAAACTCGGGATGGCTCACAGTGATTTTGGATCAACTCTATCAATTCCTGAGCTTTTGGCGAGAGAGCGATCTCCTCCAAGCCTCCCCCTTTCGTTACCCTGAACATGGCAACCTTTTGACCTGTTGTCTCCGTGATCAAAATCGTCATCCCGGGATGGGCAATGTCCATGTCAACAGAATCTATAATATCCCTTGGGTCTTTGATAGGGGTACCACCCCATCCATCCCCGTGTTCACCAAAGTAACGCCCAGGTGTACTCATTCTAAATTTAAGATAGACACCGCTCAGGGTCGCTCCCAGATAGGTTCCTGCGGTATGCTCGGTAAACAGGCTCGTAATATGGGAATCTATGACGATAACCTCATCTGCTGCCTCTTTGATGACTGGCGCAAACAAACCAGCTGTGGCACTACCGCAACCAACCCTCATTTTTTTGACCAACTCACCATTAACAACGGGGGCCTGGCCGACCTGAACCTTTAATCGTGCACCTCCTTCTATTCTGAGATTGAGGCGATGTCTATTTGCCAATTCAGAGATACAGCGGGCTGTAGCTATACCGTGTTTGCCGGTCAGCTGATTTACACCGCCAATCGATAGAATCTTTGATCCATACTCCTCGGTGCACAGGTGTCCTACCTCCCTTTTCTCAAACAGCACCGGGGACCTCTCCTCACCGAGGGTAAGGTCTGTATCTATCTTAATCTTGATACCGCTATAAGAGAGCGGAACTTCACTCACCGAGGTGACCACATCCACTTCATCCACCTTATCTTTACCAATGAAAGGAGCTGGCCTGTAATCAGGATAGGTGGTTCCTGCGCCAATGGCGGTTATTAAAGGGTTTTGAATTAAAGGATCAGGGCGAGTCCCAACAATATCGGAGACATCCTCTGCAAAATGGAGCCTGACACCTCGGACGAGCTCGCCATCCTTGTTATGATATCTGTGACAGGCACCCATTTTGCCAGGCGGGATCTGGCAGTTAATAGGACATGCCCCGCAGGTTATACACCCAGGTTTAGGTTTTTCATCAGAGATTGGTGCATCAACTGGACAGACCTTAAGACAGGCCTCACACTCTACGCACTCTTCACCAATAATCGCCTTCTTACCCTTGAGGGTGATAGCCTTCTTGGGGCAGTCAAGCACACAAACTCCGCATCCGGTACATTTCTCCTGATCAATCCTCAAAATGGCGCCTCCTCGATAGGTGTATTAGAGGTTTGTTAATCCTTACGAGACCGGAGGTCATCCTCCATAACCGTTGATTCGGGTCTCTCGCCAGCTCTCTCGCGCAGTAAGGTGCGGGAGATCACTCGAGCTCATAAAGCTCGCAGAAATGATTCTCTTAGTGGGGTGCTGAGACAAAAGCACCCCATTGTTCACCTACGCACTGGTTACTTAAACCCACCGGGCAATGACCGTCTTCTCGTCCATGAACATCCTCATAGAGGCCATCCTTGATTTAGCTGTTCCCACAAAGGATTCTCTTCTGGAGCCCAACGGGAAAAAGGCGTACGGCTGTGCCACAGCCACATTCACCGCAACATTTCCTACGTTGACCTCTCTGATGTACTTGCGGGCATCCTTGCCGCTCTGGGTCATGATAGACGCTGAGTGTCCAAGATTCGTCTTGGTGTTAATCCACTCTATCGCCTGATCAAGGCTATCCGCCCTGATCAGGGCTGCCACCGGACCAAAGGCCTCTTCTTTTGCCATTGACATGTCAACATTTACATCTTCGAGGATGGTGGGGCCAAGGAAATAACCCCTAGGGTAATCCTCGACCTTCGCTGTTCTGCCATCCAGTACTATCTTTGCCCCCTCAGCTATTGATTGATTGATCCAGTGCACGACGGTTTCTTTTCCGGACTGGGTGGTCAGTGGACCGAGTTCGGCCTCTTCGTCAAGCCCATAGCCGAGCTTTATGGCTGCGGAAGCATCTTTGAATTTGCTCTTTACCTCATCATAGATATCTCCAATGATAACTATGTTATCAACACCGAGGCAGCGCTGTCCGGTCATACCGAAACATGCCCTGAGCAGCCAGACTATTCCCTGATCCACATCAGCGTCTGGCATAATAACGCAATGATTTTTACCATTTCCATTGATGGATGAGGTCTTTCCCAGTTTCCCGCACGACTCAAAAAGCTCCCAGCCTGCTCTATTAGATCCTATGAATCCAACCCCCTTTATTTCCGGTTGCGACAAAATCTCTTTATTAATGTTTCTTCCACCATGAACCAGGTTTATTACGCCCGGGGGGAAACCAGCCTCTTGTGCCACCCGGCAAACAGCCTCACCAGCTACAGGGTCCTGTCTGCTTGGGCTTACCACAACCGTACATCCGGCAGCCAGGGCATAAGGCACAAAGGATGACCAGGCGTGCATGGGAATATTGCCAGGGGTTATGATGAGAAAAGCCCCCAGGGGTTCCCATATGAGGTACTGATCAATGCCGGTAGCCACCTGGTCCATATGTTCATTCCGCTGGGCCAAACCGTAGAGAGCAGAGCATGCAGACTCGATATTCTCAATGACCCTGCTCACAGAGCCCCTGGCCTCGCCTATCGTCCTTCCATGGTCTTGCGTCAAGATGCGGGAGAGCTCATCGTAGTGTTCCACGAACTTTCCCCTCATGTTAAAAAGCAACGTTGCCCTATCTCGCAGAGGGAGCTCCCTCCATTCCTTGAAGCTTCTGTGGGCTGCTTCAACGGCAGCATGAGCCTCTTCTGTTGTCGCTGTAAGGAATTCGGCAATCACCTCACCTGTGGCAGGATTGGTGTCTTCATTGAAGGTAGTAGATTGGGAATCCTCCCACCTGCCGTCAATGAGAAATTTCAATCTTCCATAATTGCTTTTCACTTCTGGTAACTTCATATAAAACCTCCTTTATAGTTTAGCTTAAGTGTGAACCACTGAACGCTGTTCCTCATCAAGCTCTTTGTGAACCTCTAATCCCTTAACAATATGCTCCTTTGTTAATCGTTCTGCCAGTGTCTTATCCCTTATCTTAATTGCCTCCAGAATCTGTCGATGGTATCTGCATGAAGATTTGAGATGTCCTTCTTTAGTAAAAGATCTATAGCTAATTCTCTTGATCTGATTATTCAAAGATTGTATCATCTTTTTCAACCTTCCGTGCTCAGCTATGGCAGCAGTGGTCTCATGAAAAAGATTGTTCAACTCCTCATATTTTATGATATCAGGGTTGCTATCATCATTAACGATATTCTCCATTTGCACTACAATTTTCTCCAGTTTTCCGATGTTATTATCAGAAATTCTATCAACCGCAAGGGTCACTGCGAGAGTATAAAGGGCAATCTTTAATGTATAAATTTCCCAAATATCGTTTTTTGTTATCTCAGATACAAATATGCCTCGCCTCGGTTCCCGCTTTACCAAACCCTCGGCCTCTAGAATCTTAAATGCCTCACGTATAGGGGGGCGACTTACCCCTAACTGGGAAGAGATCTCCTGTTCTTTAACCCTTTGTCCCGGGCTTAGCTTCCCCTTGATAATCATATCCTCGAGATACTTAAATGTATGGTCAACAATGGATTTTGATTGTATCTTCATGGCTTCCCTTTATTAAATAACTGGATTCATCAAATATCACCTGATCCTGAGCTTTTGAGCGCTATTTTCATGACACGCTCCAGGTTTGCGGGAAGGTCAATAATCTTAATGTTTAAGGACTTATCCGTGCCATTGACTTTTAAAGATTCCTTCTCCCAGGTAAGTAAAATCTCCCTAGACATCCACTACAATGACCTCTATCTTTTTTTGGCATTGGCAATAGGCGCATAGATGAACATTAAGAGAGTTAAACTAATAACTAAAAAACCTAAACATATTAATAAATTGTTCGATCTAATTTCATCCCCTTTTTAATTGCAAACTAACCAAAATGGCCTTATCCTACAAAGGTTAATTAATATATCACCCCCTTTACTTAAAATTTTATCTCCCTTATGCTAAATAATAGGGAAAGCACTCACACTCTTGAAAAACACCTTCGTGTACGTTTAATAAAGTCTTCTTTTTATCAGTTTTGAGTTAAGGGCCATCTTCGAAAACTCTAAAGTCCTGTAAATCAAATAAAGAAGCACTCCTACTTTCCTGATTTGTTCATATACTGTTAGCTAAAGTAAAAAAATAATAATAACCTCAATCCTGCTGATAAAATTCTTTAAGTGTACTTCTTTGTTTAAACGGTAATTTTTTCCATTTTTTTGAATTTTCTAAAAAAATAATAAATCTTTGATAAAACTTCTGGAAAGAATGAGGCGTACATTAAAATCATAATTTGGTAGCAGGCAATAAAGTTTTGCCATATCTTAGCGATAAGCTATTATTGATTATTAGAGTAAAAAGCTGTCTATTGTCTACAATAATTATATTCACACTCTCCTTTTGTCAAGAAAAATCTATTCCAGCTAAACAAAAAATATGGCTAACTAGATTCAAACTTCTTAACTAATAGATTATTGAAGTAATCGAGAAAAAGAATAAAAATTTATTTTTGGAAAATTTATAGAATATATGATAAATATACCTAAAAACAGTATATCTATCTTAGTTCGGTGCATAAATCTTAAAGTTTTGAATGAGGTTTTTTTATAAAAGAGGTGCCCCGATCGTGTTGCATACAGCCACCTGGAAAGAGATTAAGGAAGGACGAGTTGCTGATATCTATTTTGAGAGAACCAAGAAGATCTTGAAGGCCAAAGGGATAGATGTATCTGTTCGGGCAGAGCTTATGGCTCATGGTTTCCCATTAAACTGGCCTTGGGCAGTACTGGCAGGGGTTGAGGAATGTGTTGAGGTATTAAAAGATCTTCCAGTTGATGTCAGAATGATGAAAGAAGGGACCATATTCGGAGCTCTACAACCTGTAATGGAAATTAGTGGAAGGTATCTTGACTTTGGTCAATATGAGACAACACTCCTTGGCCTTATATGCCAGGCATCTGGTATAGCTACCAGAGCTGCCAGATGTAAAAAGGCAGCAGGCATCAAGGAAGTGATAAGTTTTGGCGCTCGCAGGATGCACCCAACAATAGCTCCTTTGATAGAGAGAAATGCATATATAGGGGGCTGCGACGGTGTATCCGTTGGCCTTGGAGCAAAACTCATTGGAAAAGAACCGGTAGGGACAATGCCTCATGCACTTATTCTGATTATGGGTGACACTG
>Ga0315550_1000390_pt1 | contig 27001 bp, 24 predicted proteins | sample SalMarSW160190MG_2_FD_203100 | JGI IMG/M metagenome (GOLD analysis project Ga0315550, IMG submission 203100) | Salt marsh sediment microbial communities from the Plum Island Ecosystem LTER, Massachusetts, United States - Salt Marsh Sediment SW1601-90 ... | reverse complement strand
TGTGGGGCCGATCCGCTCGGTACCACGATCTCCTTGGGGTCGAGGCGCGCGAGCGCCGACGGAAGATCTTCCGTCATGACGGTTTCGAGCAGGAACTCGCCGGTTGACACGTCGAGCGCCGCGAGCCCGGCGGGGCTGCCCGGCGCGAGCGCGACGAGGAAGTTGTTCCGAGATCCCTCGAGGAGATCATCGTCGAGCATCGCGCCGGGGGTGACCGTCTCGATCACGGCGCGGCGGACGACGCCCTTCGCCTCCTTGGGGTCTTCGATCTGTTCGCAGATCGCCACACGGTGCCCGCGCTGGACGAGCCGGCGGACGTACTCGGTCGCCGCCTTGACCGGCACGCCCGCGAGCGGGACGGCCGTCGCAGCGCCGTTGTTGCGTGAGGTGAGCGTGAGCCCGAGCTCGCGCGAGGCGAGCTTCGCATCGTCGAAGAACATCTCGTAGAAGTCACCCATCCGGAAGAACAGGATGGCCTGGGGGTGCCGCGCCTTGATCTCGCGGTACTGCTGCATGAGCGGCGTCTCGGCCGCACCCCCACCGCGGCTCACGGCTGTTCCGTCACCACGAACGGGGAGCCGCCGAGCTTCCGCTTGAGCTCCGCCTGGAGGCGGTCCGCCGCCGCCCGCGTGGTGAAATGCCCCACGCGCACCTTGAGCAGCCCGCTCGCATCGCGCACGACGCGCGCGTCGTAGCCCGCGGTCTGGAGCTGCTGCATCGTTTGATTCGCGGCCACGGCGCTCGAGACCGCCGCGACCTGCACCGCGTAGGTCGTTCCCGCGGGCGCAGAGGGGGTCGCGGGGCGGGCGGTATCGGCACGCGAGGTGTCGAGCGCGGACGCGGTGCAGCGCTGCAGGTAGAACCGCGCGCGGTTGGCGAGCTCGACGTTCGTTCCCGCGGAGTCCACCGCCAGCTGCAAGAGGGGACACGCCTCGGCGAGCTTCCCCTGCTCGATTCGGACGCGTCCCGCCCAGAAGGCCGCGGCCGGCCGGACGTCGGTGAACGGGTAGTCGCTCAGGACCTGATCCACCGAGCGGGCGGCGACCGCGAAATCGCCCGCGGCAAACGCAAGCTGCCCGACACGAAGCAGGGCCCGGGGCGCCCAATCCGATTCGGGATGCTCGATTGCGACACGGCGGTAGTAGGCGAGCGCCGAATCCGCGTTGTCGGCGACGGCACCGGCCACGTAGAGGACCTCCGCGTACGTGGAGTCGGTGGGGCTGACGTCGTGGAGACGTTCGCGCACGATGGCGCGCGCGGAATCGCCCTGTCCTTCACTCACGAGGCGAAGGGCCGCCACCAGAGTGGAGTCGGACGGCTGGGGCTCCTGGGCGCTCAGGCCCGTGGCGAGCAGCAGGAGCGCCGCGCTGAGGACGAACCGTCTCATGCGGCCGCCCGCGTGGCAAGTTGTAGCAACATGGTGCGCAGCAGTCCTCGCTCGTCGCTGACGGTAGTGGATTTGAGGGCGCGGTCGGCGTCGTACGCCGCCGCAATCGCGGCATCGAGCTCCGGGCCGCTCCAGTGTGACGCCGCCTCGGCCCACGCCGCCGCCTCGGTCTTCCAATCCCGAAGCTGTGGCGGCCGGGCGCCCCGGATGGCCTCGAAGACCGCGCGCGGGAGACGAGACGCCGACGTCCCGGCATCGAGCAGTGCCCGTGCGTGCCGCACGCCGATCAAGGCGGTCCCGAGTCCCATCACAAGACGTACCCCGCTCACGCCGGGTTGGGTGAGCAGGAGGTCGATCATCCCCACCGCCCGCGGCACGTCACGGCGAATCGCGGCGTCGATCCAGTCGTGTACGGTCTCCCCGTGCCGCACGCCGACGAGCCCGGCCACGTCGGCGACGGTCACCTCGGCATCGCATGCGGCGGAGAGCTTCTCGAGCTCGGTGCGGAGGGCGCCGAGATCCGCGCCAACGACCGCCACGAGATGGCCTGCCGCCTCCGGTTCGAGGGTGACACCCAGATTCGCGGCGCGCGTGGCCAGCCAGCGCGTCACCCGGGAGGGGGGGAGGCGATCCACGCTCACGTGGAACGCGGCACGCGCGATCGCGGCATCCGGCTTCTCGCCGGCGCCGAGGGTCAGGATCAGGACGGTCGTGGGGGCGGGATGCGTCACGTAGTCACGGAGCACCGCCCACACCTTGGCGTTCTTGCGCCACTGCTCGAGTCCGCGGATCACCACCACGCGGCGCTCGGCGAGCATCGGCGGTGTCTCGATGAGCGCGTTCAGCGTCTCGCCGTCGAGGTCCGCGGCATTGCGCTGATCGAGATTGAAATCCCGGCTCGCGGGGTCCACGGCGCGCGCGACGACGTCCGCGATCAGCTCGTCCTTGAGCACCTCTTCGTCACCGGTCAGATAGTAGATCGGACGAAGATCGCCCTGTTTCAGGGCACGATACACGGACGTCAGGGATTCCGCCGCCATTATAGGCGGAAACTACCGATCGGTGGGGGGCTTAGAAAGTGTCCGTCAGCGTCCGAGCGAGACCCACGTGCCGAGGGGGCTCGAGGAGCTGGAAAATTGCACCGCCGTATCTCCGAAGGCGGGGAGCGTGAAGTCCACGGACCGGGGTGCGAGGGGGGCGGCGGCAAAGGTCGGGGGCGCGGCCGGCCGAGCATCGGAATCGGCGATCACGGCGACTGCGGCCGGGGCCGTCCCGGGAGTGGTTGCGAGGCCTTCATAGAACACGAGCCCGACGGCGGCGGCAAGCAAGAGGGCGGCCGCAATTCCGAGATTGGTGGGGACGAGCGGGTCGCCGATGGAGGTTTCCTGTCGGAGCCGGTGCTCGAGCCGCATGTGGAAGCCCGGCGACGGGTCGATCTCCTCCGTCTCCTGCAGGACCTCGAGGCCGCGGCGCAGCGACGCATGATAGCGGGCGCAGCGCCGGCAGCGTGCTAGGTGCCGGTCGAGCTGCTTCAGGAGCCGGCGGTCGTCGAGCCGCCCGTCCCTGAGGTCGTAGTAGTGTCTGAGAAATTCGTCGCAGCGCATCGGTCGTCGGGGCTGAACCGGGAAGTTCTACCGTAGCCTACGGCCGATGTTCCCCCTGCGCTGACGGCGGGCGGACCCGCCGGACGAGGGTCAGGCGGTCAGTCCACCCAGGGCTCGATCACCTGGGCGAAACGGTGCCGTGCGCGGTTCAGCCGGCTCTTGACCGTCCCCAGATTGCAGTGGGTGATGTCCGCGATCTCTTCGTAGGTCTTGCCCTCGAGCTCCCGCAAGACGAACACGACCCGATGGTGCTCGGGGAGGTGATCCACCGCCCACTCGACCAGCTCGCGCAGGTGGCGCTTCCGGAAGAGGTCGTCCGGACGGTAGTGATGGTCCTCGAACTGCAGGGGCCGATGGTCAGCCTCCCAGTTCTTCTTGATGGTCTGGAAGAGGACGAGCGGGTTGCGGCTGCGGTTGCGCAGCTCGTTCTTGGCCAGATTCGAGGCGATCGTGTAGATCCATGTCGAGAATTTCTTGGTCTGATCGAAGCGGTGCAGGTGGCGGTGCACGCGGATGAACACCTCCTGCACGAGATCTTCAGCCCGCTCTCGGTCGCCGATGGTCCGGTAGACGAAGTTCAGCAACCGACGCTGGTAGCGCGCCACCAGCTCGTCGAAGGCGTGGAGGTCGCCGGCGAGATACGCCGCGACTACTTCGGCATCATCGAGGGGCCGGGTGTCCCGGACCTGCGGAGCCGTCTGTTCTAGCGTCGTCACTCTGCTCATCACGTCGCTCCTCGGGACGCATCCGGCGTCCCATTCCCTGACGACAGGTTTTCCTGCTCGGCTGTTCACGTGGTTGTGTGCTACGTTCAGGCAACAACCGTACCGGACGGGACAGACCTGCTTTCAATTCATGCAACTGTATTGCATACAAAGAGTTATGCGATATCGAAGCCGTGCTCTGCTCGCGCCGATCCCGGACATCCTGTCCTCGTGCGCGGACAGGTCGTCTCGCTCACAGGTTGAGGCGGAACCCCGCGGCGAAGAGGAGCCCGGCGATCGTCTTCCCATCGTTGATCTCGCCGTCGCGGATCATGGCGAGCGCGCGGGAGATCGGGTGCGCCTGGGTGGTGATGAGCTCGTCGGGTTCGTGGGCCGTTTCGCCGACCGTGATTCCCGTGGCGAGGAAGAGATGGATCCGCTCGTCGGTAAAGCCCGGCGTCGTGAAGATCGTCGTCAGATGGTCGAAGTAACGCGCCTCAGCGCCGGTTTCTTCCTTGAGCTCCCTTCGCGCACACGCCTCCGGGTCCTCGCCCGGTTCCAGGACCCCGGCCGGGATCTCCCAGATGTTGCCCCCGGCCGCCCAGCGATACTGGCGAATCAGGAGGACGTTAGGGTCGGCGGCGTCGGGCTCCGAGAGCAGCGCGACGATCGCGGCGGCTCCCGGGTGGCGCACGAGCTCGAGTTCGAGTTCGGTACCGTCCGGCGCGCGCACCGAGTCCAAATCCACGTTGATCCGGCGGCCCGTGTAGAGACGCTTGGTCGTGAGCTGCTCGCCCGACTCTCGGGACATCACGGCTCCTCGTCTGACGATGCGCGAGCGATGTGGAGCGTCGCGCGAGGCGGGAACGGCAATGGCGTGAAGCGCGAGATGCGGGCTACGCCTCGCGCGTGAACACCACCAGGAGTTTGCTGCTGCCGAGCGCGGTGGTGGAAGCGTACCGCCAGCCCGCGCGCTCGCGTTCGTTCAAGAGGTCCGTCAGGGCGTCTTCGTTCTCACGGGTCCTGGTCTGCAGCTTGATGATGACGACCTGATACTGTCGCATGGGACGCGTCAGAGCGTGCCGAAGAGACGGTCGCCGGCATCACCCAACCCCGGCAGGATGTAGCCTGATCCGTTCAGTTGGCGGTCGAGCGCGGCCGCGAAGATCGGGACGTCGGGATGCGCCTGCTCCATCCGTTGCACGCCCTCCGGCGCGGCCACCAAGCAGAGGAATCGGATGCGCGTCGCGCCGGCCTTCTTGAGCGCCGAGACCGCTTGCACGGCCGAACCGCCGGTCGCAAGCATCGGATCGAGCACGAAGAAGATGCGATCTTCTTCGCTGCCGGGAATCTTGAAGTAGTAATCCACGGGCTGGAGCGTGTCGTGATCGCGATACAGGCCGATGTGCCCGACACGCGCATTGGGGATGAGCTGCGTGATGCCGTCCACCATACCGAGACCGGCGCGGAGGATCGGCACCAGCGCGAGCTTCTTTCCCGCCACCTGTTTGCCCACCATGTGCTCGAGCGGCGTGTCCACCTCGACGTCTTCGAGCGGGAGATCCTTCGTGGCCTCGTAGGCCATCAGGGTCGCGATCTCGTTGACCAGAGCCTTGAAATCGCGCGTCGCGGTCCGCTTGTCGCGCAGCTTCGTGATCTTGTGCTGGACGAGCGGATGCGCGATCAACCGGAGATTCGGATGGGCCACCATGACGCTAGTGTCCGGGGCCGCCCATCGGCATCTCCTGCGGCGTCTCGGTGATCGACGACTTCGCGTCGGTGCCCTTGGCCGCGAGCTCGATCGTTCCGCCGCCGCTTCCCGAGGCCTTCACCAGACCGAAGGGAACGCCCTCGGCGATCCAGGCGTCGCCACCGCCGTTCGGGGCCGTGGACGTCGTGTCCTGGACGTGCAGCGCGTGAAAGGTCCCCGCCGGCACGGTCACCGTCTCCCAGCCGATCACCTTGCCACTGCGGCACCGCTCGGCCGCGCTGAGCGTCGGATTGTGTGGCATCCGTGAACGCATCATCTGGAGCATCTGCTCGGGCAGCTTCACGGCGGGCTCGTTCCCCCGCTTCATGACCACGGCCTGGACGCTCTGGGGGTCGGGCGGGAAGTCGGGGACGAGCTCCTGGATGATGACGTTGCCCATCTGCGGCGAATCCATCTTCATCTCGATCCAGTACATCGACTTCCCGGCACTGGTATCGGTGCCGATCACCGCCATCCGCATCTGCTGCGGCGCGTTGGCGGTGGGCGCGTTGGAGATTTGGTACTCCACCCACTGGCCGACGTGAATGTCGGCGATGTCCTTGCAGAGCTTTTCATTGCTCTGTGCGGCGAGCGAGGTGGTGACCAGAGCGGTGGCCGCGAGCGCGGCCGCAATGCGGTGCATCATGAGACTCTCCATTGAGGGGCGCGTCAGGCGGCGCAATGCTCCAATACTCGCATGCCGACGCGACGGAGGAAAGGGTGCCGCGTGGGTGGCGCGGGTTCAGTTCCGGGTGGGGCGCACGACGAGCACGCCGACCTGTCCGCCGAAACCGTCGGGCAGGCTGGATGAGCCCTCGGGCAGAACCCACCGTGCCCCGTCGGCGAGCAGAGAATACGAGTACACGCCAGGGTGCAGCGGGAGGGTTGCCGTCCAGCGATCGTCGGCGATCCGCCGGAGCGGTGTCGGTGTCCATCCGTTCCAATCGCCGGCGATCGCGAGCGAGGAGGCATGCGCGAACCTGACGTTGACCTCGACGCTGTCGCGCGTGCGCGCCACGGCGTGGACCGTGGGGGCGGTCACGCGATCGGCGGACGGCGTGATCCTCGGCCGGACTCCCGCCATGCTGACGCGCAGACCGAGGCTCGCGAAGCGCCCGCTGGTGAATCCGCTGAGGTCCGGCGGATACGTCCCGCCGGCCGCTTCGAGGCTCACCCAGGGCGCGAGATGCCACTCGGCGTGTACTTGCCACCAGGGTGGTCCGGCGAGATCTCCGCCCCGCACCCCGGCCCGAACGCCGAAGACGACGGGCTCGAGGTCGAGAATCGTCGCGGCGGACGCGTCGGCGTAGCGCACCGTGGTGGCGTCCGTCGCGCCCGCCGAAACCTCGAGCGCGACGTGGTCGGAGACATCCCGTCTCAGGTGAACGGTGCCACGCATGAGGCCGAGAGACGTTCCGTCCACGCGCCGGCCGGCGCCGACGTCGAGGTCGAGGACGGTGGTCACGGCTCCCACGTGCACCAGGGCGGGACCCGCGGTCACGAGTCCGCTCCACGTCGTCGCGAAGTGATGAGCAAATCCATTCGCGGTGAAGCCCACGGCCAGATGGGGGCTCCCCAGCTCCCACAGTGCGCTCGTCTGCCCAGCTAGTTGGACGGCGTCGCTGCCGCCGGTGAGCTGCGCCATGCTCGCTTCGATCCGGGAGCTCGTGTGTCGGCCCACGCGCTCGAGCCCGATGGTCAATACGCCCGCGGAACTCGCCGTCGAGTCGGGGAACATGGCATGCGCGCCGCCGACGAAGAAATAGGGCGACTGGGCGGCGACCGCGCCGGGAAGCGCGGGAAGCAGGAGGGAGAGCGCCAGGAGAACGGACGCGCGGCTCAGTGTCCGGGCCCTCCGTGTCTGCCGCCGCTCTGGGATGCGGGATGGTCGGTCGGAGGCTGTGCAACGGTGCCCGCCCCCCCGGCTGCGTGGGCCGCGTCCTGGAGGTCGCGATCCTCGAGGAGGCGCCGCGTCACGTCGGTCATGTCGACGCCACGCGCCACGAGCGCTGCCGCCGCCGACGGCATTTCGAGCACGTCGGCGACCGACCGACCGGATCGGTACGCATGCGCCACCGCCTCGACGGCGTCACGCCGCGCGATGCCGGACGCTGCGAGTGAGGATGCCACGACGAGTCCGCTCGCGGCGGCGCGCGCGCTCGGCGCCGCACGCACGACGTCGCCCACGTCGGTGGCATCCATGCCGCGATTGAACGCTTCGCCGGCCGCGGCCACGAGGTCGCCGGTGGGCGCCGACATTCCGCTCGCGAGGAGGGCCTCGCGTCCGCGCATGAGATTGGTCGCGAGCCCCCGCATCACGACGAGGATGCGGGCTTCGTCCACGTGCTTGGCGAGTCCCTCGAGTGCCTTGTTGACCAGCGGACGGCCGGGCAGGCCCTGCCGCACCGTCGCCGACACCAGCGCGCTCGCCGAATCCGCGAACGGTTCATCGGCGCCGCGGCGCAGCAGCTCCGCGCGGATCTGTGGCTCCTGGGCCCGGGCGGTGCCGCCGCCAAGTGCCAGGGCCGCTGCCACGATCAGCAGGGCCGCGCGTCGTTTCATGGATTGATGACACCTCGGGGGCCGACCACGATCACGCTGTTGGTGCGACCGAATCCGTCATCGACCTGCGCGGGGGCGGAAGGATCGGGCGTCCAGGACTTCCCGTTCACGATGAACCCGTACTGGTGCTCGCCGACCGGCAGGGGGAGCGTCACCGACCACGATCCCGTTGCCCCGCCCTTGACGAGCGGGATGCCGGGCGACGCCCAGCCGTTGAACGATCCCGCGAGCGCGACCCGCGTCGCCTTGGGGTCGTGAAGCTCGAAGCGCACCAGGACAGCCTCGGGCAATACGATGTCAGGCGCGTGAATGGGGGGAGGCAGCGTGGGCACGGCCGCGATGGGCTGCGCCACCGGCAGCGCTCGGGTGGCGAGCCAGGCTCGCGTGGCGAGGAGACCGGTGGCGAAGAGCACGATCGCCGCCGCCGCGACCGCGGGCCGCACGGAGACGGCGTGGGGCTCCACGAACCAGTGCCAGTATGCGCGCCGCCGCGCGGGCGAGTGCCGGCCGGCCAACGCCGCCATCACGCCATCGTCGACCGCGGTCGACACCGGCGTGAGCGCCTCACGGTACGCCGCGAGCGCCTCCCGGTACCGATCGACGTCCGCCCGATCAGCGGCCGCCGGCGGCGTTCCAGCGCCGTCGAGGTGGTGCTGTGTCGACTCGTTGAACTCCATCGCGTCCGTCATGTGATGCCTCGCAGCTGGGTCCGCAACGCGTCCCGCGCGCGATAGACCCGCATTTTCAGAGCGTCCACTCCGACGCCCAGTAACTCCGAGATCGCCTCGTACGTCCGCCCTTCAACCTCTTTCAGCACGAAGGCCTCGCGCTGTTCCGGCGTCAGGGTCTCGAGGGCCGCCTCGATGGCCTCCCGCAGCTCGCGCCGTTCCACCCGATGCTCCGTGCGGTCCGGCGCCTGCATGCTCGGGTTCTCCAGGGCGACCTCGCGCCGCCGCTTCGACCGCGCCGTATGGCACCGGTTGGTCAGGATCCGGAAGAACCAGCTCTTGAACCGGTCCGGATCGCGGCACGTCGCGAGAGCGTCGTACGCCCGGATGAACGCCTCCTGCATGGCGTCATTCGCCGTGTCGGGGTCCCCGGCGACCGAGGCGGCGTATCGGCCGAAATCGCGGCGGCAGCGCTCGACGAGGATGCGGAACAACTCCGTCTCCCCCGCCAGCACGCGGCGTACCACCTCCCCGTCCGATAGCTCAGGCCCCTCGGCCACTAGACCCCCCCCGGATGTCCCCGGTAACGGCGCCAACCGGCGTCGGCGGCCCAGACCCTGAGGCTGCGCCAGGCGCTCGCGATCCATACCTTAAGATTTCCTCCAATACTCGCGGATATCAACGCCGAGGGCGGCGCGCGATGCCGGAAACGGATGTGAGCCCAGGAACCGTCGTGCGGACGGTCTTTGCCGTAGCGACAGTCGTCTTCGGACTGGCGGGGATCCTGAACCACTGGGATGCCCGCTGGCTCGCGGCATCGGCCATATTTGGTGCGATCTGGACCCTGTGGGACGTGCTCATCGCACAGGTGTTCGGGCCCCTCGCCGACTGGTTTGCGGGCGGTGCCGTCAACCTGGACGATGCGCCCGGCGCCCCACCCCGACCAACCCCCGATGACGTGATCCGGCTGCTCGAGGCGCACCTGGCCCACGCGACGGACCGACACGCGGCGATCCAGACGGGGCTCCGGCTGGCGGATCTCTACCGCACGGCGCGGCACGATCCGGCGCGCGCCGATGAGGTCATCCGCGACCTCCGCACCAAATACCCCGATGCTCCGGAACTGGCACATGCCGAGCCGCCACCGGAGCAAGATCCCGTGTAAACCGTGGAGATCGCCGGGTGTCGCCCGGTGCCCGCCGTGTGTATAATTCGCCGCTCGCGGCCAGGTAGCTCAGTTGGTAGAGCACGTGACTGAAAATCACGGTGTCGGCGGTTCGATTCCGCCCCTGGCCACTCGCGCGCCCGCCGTTCGGCGGGCGCGTTGTCGTTGTGGGGGGCGAGGGGTCAGCCGGTGCGAGGGCCCTCTGGGCGGGCGGCCGCCGTGGCCGCGGCCCCGCTCTGGGCCTCCGCGAGCCGTGCGAACCGCGCGCCAAGCCGCTGCTGCAGCGCGTCCAGGTAGGTGTAGATCACCGGCGTGACGTAGAGGGTGATGATCTGCGAGAAGGCGAGCCCACCCACCACGGCCAGACCGAGCGGTTGGCGGGATTCCGCCCCGGCCCCGAGGCCGATGGCGATCGGCAGCGTGCCCATGAGGGCGGCGAAGGTGGTCATCATGATCGGCCGGAACCGCACGCTGCATGCTTTGAGAATCGCGTCACGGGCCGAGAGCCCCTCGTTTCGTTCCGCCTCCAGGGCGAAGTCCACCATCATGATGGCGTTCTTCTTCACCAACCCGATGAGCATGATGATCCCGACGAAGCTGTAGACGCTCAGCTCCGTGCGGAATACGATCAGCGTGAGCAGGGCCCCGAAGCCGGCGAAGGGTAAGCCCGACAGGATCGTCAGCGGGTGGATGAAGCTCTCGTAGAGAATCCCGAGCACCATGTAGATCACGACCACCGCGAGCAGCAGCAGGAAGAGGAGACCCTGCTGGCTCGACTGAAATGCTTCGGCGGTTCCGGCGAAGCTGGTCGCGATGTTCGACGCGAGCGTCTGGCGCGCCGCGCGGTCGACCTCGCTCACGGCCTGACCGAGGGAGACGCCTCGCGCCAAGTCGAACGAGATCGTCACGGCGGTGAGCTGGCCCGAGTGACTGACGGTGAGGGGGCCGAGCGTGGGTGTGAGACTGGCCACGGAGCTGAGCGGCACGAGCGTGCCGTCCGACGAGCGCACGTAGAGCATGCCGAGCGCCTGCACGTCGCGCTGATACTGGGGGAGCAGCTCCATGATGACCCAGTACTGATTGGTCGGCGTGAGGATCGTGGACACCTGACGGGACCCGTAGGCGTCGTACAGGGCGCGCTCGATCTGATCGGCGCTCACGCCGAGCGCGGCGGCGCGATCTCGGTCGATCGTCACACGCACCTGGGGATTGGCGATCTGGAGATCGCTGGTCACGTTGATGAGTCCCGGGAGCGTACGGACCTTCGCTTCGAGCGCCTCCGCGTTCTGGTAGAGCGACTGGATGTCGGTCCCGCGGAGCACGAACTGATACTGACTCTTGGTGGAGTGCCCGCCGATCCGGATCGAGGGTGGGTTCTGCAGGAAGACGCGGATGCCCGGGATCGCGTCGAGCTTGGGCTGGAGCTCGCCGATCACCTGATCGGCGCTGAGCGAGCGCTCGCTGCGCGGCTTCAGGTGCATGAAGACGCGACCCTGGTTGATCGCCCCGCCGCCCACGAATGACATGAAGTCCTGCACGTTGGGATCGGCTTTGATCACGTCGGCGACGGCGCGCTGGTGCCGCACCATCGCCTCGAACGACGTGCCCTCCGCGGTCTGCGTCGAGCCGGAGACGCGCCCCGTGTCCTCGCTCGGCAGGAACCCCTTGGGGACGATCACGAAGAGTCCGATCGTCGCGACCAGCACGGCCGCCGAGAAGAGGAGCGCCATGCCGCGCCGGTCCATGACCCACGCGAGCGTGCGCTCGTACCATGCGAGGGAGCGCGTGTACGCGTTCTCGGTGACCTGGTAGAGCCTGCCCCGCTTCGTCTCCGGGGCGTGCCGCAAGAAGCGGCTGCAGAGCATGGGCGTGAGCGTGAGCGAGACGAAGCCCGAGACGAGGATCGCCGCCATGATCGTGACGGAGAACTCGTGGAAGAGCCGCCCGATGATCCCGCCCATGAGGAGCACCGGAATGAACACGGCGGTGAGCGAGAGCGTCATGGAGAGAATCGTGAAGCCGATCTCGCGCGCGCCGTCGTACGCCGCCGTGAGGGGCGGCTTTCCCATCTCCATGTGCCGCACGATGTTCTCGAGCATCACGATGGCGTCGTCCACCACGAACCCGAGCGAGAGCGTGAGCGCCATCAACGACAGGTTGTCGAGGCTGTACCCCATCAGGTACATCACGGCGAACGTGCCGATGATCGAGAGGGGGAGCGCGAGGCTCGGAATCACCGTCGCCGAGAGATTCCGGAGGAAGAGGAAGATGACCATCACCACGAGACAGAGCGTGATGAGGAGGGTCAGCTTCACGTCGTTCACCGAGTCCCGGATGGACTGCGACCGGTCGTAGAGCGTATGGACGTGTACCGAGGCGGGGAGCTGCGTCTCGAGACGGGACATCTCCGCCTTCACCGCGTCGGCCACCGCGACCGTGTTGGTGCCCGGCTGCCGTTGGATCGCGAGGACGATCGAGTTCTCGCCGTTGTACCAGCCCGCGGTCTTGCTGTCCTGTACGCCGTCGATGACCCGGCCGAGATCGCCGAGCCGCACCGGGGAGCCGTTCCGATACGCCACGATGAGCTGCCGGAACTCGGGAGCATCCTCGAGCTGGCCGTCGGCGCGAACCGTGTACGTCTTGTCGGTGCCCCAGAGAATCCCGGTGGGGAGGTTCACGTTGCCCGCGGCGATCGCGTTGGCGACCTCGTCGATGCCGATCCCGCGGCTCGCGAGCGCCTTGGGGTCGAGCTGCACACGCACGGCGTACTTCTGCGACCCGAACACCGAAACCTGCGCCACGCCGTCCACGGTGGAGATCCGCTGCGCGATGAACGTCTCGCCGTATTCGTCGAGCGCCGAGAGCGCGAGCGTCGGCGAGGTGAGTGCGAGGTACATGATCGGCGAGTCCGCCGGGTTCACCTTCCGATAGGACGGTGGGATGATCCCCTGCGGCAGCCGGCCGAGGGTCTTCGAGATCGCCGACTGCACGTCCTGGGCGGCGGCGTCGATGTTGCGATCGAGGCTGAACTGCAGCGTGATCGACGTGCCGCCCAGGTTGCTGGTGGAGGTCATCTCCTGCAGGCCGGCGATCGTCGAGAACTCCTTCTCGAGCGGCGTCGCGACGGCGGCGGCCATCGTTTCGGGACTCGCGCCGGAGAGGCTCGCGCTGACGGTGATGGTCGGGAAATCCACGTTTGGGAGATCGCTGACCGGGAGGAAGCGATAGGCCATGATCCCGAACATCAGAATCCCCATCATGACGAGCGTCGTCATGACGGGTCGGCGGATGAAGAGTCCGGAGATGCTCATGGCACGATGCTCTGCGAACCGGCGCCGAGTCCGGTGGTGATGTCCACCCGCGCCTTGTCGAAGAGCCGCAACTGGCCGTCGGTGACGACCACGTCCCCGGCGGTGATGCCGCTGTGGATCACGGCGATGCTGTCATTGGAGCGCGCCACGGTCACGGGACGAACGTGCGCCGTCGAATCCTGCGTGGAGACCACGAAGACGTAGGTCCCCTGCTGGCCGGACATCACGGCCTGCGCCGGCACGACGAGGGCGGTCGAGTCCACGTAGAGCACGAGGCGGACGGCGACGAACTCGCCGGGCCAGAGCGCCTCGTCGGCATTCGGGAACCGCGCCTTCAGGAGAACGGTGCCGGTCGTGGTATCCACGGCGTTGTCCACGAACGTGAGCACCCCGCCGCCCGCGGTCGTGTCGCCGCCGTTCGGCCGCACCAGCACGTGCAGGCGCTCGTCCCGGCGGCGCTGGATCTCCGGCAGGTAGCGCTCGGGGACCGCGAAGCGCACGCGGATCGGCCGGATCTGATTGATGACGACGAGCGGCGTGCCGGTGTTGGCGCGGACCACGTCACCTTCGTGCACCAGGAGACGCCCGGTGCGCCCGGTGATCGGGGCGCGGATGGTCGCGTACTCGAGGTTGAGGCGCGCGGTACGGACGGCGGCCGAGTCGGCGCGCAATGTGGCGAGGAGTGCATCGGCCGTCGCGCGCTGATCTTGATACTGCTGGGTGGCCACGTAGTCCTTCTTCGCGAGCGCCTCGTAGCGGCGCGCGTTCTCGACGGCGCTCGTCGCCTGGGCGGCGTCCCGTCCGAGCGTCGCTTCGGCCTGGGCGAGTGCCGCCTCATAGGGGCGCGGGTCGATCTGGAAGAGGATCTGCCCGGTGGTGACGTCGTCTCCCTCGTGGAACCGCACGTGGAGGACCGTGCCCGAGATTTGCGGGGAGACGGCCACGGTCTGGATCGGCTCGACCGTGCCGTTGGCGTCGATCTCGTAGGGCGTGGGTCGGACCGCGGTGGTCGCGACGGTGACGGGCACGCCCTGCGCGCGGTGGGCGGTGCCGCCGGAGCAGGCCGCGAGCGAGGCTGCGCCGAGCACGGCGAGCGGGACGGTGAGACGGCGGGTTCGTATCGAAGGCATCGTCATTGCGGCGAGGGCGAAGTCGAGTCGGGGGCGAAGTGGAAGGGCGTCGAGCCGTCGAGGCCGAGGACGCCAGTGTCGTGTGCGAGCTGAGCCAGGGCGGTGTACCAGCTCCAGCGTGCGTCGATGGATTGCGCGCGGGCGTCCGCGAGGGCCGCCTGCGCCGTGAGCAGATCGAGGACGCTGCCCACCCCTTCGCGGTAGCGCGCGAGCGCCACCTCTTCGGACTGGGTCGCGCTCGCGAGCAGATCGTCCGAGGTGCGGACGCGCTGGGTGGCCGTTTGCAGCCCGTAGTACGCGGTGAAGACCTGATAGGTCACCTGTTGCTCGAGCTGCGTCGCCCGCGCCCGCGCGACGTCGGCCGAGGCCTCGGCGGCGCGCAGCTGATACTGCCGGGAAAATCCCTGGAAGAGCGGAATCGAAATCCCCAGGCTCGCGGTGTAGTTCGCGCCCTGGATCGACGAGTTCGCGACGTACGTGCGTCCCGCGTTCGCCGAGAGCGAAAGCGAGGGCAGCATGGCGCCGCGGGCCTGGGTGACCCGTGCGTCGGCGGCATCCACCGCCGCCCGCGCGGCCGAGAGATCGGGCCGCGTGCGCACCGCGCGCGCGATCAGGGAATCCACGCCCTCCATGATGCCGAGCGGTGGCGGTCCCTCGGGCGCGCGTTCGATGTCGTACGGCACGTTTGCGGGCAGGCCCATGGACAACGCGAGCGCACCGCGCGCGGAGGCGAGCTGTCCCTGGGTCGTCTCGAGTGCCAGGCGCGCTTGGGAACGGGCCGTCCGCGCCTGCAGCACGTCGGCGATGGTGGCGAGGCCGACGTCGTGGCGCTCCTGGGCGGCTTTCAGGTTGGTGTCGGCCTCCGCGAGCGTGGACTGCTGCGCGGTGAGCAGCGACTTGGTCGCGAAATACTGGAAATACGCGATCTCCACCTGCAGCACGACGCTCTGGATGGTGGCGTTGTGGGTCCAATCGGCCTGGAGGAGGGCGTCTCGGGCGTTCCGCACGGCGCCCGTGCGCCCTCCGAAGTCGAACAGCAGATACGAGAGGTTGAGCGTCGGACCGTACACCGTTTGGTCGACGCCCGTGCGCCCTTGCGATTGCACCGTCTTCAGGCGCGTCACCGAGCCGCTGAGCGTGAGGCTCGGGAAGTAGGAGCCGCGCTCGGCGCCATAGGTCGCCGCGGCGGCGCGGGCGTCGGCCCAGGTCGCCGCCGTCAGCGCATTGTTGCGGAGCGCGATGTCTACGACGTCCGAGAGCGAAAGCGACCCGACACGCGCGGCGATGTTTGCCGGAATGACGTGCGGCGGAGTGGCGGGGGCGGCCGCTGCCCGTGGGGCGGGGGGTGGCGTCCACTCGGTGCTCGGGGACGGCGCGGTCCCGCGTACGCCTTCCACGCCCGGCGTCCCGACACAACCCGCCGCGGCGATGGCGAGGCCGGCGAGGGCGAGGCGGGCGCGCCGTGAGGGTAGCATCCGTTCAGGCCTCGTCGCTGAGGGGGTGAGGGTGGCGGTAGGGTGAATATCAACCATACGCGCGAGGGTGGCCGATCGTGGAGCGGCGAGTCCGAGAAACCCCGAGCGGGTGGCTCGATAAACCCATCATTAATTTGATAAACCTCTTGATACAAATGCCTTACGGCACTTTTCAGGGCCGGGGTTGACGTAACTATGAAGGGGCGGATAAGTTACTGACCGTTTATTTACTTGTCCAGGCCACTGGAGTTTCCGTGGGAAAGTCGCCCAACTCGTCATCGGAGCCGCATGCGCCGCGTTGGCGGCGTCGCAAGGAGGCGAGGCCCGCCGAGTTGATCGCGGCCGCGCTCGACCTCTTCGCGGAGCGTGGGTTTGCGGGCACGAAGCTCGAGGACGTGGCGTCGCGCGCGGGGGTCACCAAGGGCACGGTGTACCTGTACTTCGGTAGTAAGGAGGCGTTGCTCGAGGCGGTGGTCCGCGAGACCATCGTGAGCGAGATCGAGCGCGCCGAACGGCACGTCGACGAGTACACCGGGTCCGCGCGGGAGTTGCTCGTGAGCTATCTGCGCAACTGGTGGCATGCGGTGGGCGAGACCAAGCTGGCGGCGATCGCCAAGCTCATGATGGCCGAGTCGACGAGCTTCCCCGATCTCGCGGCGTTCTACGTCGGCGAGGTGGTCCAGCGTGGCCGGCGTCTTCTGGCCCGCGTCCTCGAGCGCGGAATCGCGTCCGGCGAGTTCCGGCCCGTCGACGTGCCGCAGGCCGTGCGCGTGGTGCTCGCGCCCCTCCTGCACGCGTCGATGTGGCGCCAGAGCTTCTTTCAGTGCGAGCAGTTGCCGCTCGACGTCGAGGCGTACTTGCGCACGCACGTCGATCTCTTGATGCACGGCATCACCGCCCCATCCCATGAGGACGATACGGATCATGCGTAGTTGCGTGGCGGCGTTTGTCGTCGCCTTGATCGTGGTACCCGGCCGGCGGGCCGTGGCGCAAGACACGACGGCTAGTCCCTCGCTCTCGCTCGCCGACGCGGTGCGCGAGAGTCTGGTGAAGACCCCGGCGCTCCGGATCGCCGATCTCCAAGTCCGGGAAGCGGCGGCGCGCGCCCGCCAGACGCGTGCGGCGCTGCTTCCCAACATCAGCGCCGGAGCATCCTGGGTGAACCAGAGCGAGAATCTCAAATCGTTCGGGTTCGAGTTTCCGTTGCCCTCCGGTACGCCGCCGCTGCCCACGGAGATCGGTCCCTTTTCGGTCTTCGACGCCCGGGCGAGTGTGTCGCAGACGATCTTCGACCTCGCGGGGTTCAAGCGGACGGCCGCGGCCAATGCGGGCACCAAGGTCAGTGAAGCCGCGCGCGACGTGACGGGGCAGAGCACCGCGCAGCGGGCCGCGATGGCCTATCTCGACGCGGCGCGCGCGGCGGCGATGGTCGTGGCGCGGACCGAGGACGTGAAGCTCGCCTCCGACCTCGCGGGTCTCGCGCAGGCGCAGTTGGACGCGGGCGTGAGCACGGCGCTCGACGTGACGCGGGCGAAGACGCAGCTCGCCGCGGCGCGAGGCGCGCTCCTCGTCGCCCAGAACGTGCAACAGCAGGCGGACATCGGCCTCGCGCGGGCGCTCGGGCTTCCGCCGTCGCAACGCTTCACGCTCACCGATACGCTCTCGAGCGCCCTCGGCGTCTCGGCGGCTCCGACCGCCGTACAGGCGGCGGTGGACACGGCGCTCGCGCGCCGGCCGGAGCTCAAGGTCGAGCGGGAACGCGCACGCCGCGCCGAGCTCGAGCGCGCGGCCGCCAACGCCGAATACCTGCCGCGTCTCGACGTCGCGGCGGACTGGGGGTACAACGGCCCGCCGAGCTCCGACATCATCGCCACGCGTCGGATCGCCGTCGCGGTGACGGTGCCGATTCTCGACGGGTTCCGCCGCCAGGGACGGGCGGCGGAAGAGGGTGCGGCGGTCGAAGAAGCGCGGGTCCGGGAGCACGACCTCACCCAGCAGGTGGAAGCCGACGTGGAGGGCGCGGCGCTCGATTTGCAGTCGGCGCGCCAGCAGGAGTCGGTGGCGTCCGAGCAACTCGGGCTCGCGGAAGAGGAGCTCCGCCAGGCTCGCGATCGCTTCACCGGCGGCATCGCCGGCAACATCGACGTGATCAATGCACAGATGGCGCTGGTGCATGCGCGTGACGCCGTCATCGCCGCGCGGTACGGCGCGGCCGCGGCGCGCGTCCATCTCGCACGGGCGACGGGCGTCGCCGAGACCGTACACTAGTGCCCCCTCACTCGGGATCGGAGAAGCAGCGGATGGATTCGAATACGGAGCGGGGGACGGAGCCCGCGGACACCACCGGCGGCGGGGAGACGGTCGAAGCGCGCCGCCGTCCCGATCGCAAGCGACGGGTGCTCGGTATCGTCATCGGCGCCGTCGTGATCGGCCTCGCCGCGGTCGGGGTGCATCGCTGGTGGTTCGGGCGCACCCACGTGAGCACCGACGACGCGCAGGTGGACGGCCACATCGTGCCGGTCCTGCCGAAGGTGGGCGGCTTCGTCGCGCAGATCCTCGTGGACGAGAATCAACGCGTCCACGCGGGCGATACGCTCGTGGTGCTCGACGACCGCGATCTCCGCGTGCAGCTCGAGAAGGCGGACGCCGATTTGGCGGCCCTCCTCTCCACCGTCGGGACGTCGGGACGCGTCGGCCAGGCCGTGGCGCAGTTGAGCAGCGCCCGCGCCGAGGCCGCGGGGGCGCACGCGGCCGTCACGCAGGCCGAGGCGAACGCATCGAAGGCGAAACGCGATCTCGAGCGATACCAGGCGCTCGCCCAACGCAACGTCGTGAGCGCGCAGCAGCTCGATGCGGCCGAAACGGGTGCGGCCTCGGCGGCAGCCCAGCAAGTGGCCGCCCAGCGCGCCGCCGCGGCGGCGGATCAGCAAGTCGTGGCGGCCGAAGCGGCGTTGCGGGGCGCGGACGCCCGTGTGGCGGCGGCGCGCGCCACGCGCGATCAAGCGGCGCTCCAGCTCTCCTACACGCGCGTCACGGCCCCCGTGAGCGGCGTGGTGAGCAAGAAATCCGTCGAGCTCGGTCAGCTCGTACAGGCGGGGCAGCCGCTCATGGCCGTCGTCCCGCTCGACGACATCTGGGTCGTCGCCAACCTCAAGGAGACCCAGGTGCAGAACGTCCGGCCCGGCGATCCGGCGACGGTGTCCGTCGACGCGTACGACGGCCGCAACTTCGCCGGGCACGTCGAGAGTCTGAGCCCTGCGACGGGCGCCAAGTTTTCGCTCCTGCCACCCGACAACGCCACCGGCAACTTCACCAAGGTGGTGCAGCGGCTGCCCGTGCGGATCCGGCTCGACGAACCGCAGGACACGACGGCGATCCTGCGTCCCGGCATGAGCGTCACCGCGACGATCACCACCAAACACTAGGCACCCGTGGCCACCGGCGTTCTCCCCGCGCGGTCCGCCGCGCGAAGCAGCGCGTATGCGAACCGCTACATCATCGCCCTGACGGTCACGTTGGCGTCGGTGATGGAGCTGCTCGATACGAGCATCGTGAACGTGGCGATTCCGCACATGATGGGGAATCTCGGCGCGACGCTCGACGAGATCGCGTGGGTGTCCACGGGCTACATCGTGGCCAACGTCATCATCCTGCCGATGACGGGATGGCTCTCGGCGTTCTTCGGACGCCGGCGCTACTTCGCGGGATCGATCGCGCTCTTCACCCTCGCCTCGTTCGGCTCCGGGAACGCGCACTCGCTCGAGGTGCTCGTCTTCTGGCGGATCGTGCAGGGCTTGGGTGGCGGTGCGCTGCTCTCGACGTCACAGGCGATTCTCTACGAGGTCTTTCCGCCCGAAGAGTTCGGCACGGCGATGGCGATCTTCGGCATGGGTGTGATGGTGGGCCCGACGCTGGGCCCGACGCTCGGCGGATACCTGACGGACGCCTTCTCGTGGCCATGGATTTTCTACATCAACATTCCCTTCGGCATCGTCGCCTTTCTGATGACGCTCGCCTTCGTTGCCGACTCCAAGCACCAGCAACGCGTGCCGAAGGTCGATTACATGGGGCTGCTGCTGCTCGTGGTCGGGATCGGCGCCTTGCAGACGATGCTGGAGCGGGGTGAGCGGCTGGACTGGTTCGACTCGCGGTTCATCGTGGCGCTCGCCCTGGCGAGCGGCGGGGCGCTCGTGACCTTCGTCTGGCACGAGCTCCGCACCGACCATCCGGTCGTGGACCTCCGGATCCTCAAGAGCTGGCAATTCACGGCGGGTGTGGCGTTCGGCGGGTCGCTGGGCGTGGCACTGTACGCGACGGTGTTCATCCTCCCCGTCTATCTCCAGGGGCTCCTTGGATTCACCGCGTGGCAGACGGGGCTGGTGATTCTGCCCGGCGCGCTCGCGAGCGCGTTCACCATGGCCGTAATCGGCCGGCTCGGAAACCGCGCCAACCCGCGCCTGCTGGTCGCCGCGGGTGTCGCGATCTTTCTGCTCGCGATGTGGAAGCACGGGCACTTCACGACCCAGAGCGGCCAAGCGGACTTCTTCTGGCCGTTGATCTACCGGGGGGTGGGACTCGGGCTGATCTTCGTGCCGCTCACCAACCTGGCGCTGGCCGAGCTGCCGCTCTCGAAGATTCCCAACGGCACGGGGCTCTTCAATCTGTGGCGGCAGCTGGGCGGGAGCGTGGGGATCGCCCTCAGTGCGACGCTGGTGCAACGGTTCATGCGAATCAATCGCGCGGATCTCGCGCACTACGTGACCGCATTCGATCCCAACGCGCAGGCGCGCCTGCACGGCATCGCATCGAAACTGATGGCGTTGGGATCGTCGGCCGCCCTCGCGCAACAGAAGGCGCTCGCGATCGTGAACGGCCAGGTGACGCGCCAGGCGTTGATGCTGGCCTACGAGCACATCTTCCTGCTGTTCGGCGCGAGCCTGGCGATCGCGCTCCCGCTGCTGTTCTTCATGCGCACGCCCATCGGCTCGGCGCAGCGCGTGGACGCGCATTGAGCGCGCCCTAGCGAGACGGCGGCAGGCGCAGCTGGTCGCGCGCTTCGGCGAGCAGGCGTTCCATGAAATCGACGCGTTCGTGGAGTTCGCCGAGCTCGCCACGCACCTGATCGAGCTCGAAGAGCACCTGCTCGGAGGGGGCGCCCCACCCGAGCGGCTCGTCGGCGGTCCAGCGCACGATCCGCTTGCCGCGCCCGTCGGTGAATTCCCCGGTCAGGATGGTGACGACGTCGTAGCACCACCACAGGCCGACGCCGCCCAGTGTACAGCACATGAGGATCGCGGTTCCCGGTTTGCCGGCGTAGAAGCGATGGCCGCCGAACACGCCGGTGAACATCGCGAGGAGCAACGCGGTGAGGCGTGTCTTGGGGGAGGTCTCGGTCTCGGTCTCGGTCTCGGTCATGGCGCCATGCGAACGTAACTCGCGGCGTCGCATGCCGCCATGCGCCGGGCGTCAGGGCTCCCCGAACTTCGTGTCGATCTGCACGCCGCACGCGGCGAGGAACTTGGTGGGCAGCTCGCCGCCCGCGAAGATCGCGACCGTATCGTTGGCGAACCGCTGCACGTCGCCGTCGGCCGTCCGCACGGCGACGGCGGTCGGCGCAATCTCGGTGACCTCCGATTTCCAGAGCATCTCGAGGCGACGGTCCTCGATCGCCGCGGTGATCCGGTCGTGGTTGCGTGGCTTGATGCGCGAGAACGCTTCGCGCCGGTACGACATGCGCACGCGCGTGTCCGGCTCTTCCGAGAGGGCGAGCGCCGCCTCGACGGCCGAGTCTCCGCCACCGACCACGAGGACCCGGTCACCGCGATACGCTTCCGGTTCGAGAAGGGAGTAGATCACCTTCGGCAGGTCCTCACCCGGCACGCCCAGCTTACGCGGCACGCCACGGCGTCCGATCGCGAGCACGACGTGCCGCGCGCGATACGTGGTGCGCGCGGTGGTCACCAGAAAGCTGCCCGCCGGCTCTCGGTCCACGGCAGTGACGCTTTCCTGGGTGCGCACCTCGAGCCCCGTCTTCCGCACGATGTCTTCCCAGACGCCGATCAACTGTTCTTTCGGGAGCTCGCGGAACGAGAGCTTTCCGTAGAGCGGCACCGCGACGGGCGCGGTCATGACGATCTTCTTCCGCGGGAAGTAGCGGACGGTGCCGCCGATATCCTCTCGCTCGACGGTGACGAACCGAAGCCCGTGCTCCATGCAGTTGAGTGACGCCGCGAGGCCCGCGGGCCCGCAGCCCACGATGACGACGTCGAGCATGTCGCGCGGCGCCCGCGGCGCCCGGGCGATCCCGTCGATGCACTGCCGGCCCTGCGTGAAGGCGTTGCGGATGAGGCCCATCCCGCCGAGTTCGCCCACGATGTAGAGGCCCGGCACGTTGGTCTCGAAGTTCTCCCTGATCCGCGGGAGGTCTACACCGCGCGTGGCGGATCCAAAGACCAGCTCGATGGCTTCCACCGGACAGGCGCGCTCGCAGAGACCGTGGCCGATGCAGCGCGCGGGGCTCACCGGAATCGCTTGCCCATTGCGGATGCCGAGCACGTCCCCTTCGGGACAGACGGCGGTGCAGCTCCCCGTCCCGATACACGCTTCGGCGCTCACGACGGGATGGAGCGACAGCGGCTCGTGCAGACCATAGCGGCGCGCGAGCGCCTCGGCCTCGGCGGTCGCCCGCTCGCGCCGGCGCGCGCGCAGGAACGCGGGAACGACGAAGAGGGCGGCGAGGCCGAGGCCGATGAGGAGGATCGCGGTCGAGCCGTCCATCAGAAGCTCACCCAGAGACCGGTATGGAGGCCGAGGCCGCGCAGGTTGGCGCCCCACTGGCCGCGCGCGCCGAACGAGAAGAACGTGCGCCGGGCGATCGGAATCGAGAGGGTCGCATCGCCCGAATGCGTGAGCACCGTGGCATTGGTCGTGGCCGTGCGGAAGAGCGCGTAGGTGAGTCGCAGATCGCCCCCGCCGCCGAGCGGACGGTCCAGGCCGCCGGAGGCCTGGATGGTCGTGCCCGCGTCACCCGTCCAGTAGCTCCCCGAGGCGTTGAGTCCCACGCCGAGCCAGGAGACGTAGCTCCGCGAGAGATACATGGAGGCGCCGTAGCTGTTCGTGCCGCCGGAGAGGCGCGCGCCGTTGACGTTGAACGTCGCCGATCCGGCGGAGCCCCAGAAGGAGAGTCCGAGGCTCGCCTGATCCTGGCGCCACTGGCCGAGGGTGAGCGTCGTCGTGTCATACGGAATCCACGGGCCGTTCCGGCCCACGCGTCCGAAGAGCGAAACGCCGCGCGCCAGCCGTGCCGAGAGCCGACCCTGAAATCGCGTCAGGGTCCACCCGCTCGCCGGGATGCGATCGAGCTCGAGGTCACTGCTGGCGCGGAAGCCTCCGATGGTCAGCGCCTGGGACCAGCCGGCGGTGGTGCGGATCGGGAAGCCGTTGGTCGGCCGCACCTGATGAATCGAGAGATCGGCGTCGTACCCGGCGCCCACGCCGCCGAGTCGGAGGTTCACGAAGCCCGCGTACTTGGGGAGCGTGGTCGAGAATCCCTGACTGTAGGCGTCGGGCTCGAAACCGACGGCGAATCCGGCACCGAGTCCGTGATCGCCGACGTGCGCGAGGAATCCGTCGAAGAAGCCCGTATAGACCGAGTACGGGTTGAAGAAGCGCCCGAGACGGAACTCGAGCGGCGCGCGCCCGAAGGTCTTGACCAGGCTCGCGTCGTAGACGTGCACGGTCTGCGTCGGGTCGATGATGCCGGCCGAGCTGTATCGGTAGGCAGCGCGCAGATCGGTCTCCAACCGGAAGCCGCCGGGGAGATTGCTCACGTTCAGGCGGAGGCCGGCGGTGGGTGTGGCGAAGCGTTGACTCGCGCTCTGCCAGGTGCTGGTGAGCCAGCGGGTCTGTGCCTGGCTGGCGTCGACGTCGAGACTCAGCTGGCCGGAGACCACCGGGCCCGTATTCGGCACGCGCCCGAACCGCGGGGTCGCGGTCAACGCCGGAGCAGCCGCCACCGGCGCGGCGGCCGGTGCCGGGCCCACGGCGCGCCGGACGATCAGGCTCGTGCCACGCGTCAGGGCGAGCGGCCGGCCGAGGAACGCAACGAGCGCGCGGGTGGAGGTGACCGCCAGGACCTGGACCCGCCCGAGCGTGGTCGTGCTGTCCTCGAGGACGACGAGCGTATCATGCGCCGCGATGCCCTGGTCGCGCCCCACGTTCAGGTACACGTTGTCGCCCGCGATCTCCACGACGACCGCTGGGAGATCTTCGGTCTGCTGCGCCGCGGCGGGCGCGGCGAGCGTAACGGTGGCGGCGAGGACGGCGCCCACCGCGAGCATGCGGCCGAACATCAGTCGCCCGCCTGTCCGCGCGGGTGGCACGAATAGCAGGCGGAGCTCTGGTACACGTAGTTCCGCACGTCGGTGTGATGCGAATCCGTCGTGGTCTGGTCGTGCGCATGGCAGGCGAAGCAGGTGAACTGCTTGTAGTCGGATGCGACGTTGTGGCAGGTCGTGCACGAGCTCCACGTCCCGGCGTGCCGCCCGCTGTAGATCGGGAAGAACTGCGCATCGTGATCCTGGAACGAGGCGCCGCTCCAGCTATTGATGTTGTGACACGTGAGGCACGTGGTCGGGAAGCCGGTGCCGCTGTGCGCCTGATCGTACTGGCTCTGATGACAGGCGTAACAGTCGTTCTGGTTCGCCGGGTGATACAGCAGGGCGAACGTCTGGGGCGCGTGACACGCCGTGCACTGCAGGCTCGTGTGCGCGCCGACGAGGGCGAATCCGTTGGCCACGGTTGCGTGGTCGAAGGTCGCGCCGCTCCACGTGTTGACGTTGTGACAGCTCGTGCAGGTCGTCGGGAAAACCCCATTGTGCGCGCGCTGATAGTCGGTCTGATGGCACGAGTAGCAGTCGTTCTGGTCGGCCGGATGGAAGAGCAGGGCGAAGGTCTTCGGCGCGTGGCACGCCGTGCACGGGATGTTGGCGTGCGCGCCCACGAGCGCAAAGCCGTTGGCGACGGCCGCGTGATCGATGTTCAGTCCGCCCCACGTCTCGACGTTGTGGCAGTCGAGGCACGTCAGCGGGAAGCTGGACCCGCCATGCGCGCGATCGTAATCGGGCTGGTGACAGCTCGCGCAATCGTTCGCATTGGCCGGCTGGAACCGGACCGTCTTCGTGTTCGGGTCGTGGCAGTCGGTGCACGGGATCCGCGCGTGGACGCCGAGCAGCGGGAAGCCGTGCGAGGCCGAGACGTGGTCGAAGGCCGCGTTGTGCGCGAACGAGACGGTGGTGTGGCACTGCTCGCACGTCGTCGGGAAATTGGCCGCGACGTGGTTCACCGTCTGGGCGGCCTGATAGTCCTTGAGATGGCAGGCAACGCAATCGGTGGGGAGCGGTGCGAAGGCCCCACCCCGCTCGTCCTTGTGACAGCTCTCGCAGTTGATCAGGAGGTGCGCACCGGTGAGCGGGAACGCCGTCTGCTGGTGGATCGCGACGCCCTGGACGTCGCTGAACCGGCGGGTGTTGTGACACCGCGCGCAGTCGTTGCCCAGGCGGCCGCGATGAATGTCGACGTGACAACTGGCGCAACCGGTCCCAGCGGCGGTCGGTTGATCGAAGCGCAGCTGGAGGTGACACTGGATGCAGGTCGCGGCGGTGTGGCGTCCCGTGAGCGCGAAGCCCGTCGAGGCATGATCGAACTGCATGTGGGCGCGCGCAGGTTTCCAGCCCGACACGGTGTGACAGGCCGAACAATCCAAGCCTTTCGGCAGGCGGCCGTGCGGGGAGGCCGCCTGCTGCGCCGTGAGCGGTGCCGCCGCGAGCATCGCCACCGCGAGCGTGCCGAGCGTGCTCCACCTCATCCCACACCTCCGTGGCAGGCGTCACACGTCGTGCCCAGGCCCTCGTAGATCCGCATCGGCGTTCCGTGCGGTCCGGGTCGGGTCTTGTGGCACGACGCGCAGGGGACGTCGCGGTGCCGGCCATCGAGCGGGAACCGCGTGTGCGAGTGATCGAAGGCCGCGATGCGGAAGGAGTCGACATCGTGGCACGCGTCGCACGAGCGACCGGCGAATTGCTGTCCGTGCGGATTGGTCTCCGTATGGCAGGCCGCGCACGTGGTATCCGCCAGACGGAAGCGCCACCCACGGCGCGCGTCCCGATGGCAGTCACGGCACGGCACGGCGAGATGGGATCCCTTCAGCGCGAAGCCCGTCGCGGCGTGCCGGCGGACGTCGAAGGTCGTCGGCGTCCAGGCGCGCTCCGTGTGGCAGTTGCTGCAGATCATCCCGCCCTTGACCGTGCGGAATACGCCGCCGTGGTAGTCTCGATGACAGGACAGGCAGTCGGCCGCGCGCGGCCGCGGATAGGGGCGTCCGCGATCGGCGGTGCGGAAGGTGAGCGCGATCCCGGCGCTGTCGGGCCACGTCTTGGCGCGGTCGTGACAGTCGGCGCACGGGAGCGTCGCGTGCGCGGCGACGAGCTTGTAGCCCGTGGTGGCGTGGTCGAAGTGCCGCTCGAAGCTCGAGCGGTCGAGCCGGGCCCATCCGTCCGTCACATGACAGCGCGTGCAGTCGCCACCCATCTTCCCCCGGTGCGGATCGGTGTGACAATCCTGGCAACGGGCGAAGGAGAGCCCCGCATAGCGCGCGCTCGCGGCGACGCCGGGAGTCATCGGGCGGTGACACTCATGGCAGCGCACGTCAGCGTGACGTCCGGTGAGCGGGAACCGCGTCGCGGCATGGTCGAAGCGCGGCGCTGTCTTCCAGGTGTCCTGCGTGTGACAGTCGGTGCATGCGCGCGTGGCGAACTGCCGGCCGTGCGGATCGTCCCGCGTGTGGCAGTCGCGACAGGTGGTGCCGAGTCCGGCGAACGTGTGCTCGACGCGCCGGATGGCGGTGTCGGCGATCAGGGCCGGCGTGTGGCACTTGCGACAGGCGAGCGTCGCATGGGCGCCCTGCAACGCATAGCCGGTGCGCGCGTGGTGGTCGAACCCGGTCGTGTCGAACCGGACGAGCGTGAAATCGCGGCCGAAGTGTTCCTTGTGACACTCCGCGCAGTTCTTCGCCGCGAGCGGCGCGTGGAATCCGCGGTGCTGGGCCAGTTCGGTGGCCAGGTGCGTATGGCAGTCGAGGCATCGCACGTTGGCGATGCCCGGCTTGCCGAGCTCGTGGCACTTGGTGCAGTTGCGCAGGCCCTCGAGCTGCGCATGCGGCCGCGAGAGCTGGCCGGGTGAGATGAGC
>Ga0315550_1000384_pt1 | contig 27158 bp, 30 predicted proteins | sample SalMarSW160190MG_2_FD_203100 | JGI IMG/M metagenome (GOLD analysis project Ga0315550, IMG submission 203100) | Salt marsh sediment microbial communities from the Plum Island Ecosystem LTER, Massachusetts, United States - Salt Marsh Sediment SW1601-90 ... | reverse complement strand
TGAAGATCTCCGGGACGTGCGACCAGCTGCGGATGTATCGGTTCTCCTCGACGAGGTTGCCGTCGTCCCAGAGGAACCCCCCTTGGAGCGCATTGGCATAGACGAGCGCCCCGACGCAGACGATCAACAGGACCGACAGCGCCGTCACGGACTTCGTATCACGGTTAACGAGGACAGGACGTCCCTGCAGGATAGGATGCCTCTGTGTCGATTTCATTCGTCCGCTTCCTCTTTCATCGCCGTCAAGACATCGTAGGCCTGCGCGTAGCTCGGATCAAGGACTATGGACTTCTCGCGGGCCGCGCGGGCCCGGTCGGCCTCACCGAGCGCCTCATAGGCGTTGGCGAGGTTGAGATAGGCCCGGGCGTAATCCGGCCGCAGGGCGATGGCCTTCTCATAAGAGGCGACTGCCCGGTCCCAGCGGCCCATCGCGGCATACACCAGCCCCATGTTGTGGTAGGCCTCCGGGTACTCCGGCGCGATCCGCGTCAGTTTCTCATAGACCGCCAGCGCCTTATCGTACTCTTTGAGATTCAGGTAAGCGGCGCCCATATTGTTGTGGGCCTTCTCATTATCCGGATCCAGGGCCAACACCTTCTCGCTGGCCGCGACAGCGTCACGTTCCCTTCCCAGACGGATAAAGGCGATCGCCATGTTGTTATACGCCTTAAGGTGCGTCTCCTTGTGGTCCAACGCCTGCTTGGCCAACACGACGGCCTCCTCATACCGGCCCATCTCCGTGTAGAGCTTGGAGAGGTTGTTGATCGCATTGACGTACGTCGGCTTGATCGACAAGGAGGCCTTGTACGCCGCCTCCGCCGCCCTCTTCTCGCCCAGGTCCCCGAGCAAAATACCGAAGTTGTAGTGGGCCTTGAAGTTGTTCGGGTCGAGCTGGATGGCCTTCTCGTAAAGGGCGGCCGCTTTTTGCGTCTGTCCCCGATGGCTGTACTCCATGCCCAGGTTGCTGTGCGCCCGCGAGCTGTCGGGGGCGTAACGCAGCGTCCTCTCGTAAAAGGCGATGGGCTCAAGCCAGGTGGCGTTCTGCCTCAGCGTGAGGACGCCCAGGAGACCCGTCACGATGAGGAACCCCGTCAGGGCCGCGCCGCGGGCCCGCTCGCTGCGCAGCCACGCCGAAAACCACTTCGCGACGATCAAAAAGAAACCGACCGACGGCAGATACAGCCAGTGTTCGGCCATATAGGCGTTGATGGGATAAAGGTTGGCCACCGGCAGGAGGGTTATGAAAAACCAGGAAAGCGAAAAAAAGACGAGTGAGCGCTTCTTGCTCTCTCTCGAAAAGAGAAACACCGAAACAGCGAAAAGGACCAGCCCCACGAGGACCAACGGCTGGGTCACGGGAAAGGTCTTTGTCCCGTATTCCATGTGAAGATGGATGGGTAGGACCAATATCCTGAGATATCGGCCGAAGGCCAAAAAGAAACCCGGGACCCTCTCTAAGAGCGTCGTCGGGTACCCGTGGTGACTGAAGAGAAACCTGAGCGCCGTGAATCTCAGGACGATGTAGGCGCCTGCAAGAACGCTCACCCACCAAACGTGCGCTTTGGGCAGTCTCTTTCGGAAGGCATACCCTATGAGAAAAAAGAGGACCGGCACGATAAGACTGTTTTCCCGGGACAGGAGCGCTGCCACATAGCTCAACAGGGTAAGGAAAAGGAGCGATACCCTGCGGGTGTCCGCGGCCTTTACGGTGAAGACGAGCGTCAGCAGGATAAAGACCGTCGAGAGCGGATCAGGACGGCCGGAGATATAGGTAACGGCCTCGGTGTGGACGGGGTGCGCGACGAACAGGAGCGCCGTCAGCAGGGCCAGGAGACGGTCTTTGAAAAGAAGCTGGATCAGCCAAAAGAGAATGAGGGCCGCCAGGACGTGCAAGAGAATGTTCGTCAGGTGATACCCGGTGGGGTCCGCCTTCCAAAAGGTGTAATCGACCATGTAGGTCACGAGTTGAAGCGGCCGCCAGAAGCTGTAGTCGCCGCCCCCGCCCTCGCCGACATCCTCCGAGAAGGCCTTGCCGATATTCTTCCACTCCCGTATATAGGTATTGCCCTGGACCAAAAGGCCGTCGTCGAGGACGAACGCCCCCTTGATGGCGTTGGCGTAGACCAGGGCGCCCACGCAGACGATGAGGGCGACCGCCAGCCACAACTTTTTCTTGTCCAGGGGCGGCGGCCCCGCCGGCACCGCCATGTTCTTGCGCTTATTCCGCTTCATAAGCAAATCCCTGGTGAAACTCATAGGCCTGGTGAAACTCATAGGCCTGGCCTATTTGTCTCATTTTTTGAGACTCATAGGTCTGACCTATTAGTCTCATAACGTCGGGACGGGGCACCGTTCGATTTGGATTATGGGGAAAAATTCGCGCCTGTCTTGCGTTTTGTGGAAAAGGCCTTTCTATTACATTCTCTCGAAAGGGCGTTTCTGTCAACAGAAAACCCCGGCGGCGATGGTGCCCCCAAGGCGAAAAAAAGGGCCACGCGCAAAAGCGCGTGGCCACATGGTGAGCCGCGAAGGACTCGAACCTTCAACCCTCTGATTAAGAGTCAGATGCTCTACCGATTGAGCTAGCGGCCCGAAGGAGTTCCGTAATGTGCGCCCTCTGGGCGCATCCAAGAATTCCGAAGTGTGGCCGTGCCGAACGAGGTCCCGAGCTCTGTGAGGGACCGAGTTTGGCCGGCCTCCTTAGAAATCGCCAAATGACAGGGGGGTATGATAACAAAGCCGGTGCTTCCTGTAAAGCGAATTTGAAGACCCTGCCTACTTCTCCTCCTGCGCCCCCCACTGAAGATCGTCCATGACCTTCTGGGCCACGTTGGTCAGGTGATCGCCGATCTTCTCCAGATTGCTGATCATGTCGATGAAGATGACGCCGGACAGAACGTTGCACTCGCGGCGTTCCAGGCGCGCGACGTGGTTGTCCTTCAACCGGTTCCTCAGCCTGTTCAGCTCGTCCTCGCGCTCCAGGACGCGATGGGCCTCCCTGATGTCGTTCGTCTCCAGGACGCTCTTCGCGGAATCCGTCATCAGGGTGACCTCCTCAAGCATCCTCTTCAACTCTTCGATCGCCATCTGCGAAAAAGACATCTTGCAGGCGATCTTCTTTTCGGCCAACACCATCAAATTCTCCGCGTGGTCCCCGATCCTTTCGACGTCGTTGATGACATGGATGAGGGCGGGTATCTTCTTGGATTCAGTCGCGCTCAACTCCTCCTGCATCAGCTTCACGAGATAATCGGTGATCGCCTCCCGGAGCGCGTCCACGGCCTCCTCGCTCTTCGTCACCTTTGCGAGAGAGCGCGCATCGTTCGCGAAGAAGCCGTCGGTCGCCCGCTCCACCATCCTCTGGGTCAGGCCCATCGTCCGGATGATCTCCCGCGTGGCGGCCTCGATCGCCAGCGACGGCGTGCCCAACAGATGGGATTCCAGGTAGCGGGGCAGACCCTCCACCTCTTCGCCCTCTTCCCCTTTTATGAGACGCGTGAGGACCTTGACGAAGGAACCGATAAAAGGCAGGAAGAGCAATGTCGTGATGATCTTAAACAACGTGTTTGCATTGGCGATCTGACGCATCAGCTCGCCGGACGTGTGCCGCGCCAGATCCTCAAATAAAAAGAGAAAAGGCAAAAAGATGACGACGCCCGTCACGTTAAACGTCAGGTGGGCGACGGCGGCCCTCCGCGCGGAGAGATTGGTCCCCAAGGAAGCGACCAGGGCGGTAACACAGGTACCTATGTCGCAACCCAGGATAAGCGGGATGGCCCCTCTGAGATCCACCAGGTTCGCCGCCGCCAGCGCCAGGACGATGCCCGTCGTCACGGAACTGCTTTGCATGACGGCCGTAACGGCCGCCCCCGCGGCTATCCCCAAGAGGGGGTTGCGGCTGAAATTGAGAAAGAAGTCTTTCAGCGCCGAGTCCTGCCCTAAGGGCCTGAAGGCTTCGGTCATGAAATTCAGTCCGACAAAAAGGATACCGAACCCCAGAAGGAACTCGCCGATATGCTTGTGGTGTTTTTGCCTGGCGAGGAGCATCACCAGCATGCCGACCCCGACGATGGGCAGGGCGTAAGAGGTCAACCTGAAGGCGATCAATTGACCCGTAACGGTCGTGCCGATATTGGCCCCGAAGATCACGCCCAGGGCCTGGCGGAGCGTCATCAGGCTCGCGTTGAGAAACCCGATGACCAAAACGGTGGTGACGGAAGACGACTGGATAAGGCTGGTGATGCCGGCGCCGACCGCGACCCCCTTGACCGGATTGTTGGTCAGGTTCGAAAGGAGCCGCCGCATGCGCTCTCCCGAGGCCTTGCGCAGCCCCTCGCTCATCTGCCTGATGCCGAAGATGAACAGGCCCAGCCCGCCCAAGACGCTAAAGATGACTTCTTTGATCATGCACGACCCCGCTTAAGGCTTTTGCCAAACCTGTGTCTTGCAATATTAAGATAACGATAGACCCGGAGGGTATTTTCGTCCTACATTATAACAGGCTCTCTTTTTTTATCCACTTTCTTTAGATCAAAAAGGGCCTCCTCCATTACATCTACGAAAAGAAGTTTTGGCCCCCTGGGGCAAATCCGGTCTTACCTCACTTGCCCCGCCTGGGGCGGTATGCCTTGAGGGGACGGTATGCCTTGAGCTTGTCCCGGTGCGCCTGCCGGCGCTCCCTCAGCAACCGGGACACATCCTTTTGCCTCCGGACGACGAGCTGCCTCACCACGCCTAGACCCCTTCCTTGCCGGCCATAAAACGCTGCAACTTCTGGCTGTCGACCTTGGACCAGAGAAATCCGCAAAACGTGCAGGCAAAGAACCGGTTCTGCAAGCCGACATTCGAGACCAGGATGGCATAAAACGGGACGTTGTCGGGCCGGAAGTGGGCGGGCGGATTCACGTAATCGATCTGGTTATAGATCTTCCCGACGATAACGCCCTTGGCATGGCACTGTGGACATGAAACGCTCATGACCCCTCCCTGGCTAAACGGCCTTCACCACGTGCTTTCCATCTCCAGGGCCTCGGCCTCGGCCGTCAGCTCCCTGAAGACAATCGATATATCGCTATAGGGTGGCGGATGGATCAAAGAACACGCCCAGACGATGGTCCGCGAAGGATGGCGATGCTTCAGAGGATCGCCGGAATAGGCCTTGACCGGCAACCTCGGCTGCACCAGCAGATGGACATGGATGCGATAGCTCAGGTATCTCGGCGACAGGATGTTCAGGCGCGCCGCGGCCTTGCGTCCGGCGTAGGACCCCTCCGTGACGACGACCTCGGGCAGGAGCTTGGGATTAAACGTCTGCTCGGAAGCGATGAGCCGGTTGACGAAGGCCAGGGCCTGATAGAGGTAGTGCGAGAGCCTGATCTCGGCAAACGAACTCAGGGCCCACACGAGGATGAGCCCCACGAAGACCGAGACAAGGATCTGGATGACAGCGTCGAGGATCGTCATCACTCTGAATCCTTCACCCCATACGCCAACGGGATGCCGGCCATGCCTCCGTGCGGCCCTTGCCTGTGTGCCGGGTCGCAACCATTATAACGCAATCCCGCCGTGCGAATGGGACTAAAACAGCCAGGCTGTGGGACTAAAACAGCCAGGCTGTTTTAGTCCCATTCTTGCCGCCGCGGCCCCTTCTACCTCTTTTATCCAAGGCTACCGGCTCCCAGACCGTCCCTGGATCGACGAAAGATGCGTCTACTTCGACGCCTGATAGATGGCGTAGCTCGCGCCCGCCGCCAGGGCCGTGCTCAACAACGCGCAGCCGGCGTTAAAAAAGACCATCGCCGACAAAAGGATAAGGGCTACAAACGCCTTAACTCTCATTTTCCCTCCTTGCTCTCGTTTGTGTCCTGGTTCATCTGTGGATGCATGAAAAGAAGCTTGACGTATTCGGTGATCATCTTCTTGGCGTTGTCGTCTATCTCGGTAAAGAGGACGCCGATACGGTAGGTCTTCTTGGGAAACCTCGGAAAAGAGTACACGACCGTCCCCCGCGCGGAAATCCGCTCGCTCTTGGCCTTCTCGAGCATGAGGCTGAAGCTGATCTCCATCTCGGTGCCCTTGGGGATCTCGGTGTCAACGAGAAAACTGATCCCCACCTCGCTGATATCCACGGCGTGGCCGGTGCGCGTCTCCTTGCCGATCCTCAGCCGGACCTCCGGCGGCTTATCGATCCTGAAAAAGAGGGTGACGTCCAGCGCCACCCGCGGGAATCTCCTCTTTTCAACAGCCGGATCCTGATGATCTGTCATCGCATACCCCCTTTTCTTGCCACCTTATCTCGCCGGCACGATGATGCGCCGACTCTCTTTTTTGCGATACGGCTCCAACAACCTCAAGAATTCCGGATGCACCTCGGCGCCGAGCCGCTGTGCTTCGTCGCTGTAACGGACGGCCGCCTCGAAATCCTCCGCGGCATAAGAGACGACCGCCAGGTTCACGTACGCCACCGCATAATCGGGCTGGAGGGCGATCGTCTCTTTTAGTGCGGCAAGGGCCTCCTCGTACCTGCCCAGACGCAGATACGCGGTGCCCAGATTGTTGTGCGCCTCGAGAAAATCGGGCCTGAGGGCGATGGCCTTCTCGTAGGCCTCAAGGGACTTGGCGACGTCGCCGAGCTTCTTGTAGGCGTTACCCAGATTGTTGTAGGCCTCGGCGAACTCCGGGTTGAGGGCGATGGCCTCTTCGTACCACCTAATGGACTCCTCGACCTCCCCGGTGTTCTGATAGACATTGCCGAGATTATAGTAGGAGCCGGAGTACTGCGGGTTCACCTCGATGGCCTTCTTGTACATCAGGATGGCTTCGTCATAACGGCCGCTGTCCATGTAGATATTTCCCTGATTATTGTAGGAGAGCTCGTAGTCGGGCTCGGCCTCCATCGCCTCCCCGTAGAGCGCCTCGGCTTCCTCGGCCCGCCCCTCATCGCGATAGATGTTTGCCAGATTGCTCAGGGCCATCGCGTGATCGGGACGCGCGGCCAGCACCTGATGATACAACGCCACGGCCTCATCCTGGCGGCCGATATCCTTGTAGATGTTGGCGAGGTTGACCGTCGCGCGGATGCTCTGGGGCGCATAGCGCAAGGTCCGCTCATAAAAAACTTGCGGTTGTCTCCAATAACCGTTCTGCGCCCTCGTCAAGAGCGAGGAGGCGACCAACAGCCCCAACAGGAACAAGACCCCTACGATGCGCGTGGCCCGGTGCCCCCAGAGGGCGCTCACGGCCCCCGCCACGATAAGGAAGAATCCTATCGACGGCAGGTAGAGCCAGTGTTCGGCCATGGTGGCGTTGATCGGAAAGATATTCGATACGGGCAAGAGGGCGATCAAAAACCACTGAATAGAAAAAGAGACCGTCTTGTGCCGGCGGGCCGTCGCCCAGGCGACGAGGACCAGCGCCAGCAACACGACGATGCCGGCAACGGTCCTGAGATCCGTAAAAGGCAGACGGGGCAGGCCGTATTCCATGTGAAGGTGTCCGGGGACCACGAGGCACCCGAGATACTGCGTCAGCGCCGCAAAGAACCCGGAGAGCCGCTGCGTAAAGGTCATCAGGTTCGCGGGGTTCGACAAGAGGTTCTGCACGGCGACCGCGCGGCCGAGGATATAAAGACCGGTGATGACGATGAGAGACAGAAACCTGTTCTCATCGATCTTCTCCCTGAAGGTCAGATGGTAGGCCAAAAGGAGGACCGGCAAGGCCAGGCTTGCCTCCCGCGAGAGGAGCGCGGCCGCATAGGCGACCGCGGCCACCGCCGTCATGGCAACGGCACGGCCTGGGCGGCGGTCGATGTAAGCGATGAAGGATAGCAACAGGAAGACGGCGGCCAGCGGATCGGACCGGCCCGAGATATAACTGACGGCCTCCGTATGGATCGGGTGGCTCACGAAGAGAAGACCCGCAAATAAAGCAAGCAGCCGGTTGGCGCTCAGCCGGAACGCCAACCCGAAGACGCACAGCGCCGCCAGGATATGCCAGAAGATACTCGTCACATGGTATCCCCGCGGATCGAGCTTCCAGAGGCGGTAATCGGCCATATACGTCAACATCTGGAGCGGTCGGTACGCCTGCGACTCCTTGCCGTAACCGGCCAGGATGTTCCCCTGGAAGAGCTTGAGCGCGTTGTTGCCCTGTTTGATCAAGGGATTTTCGCGGATCAGGTGCTGGTCGTCCCACACAAAGGCGCCGTCGAGGGAATTCGCATAGACGCCTATCCCGAGGAGGACGATGGACAGGATCGAGAAGATCAGGAACTTTCTGGGGACAGAGGCGACGGGGACGGTGAGCTCGGGCGGCGGTATCGGCGCCTCACTCTGAGGGGATCCGTTATCATTCTTCATACTTCATGTAAAAAAGCTGAGGCCTAAGGTCCTTTGCCGTCGGCCGCTCCCACGAGACACAAGACCATAATGCCTGCAACAAGGATTTTCACGGCCCTAATAAATCGTCGGATAAAGCGGGTCCGTCTGCCTCTTGATCCTTTGGGTGCGCTCTCGTGCCTGCCTCTTGCGCCGCTCCAGGCCGCGCTTCTTCTTTTTCGCTTCACGCAGGACGCGTTCCCTGCGTTTTTTTACCTCTTCCTTGCGCTCCTCGCCCTTCACATCCCCCACCCGCCAGGGCGAGAGGATCACCTTTTCGTCTTGTGTCCCGGAAACAACACGCTGCTCGACAATTTCGTGGTCGGAGGCATCGCGAGCGGAGGAGTCGTGGTCGGAGGCATCGCGATCAGAGGCCTCGCGATAGGAGGATTCTTCCTCCTCTTCTTGATCCGGCGCCTCCTGCGCCCGGGCACAGACGCCCCCTAAGCCACAGAGGAACACCACAGAAAGGATCCACCGCGCAGCCCTGCTCATTTCTTTTCGGCCTCGATCACGTTCCCCTTCTTGCCGGCCGGTGCCGGCGGGTTCTCCATCGCCTTCTTGATCTCTTGCTGCCGGCGAAGCTCATCCACGATCGTCTGGAGACTGCCCTGATAGTCCAAGGTGGCCTCTCGTATCTCCTGCCAGCCCCGGACAAGGTCCTGTCCTTCTTTCTGAAGGGCGCGTTGCTTTACATTCAACTCTTTGATGTCCGTTAAAAGGGACCCTCGCTCTTTTTGGGAGGCCTTCACGTCTTGCTCGATGCCGGTCAGGTGGCCGGAGACCTCGGTCACTTTCCGGTCGAGGGCCCCATAGGCGCGCACGAATTCCTGATGCAGAAAAAAGACAGCCGCGCCGCACAGCCCTGCCGCGACCAGGACCAAAATGACGAGAAACCACAGCCACCCGATCGACCGCACGCGCCCTTTCTTCTCTTTTACGGGCGGCGAGGACGCCTGAGGCTGAGGAATCTGGAGGGGTTCTGTCATATGGGGCCAGGAGATTCTGCGCCTTTGGGTTCTCGTCCTCTAAGGAGAGTAATGCGCCTAGGAGGACTCGAACCCCCAACGCCCAGCTCCGAAGGCTGGCGCTCTATCCGATTGAGCTATAGGCGCATAGTATCCATTGTCCGCCACAAATCGTGCCGGCTCCGCCAAGGTCTTTAACGGAAGCTATACTATAGGCGCGTCGCCAGACCTTAAGTCCGGCTGCTCGTCTCAGGTCGAGACGATGGGCCTCGCTGTTTGTCTCACTTTTTTCAAGATAGCACAAAGGAGGGGGAAAATCTATGCCTTTCGGGGGGCGGGAAGGGGCTTTAAACGATTTCGCAGGAGGCGCCCAGGATGCGACAGGCCTCGCGCAGGGCGGCGCGGGTCGCCGGCTTCACCCAGCGATGGGCCGGCGGACGCACGGGAGAGTTCAATTGGACCTTCTCGGGGCGGATCCGGTCGATGACCTTCTTCATCTCCTTCAGGGCGGCCGCATCGTCGTTGATGCCGCGCACCAGCATCACCTCGACCCAGATCGCGCCCGTGAACTCTTCCCGGAAACGCACCATGGCTTCGATGATCTCCTCCATGCGCAGCCCCGGCAGGGGCCGGTCGATGTTCTCGAAGACCTCCTGCGTCACGGCATCCAGAGAAGGCACCACGATATCGGCGTCTTTCAGGTCGCGGCGGACGCGTTCGTCCGTCAAGAGCGCGCCGTTCGTCAAGACGACCACCGGACAACCGGTTATCTTTTTCGCATCGCGGATCAAGCGGCCCAGGCCTGTGTGCAGCGTCGGCTCCCCCGATCCCGAAAAGGTGACGCAGTCGATGTGCGTCTCCTTCGGCTTGTGGCGCCAGAAATCCCTGAGCTCCGCCAAAAGGACGCGTTCCTCGACGTAGCGCCGCCGCTTGTCGGTCTTCGTCAATGTCTTGTTCAACTGGCAGTAAACGCAGTCAAAAGGGCACACCTTATAGGGCACCGTGCTGATGCCCAGGGAGTTGCCCAACCGCCTCGACCGTACCGGTCCGTAAATATACTTCAATTTCCCTCTCTCTTATGCAAGGTGGGCAGATGTTACTGCAAACGCTCAACGGCCCTTACCAGAGAAAAAAGGGATAGCTTGCTTGCGCCAAGCTATCCCTCTTCTTGCGACAAACCGTAGATCTTACCTCACCACCAGGACGGAATTCTCCGAGCCGTAGGAATTGACCGAGCGGCGGGAGCACGACGGGTCCGTGATCCAGTTGCCGTCGATGACGAACTTGTACTCGTGGGTGCCGCTCGACACGGAGGCCATTGCCTTCCATATACCCTTGCGGTCCTTTTTGGCCGTCAGGCTGGCCGGGTTCCAGCTGTTGAAGTCGCCGGCGACCCCCACCCAATTCGCGCTTGGAGCGGAAATGCTGAATTCGATCCTCTTTGACCCCATAGTCCTTTTTGCCATGGTCCCCCCCTCCTTTTAAGCAAAGATATTGTAAAGGGCCGCACCGCGTTTGTCAAGCAATCCTAAAGCGCGACGATGACGATGCCGTTTCTGTCCGCCCGCGCGATACACTCCGGCCGGTCGATCATCAATGTCTTACCCGCCTCGATGGCCAGGCACCGGCCGCGCACCCGCGCCAGGTGTCTTATCGTGCGCGGCCCCACGACCGGGATGTCAAAGCGCATGTCCTGGTTGGGCTTGCTCACCTTGACGACGACGATGCCCCCGTCGGAGACGCGGCCGGCGCGCCGGATGGCGGCGTCCGTCCCTTCGATCGCCTCGACCGCGACGATGGCGCCGTCATTGACGACCAGCGTCTGGCCGATATCGAGGCCCGCCACGCGCTTGGCCATGTCGAACCCCAGCCGGATATCCTGCCACATCCCCTCGTCCGGTTTGGTGCGCGTCAGGACGCCCTCTTCGGGAAGAAATTTGTCCAAGAAGAGCGTCGAATCGATCAATTCGATGCCGTGGGCCGCCAGCATATCCGCGACGGCGGAAAAGATGGTGTCCGGCCGCTTGTCCCGGACCGCGGCCAGGAGCCTCTTCAGGGTATCGTCCCCCACGTCCCGGTAAAAGAGGTTCCGGGGGCTGACCTGGCCGGCCATGACCACCTTGACGATCCCTTCGGACCGGAAGATATCGAACATGCGGCCGTAATCCTTGAGGCTCAGCCAGTAGACCTTCTTGACGAGAGGCGTGATCCAGGGCGACGTGTCTTTTTTGATCGCGACGGCGACGACGTCGAGGCCCCGGTCCACGGCCGCCCGCGCAAACATCAAAGGGAACTTGCCGTTGCCGGCGATCAACCCGATCTTTTTAATACCGTCGAGCTTGCTCAATGACATATCCCGCGCTTTGAAGAAGAAATGAAGACCACCGCCTCCTCCACCTCCGGACAGGACGGGACGGTCTTTTTGATCTCTTCCAAGGCATGCTGCTTGCTGAGACCCGACTGAAAGTAGATCTTGTAGGCGGCCTTGAGGTGGCGGACCGCGACGGTGCTGACACCCGCGCGCCTGAGGCCTACGAGGTTGAGGCTGTAAAAACGCGCCGGATGCCCGTCGCACGTCGCATAGGGGGGCAGGTCCGTCACCACCTTGGAGCACCCGCCGACGATACACATCTTACCCATCCGGACGAACTGGTGGATGGCGGTCAGACCCCCGATCACCGCCCTGTCATCGAGGGTCACGTGGCCGCCGAGCGTCGCGCCGTTGGCCAGGATGCAGAAATTGCCGATCTGGCAGTCGTGGGCGATGTGACTGTAGGCCATGATCAGGTTGTTGTCGCCGACCCGCGTGGGGTGTTCCGGCGACGTGCTCAGGTTGATGGTCACGTACTCCCGGATGGTGTTGTTGTCTCCCACGATCAGCGAGCTGACAGACCCGTCGAACTTGAGGTCCTGCGGGATGCTGCCGATGACAGCGCCCGTGAAGATCTTGCAGCGGGCACCGATCGTCGTGTCGTCTTCAATGACACAGAAGCTGCCCACCTTCGTCCCGCGCCCGATCTTCACCTTGTCGCCGATCACCGCGTAGGGGCCGATGGTCACGTCCTCGTCCAGCCATGCGCCGGCCGATACCACGGCCGTCGGATGGATCTGCGTCGTGCTCATGTCTTAACTCTCCACTAAAGCAAACATCAGCTCTGCCTCGGCCACCACGTCGCCGTCCACGCAGGCCCGGGTCTTCACCTGGCCGGTCTTCGAGCGCAGCTTGCCCACCTCGACCTCGAGCACCAGTTGATCCCCCGGCACCACGGGCTTGCGGAACTTGATGTTGTCGGCGGCCATGAAGTAGGCCATCTTGCCGCGGTTCTCGCGCGGGCTCAACATCAGCACCCCGCCGACCTGGGCCATCGCCTCGATGATGAGCACCCCCGGCATCACGGGCCGGCCGGGGAAGTGCCCCTGAAAAAAATGCTCGTCGATGCTCACGTTCTTGATGCCGACGCAGCGCTTGCCCTCCTCCAGGGTCACGACCCGGTCCACCAGGAGAAAGGGATACCGGTGCGGCAGGATCTTCATGATGGCCGTCGCGTCGATCGCCGATGACACGTCCATGCCGGCGACGGAGCGGATACCGACCATCGCCTGCTGGGCCATCTGGTCGCGCATCTTCTCCAGGATGCGCGTGTTGAGCGTGTGGCCGCTCTTGACGGCGATGACGTGCCCCTTGATCGCCATCCCGAGAAGGTGGAAGTCGCCGATCAGGTCCAGGATCTTGTGACGGATGAACTCCTTTTCGTAGCGCAGGCAGTTCCTTTCGATCCCCTCGGCACCGACCACGAGCGTGTTCTCGTAGCTGGCCCCCTTGCCCAGGCCGCTCTTGATCAGCGCGTCCGCCTCTTCGGCGAGGCAGAAGGTGCGCGCGCCGACGAGCTCTCTCTCGAAGACCTCGGGCGTGAGCGTCACCTCCAGGAACTGGTCGCCCAGCGACGGCTGCGGGTAACTCAATGTGTAGGATATCTTGAATTCGGAGCTGGGCAGCACCACCATCACCGACTCCTCGTCACGGGCCCAGATCGCCGACTTCACCCTGAAGACCCGGCGCGGCACGCCCTGTTCGACGATCCCGGCCTTTTTGATGAGATCGACAAAACTGCGCGCGCTGCCGTCCAGGCCCGGGACCTCGTTCTTGTCCAACTCTACCAGGATATTGTCGATCCCCAGGCCCCCGAAGGCCGCCATCAGATGCTCGATGGTCTGCACCTCGACGTCCCTCAAAGACAGGGTGGTGCGGCGGGGATTCTTGCCGGCTGAAAGCAGAGAGTGGATATCGGCCTTGATCATGGGCGCCCCGGGCAGGTCCACGCGCTGAAAGACAGCCCCCATGTCCGGACCCAGGGGCTTGAAGGTCATCGTCACGGGATGACCGGTATGCAGGCCCACGCCCTTTAGCGATATGCTCCCACCGATCGTCTTTTGCATGATGTCTATTTCCCCGGGCGCTCTTCGAGCGCCCTGATCTTCTTCTTCAGATCGGCGATCTCTTTCACGAGTTGCGGCAGGCGCTGCATCGCCGCGTAGACCTTCATCGCCTCTTTGTGGGGCCGGGCCGGATACCCCGAGACCACCGTGCGTTCCGGAACGGAACCGATGACGCCGGCCTGGGCCGCGCAGATCGCGCCGTCGCCGATCTCGATGTGGCCGACGAGCCCGGCCTGGCCGGCGATGGTGACGTTCTTGCCGATACGGGTGCTGCCCGAGATGCCGGCCTGGGCCACGATGATGCTGTTTTCGCCGATGACGACGTTGTGCGCGATCTGGACGAGGTTGTCGATCTTTGTCCCCCGGCCTATAAGCGTCCTGTCAAACCGGGCCCGGTCGATCGTGACGTTGGCCCCGATCTCGACGTCATCCTCGACGACGACCGTGCCGACCTGCGGGATCAGCTTGTAGTCGCCGTCCCCCTGGACGTACCCGAAGCCTTCGGAGCCGATGACCGTGCCGCTCTGGATGAAGACGCGGTCGCCGATCGTGACGCGCTCGCGCACGGCGACGTTGGGATAGATGAGGCAGTCCTTGCCGATGCGCGCGTCGTGGCCGATATGACAGCCGCCGTAGATGACCGTCCGTTCACCGACACTCGCGCCGTCTTCGATAACGGCGCAGGCACCCACCGCCACCCCCCTGGCGAGCCTTGCGGTCTTGGCGATGACGGCGCTCTTGTGGATTCCTTTGGGATGACGGATCTCGGCAGGCGCAAAGAGACCGACGACCTGGGCGAACGCGAGCGACGGGTCTTTGACACGGATGACCGGACGCGGTGCCCCGGCCACGTCCCGTGGCACGAGGACGACGCTTGCCTTCGTCTCCTTCAAGAGGCAGGCGTAGCGCCGGTTGGAGAGAAACGTGACGTCTCCCTCTGCGGCCTCGCGTATCCCCCTGGCCCCTTTGATCACGATATCGGGATCACCGCACAACTCGCCCTTGACGAGGGCGGCGATCTCCCGAAGGGTCTTTTTCATCCTCGGCTACTTCTTCTTGGCCGTCTTGTTCAGCTGATCGATGATATCCTGGGTAACATCCGCGCTCGCGGCGCCGTACAACAGGACGCGGTCGTTAAAGACGAAGTCGTAGCCGTTCTTCTGGGCGTACGTCTGGACCACCTTCTCGATATCCTGCAGGATCTCCTTGAGTTTTTCGTCGCGGTCGCGGCGCAGGTCCAGGGCGATCTCCTGGCTCATCTGGCGCAGCTTGTTGCTCTTCTCGTCGAGCTCCTTCTGCTTGGCCGCCTTTTCCTTTTCGCTCAACAGGGACATCTTGTCTTCCAGTCCCTTGATCTCGCTGGCGACCTGCTCTAAGTCCTTCTCCTTGCCCTCCTGGACCGTCGACAACTGGTCGTCATACTCGCGCGTCTTGCTGTACTGGTCGAACGCCTGCGAGAGGTCCACGTAGGCCATCTTGCCGGCGGCGAACGCCGGGACCGTCAGGACGCTCCCCAAGAATACCGTCGCCACCATGATCCTGATTCTCATCTACCCCTCCCGATTGACTGATTCACCGCGAGCCGCGGGGCGAACAACGACCACCTGCCCCTTAAAAGCCGTGGCTCATGCTGAAGTGGAACCTTCCCTCCCTGTCTTCCTTGCCCGGTTGCGTGTCGACCGGGATGCCGTAATCCAGCTTCAGCGGCCCGATGGGCGTCTTGATGCGCACGCCGAAGCCCACGCCGGTCTTGAACCCGCCGCTGCCGAAATCCGAAGACTCGTCCCAGACGTTGCCCGTATCGATAAAGACCGCCCCTTTAAGGAAATCCAGAAGCGGCACCGTGTATTCGACGTTCGCGACAAAGAGCGTCTCGCCGCCCAGGGGATCGGCCGTCACCGCATCGATGGGGCCGACGCTGCGTTCCTCGTATCCACGGATGGTGTTGGCGCCCCCCGCGTAAAAACGCTCGTAGATGGGGACCTTCTCTTCGTCGTTAAAGGGCATCACCACGCCGGCGCGGGCCTGGAGCATGAGCACGCACTTGCCGAACACCGGGAAGTACTGCGTGGCGAGAGCAAAATACTTGGTGAAGTTCTTCGTCCCGCCGAGAAAGCTGCCGGCGACCTCGGTCGAACCGCTCAGGACATAGCCGCGCGTCGGGTTGAAGACGTTATCGGTCGTGTCGCGCGTCAGGACGAACTCGATGCTGCTGAGCCAGTTCTCGCCCTCCTCCGCCCTCAGGTCCGCGGAGGCGGAGGCATCGACGTCGGAGATCTGCACCTGCTCGATCCGGTAGGTCACGCCGCCCCGCAGGTACTCCGTGAACTCCTTGCTCGAGCGCAGATCGCCGCCCGTCCGCTCCTCGACGTATCCGTAACCGACGTCCGCCTCCCGGTCGTGCTTGCGCTTGTAGATATCGAAACCGAACGAGACGGGGTGGTCGAACCACCACGGCTCCGTGAAGCTCAACTCGTACGTCTGGCGGACCGACCCCATCTCGCCCCGCAGCTTCAGGTCCTGGCCGGCGCCGGTGAAGGTCTTCCAGTTCCGCCAGTCAAAGTTCTTCTGCTGCAGCTCGATGAAGCCGACGAACTGGTCGATGCTGCTGTAGCCGCCGCCGAAGCTGAACGACCCGGTCTTCGCCTCCTTGACCTCGACGATCAGGTTCTCCTGGCTGGGCGCCGACCCCCCTTCGGTGTCGTAGCCGACCTCCTCGAAAAAGCCCAGGTTGTAGAGGCGTTCCTTGCTGCGCTTGAGCTTGTCCCCGTCGAAGCGCTCGCCGGGGAGGATGCGCATCTCGCGGCGGATGACCTTGTCGCGCGTCTTCAGGTTGCCGCGGATATCGATGCGCTCGACGTACGCGATCTGGTTCTCGACGATGGCGTAGCTGACGTCGACCTTGCCCGTCGCCGCGTCCAGCGCCGTCGACTCGCGCACCTGGACGAAGATATACCCCTTGCCGAAGTAAAAGCTCTTGATGTTGGCCACGTCCTCGCGCAGGGCCTCATACGTGAACGTCCCGCCCTCCAGGCAGGCCGCCAGATGCGCACGCACCTCTTCGACACTGAAGGTCTCCGGCCCCGTGATCGCGATGCGCCCGACCGTATAACGCTTGCCCTCCTCGATGCGTATCCGCAGGTAGATTCCCCCGTCCGGGTCGACGTCCAGCCGGAAATCCACCCGGACGTCCAGAAATCCGCTCTTCAGGTAAAAGGCCTTGATGCGTTCCAGGTCCTCGTTGAGCTGGTCCTCTTTGAAGACGCCCGGCCGCAGGAGCCACCAGGCCTTGGCGCGCGCCTTGATGAGGCCCATGATGCGACGGTTTGAAAAGTGGAGGTTGCCGTCGACGTAGATCCGGCGGATGGTCTGGCGGGCCCCTTCGGTCACCTGGATGGTGACGGTGGCCTTGTTCGCCGCGGGGTCGAGGTCGATGACATGGCCGACCTGTGTATCGACCAGCCCCTTGGCCTCATACTCCTTCTTGATGGCCGCGAGGTCCTCCTTCAGATAGGCGAGGTTGAGATACTGTCCTTCTTTGGAGCGCAGCTTGCGCTTCAATGCGTGGCGGCTGACGCGCTTGACCCCCTTAAGCTGGATCTCCTTGATGGTCGGGCGCTCCTCCACCTTGAAGATGACCCGCAGGCCGTCCGCCTCTTCCTTGACGTCGATGCTGATGTCGGAGAAGTAGCCCGTCTCATAGAGGCGCTTGATGTCATCCCGGCCGGCCTGGACGTAATACGGCTGGCCCGCCCGCGTCTTGATGCGCGAGAGGATCGTCTCGGTGCTGATGGACTTGTTGCCTTCTACCTCGACGGCCTTGATAAAGGCGGAAAGAGACTCCGCCTGTGAGGGGGCAGGCTCCTCCTGTGAGGGGACAGGCTCCTCCTGGACGGCGGCATCCTCTTGGGCCCGGACGCAAGGAGCCGCGAGAAGGGAGCACGCGGCGAAGACAAGGATAAGATATAACTTTAGTCTTTTCACGGAGAAATAAAAAGAATCATCTAATTATAGAGCAGCCCTCCCGGAAAGTCAACTTTCGAGGGGCGGCCCCGGAAGGGACGACCGCCTCAACCCTCAAAGGCCTGCCCGGGCACGGCGAGATTCTCGAAGCGCGTGTACTCCCTGATGAAGGCAAGCTTGATGGAACCGACGGCGCCGTTGCGCTGTTTAGCCAGGATGACCTCGGCCAGGCCGCGGTTGTGTTCCGTCGGATTGTAATACTCCTCCCGTATCAGGAGGACGACGACATCCGCATCCTGCTCGATGGCGCCGGACTCGCGCAGGTCCGACAGCTGGGGCCGGTGGTCCGTGCGGCTCTCCACGGCCCGCGAGAGTTGGCTGATCCCGACGATCGGGACGTTAAGCTCACGGGCCAGCGCCTTCAGGGAACGCGAGATCTCGGAGATCTCCTGCTGGCGGTTCTCGGCGCCGTAAGAGCCACGCATCAGCTGCAGGTAATCCAAAGCGACCAGTTTGATGTCGTGCTGGGCCTTGAGCCGGCGCGCCTTGGCGCGCAGCTCGAGGATCGAGATGCCCGGCGTGTCGTCGATGAAAAACTTCGCCTCGGAGAGGCGGCCGGCCGCGTCGGCGAGCGCCCGCCAGTCGTCCGTCGACAGAAAGCCCGTGCGCACCTTGTGGGCATCGACGCGCGCCTGGGCGCACAGGAGGCGCTGGACCAGCTGCTCCTTGGCCATCTCCAGGCTGAAGAACGCGACGGGGACCTTCTCCACGACGCTCGCGTATTCCAGCAGGTTGATGGCGAACGAGCTCTTGCCCATCGAGGGCCGACCCGCGATGATGATCAGGTCCGACGGTTGCAACCCGGCCGTCAGGATGTCAAAATCGGTGAAGCCCGTCGCGACGCCCGTGACGTGCTTCTTGTTCTGGTGGAGACGATCAATGACCTCCATGCTGTCTTTGACGAGCTCTTTTAAGGGCAGGAACCCCGTCTCACCGATGCGCCGCTCCGCGATCTCGAAGATCGACCGCTCGGCCCGGTCGAGGACGTCGATCACCTCGTCTTCGGTCTCATACGCCTCGGTCACGATCTGCGTGGCGTGAGAGATCAGGAGGCGCAGGATGTTCTTTTCTTTGACGATGCGGGCGTAGTGCGTGACATTGGCCGCCGTCGGGACGACGTTGGTCAGCCCCGCGAGGTAACTCGCGCCGCCGACGGCATCCAAGACGTTATCGTTCTTGAGTTTTTCGACGAGGGTGATGAGATCGACGGCCTTGCGCGCATCGTAGAGCTCGACGATCGTGGCAAAGATGATCTTGTGCGCCTCTTTGTAGAAGTCGGCCGCGCCCAGGTGCTCGATCGCCAGGGCAATGGCATCCTCTTCGATGAGCATGCACCCCAGGACCGCCATCTCCGCCTCGAGGTTCTGGGGCGGGACCCGCTCGAGGATCGAGGGCGATAGGGAAGAATTATTAGAGCGCCTTGCGGACTTCTTCATTCCGAAACCCCGTTTCCAAACCCCGTTTCCAAACCCCGTTTCCAAACGGGGTTTCGAAACGGGGTTTGCCTTCACTTCTTTACGACCCAGACCTTGACGGTCGCGGTGACGTCGACCCCAAGCTTGATGGGGATGTCGTAGATCCCCAGGTCCCTGATCGGGTTTTCGAGGACGATCCTCTTTTTATCCACCTCGACGCCTTCGGCGGCCAGCGCCTGGACGATATCATATTCGATGAGGCTGCCGTAGAGCTTGTCTTCTTCGTTCACCTCGACGGCCAGCGTCAGGGAGACGCCCTTGAGCTTCTCGGCGAGCTCCTGGGCGCGCTTGTGCTCCTGGTCCTTGCGGGCCTCCCGCAACCGGGTCTGGAGCTCCACCTGTTTCAGGGCGTGGTCGCTGGCGACCAGCGCCAGCCTGCGCGGCAAAAGATAATTGCGGGCATAGCCGTCTTTGACCTGCTTGACCTCTCCGGCGTGCCCCAGGCCCGAGACGTCTTCTTTCAAAATGACCTTCGTCGTCATGACTGCCTCCGGGGGATGCGAAAAGATCCTGATTACTTCTTCATGTACGGCAAAAGCGCCATGAACCGCGCGCGCTTGACCGCTTGCTGGACCATGCGCTGATGCCTGGCGCAGGTCCCCGTGAGACGGCGCGAGAGGATTTTGCCGCGTTCGCTCACCAGCCGTTCCAGACGACGCAGATCTTTATAATCGAGCGCGCCGCTCTTGTCCTCGCAAAAGCGGCAGACCTTGCGCCGGAACCGCATCCCAAACTCGGAACGCTCCCTGCGCCGAAAGCCTCCCCGGCCGCCGGCGCGCCCCTTAGACGGACCCTTCAAAGAACGAGCCCCGCTTTTACCGTGTTGTTGTCCTCGTGCCTGTACCATCTGCCTTCCTTTCCCGTTTATCCGTTATCCTTATCCCGCAAATCGATACTTTCCGTGCGCTCGACCAATTAACTCATATCCTCCGCCCCATCCTGACCCCAGGAGACCTCATCGACGCCCGACGTCATCGAGACGTCGGCCCCTTCGCGCGCCCCGCTCTTGTTTTCCTCGTCACCGGCGGGCGCCCCGCGCTTGCTTTCCTCGTCACCGGCGGGCGCCCCGCGCTTGCTTTCCTCGTCACCGGCGGGCGCGGCGGGACCCCGACGCCCCTGCTGGGGCCCGCCCAGGAACTGGACGCGTTCGGCCCGCACCTCGACCACCGAGCGCTTCTTACCGTCCTGCCCGTCCCACGTGCGCGACTGCAGGCGCCCCTCGACGAAGAGCGGGCTGCCCTTATGCAGGTATTGGTTGCAGACCTCGGCCTGCTTGTCCCAGGCGACGACCGTCATGAAACACGTCTCCTGCTTGTTCTCGCCGCTCTTGTCCCGGAACGGCCGGTTGATGGCCATGCGAAGATTGACCACCGCCGTGCCGCTCGGCGTGTAGCGCAACTCGGGGTCGCGCGTCAGATTGCCGATCAACAGAACCTTGTTGAGATTCGCCATAACACCCTCTCTTATTGCGCCGCAGGGAACGCGGCCTCTGTCCTTAAAATCATCGAACGCAGAATGCTCTCGTTCAAGGCGTAACCCTTCTTCAATTCATCGATGGCCGCCGGGGCGCTCTCAAAGCGGACCAGATAATACAATCCCTCCCGGAAGCGCGTGCCGCCGCCGACCGCAAAGAGGTCATACGCCAGCCTGCGCCGCTGGCCCCAGACCTCATCACTGGAGACCTTGCCCTGATGCTTGACGACCTGGTCCTTTATCGCGTTCATCACGGCCTGACGCTCCTCATCGCTCAGGTCCGGCTTGATGATGAACATCGCCTCGTACTGGTTCATATCCATGCAACGACCTCCAATTTACCTGCCCCTTGCTTGAGGCCTCGCCTCAGACAGGTCTTCTGTTATACCTATTCATGCACGACACCGTGCCCTGACCCAGCCACAGCGTCAGGGCCTGGCGCGCCGCCTCCAGGGCGTGGCGCGCCGCCGGCTCTTGGCTGCGGCGAAAGCGCTCCAGCACAAAATCCGAAAGGTCCTGGCCGTCGGGCCGAGGCCCGACACCGATGCGCAGCCGCACGAAGGCGGGGCTCCCCAGATGCGCGATGCAGGACGCCAGGCCCTTGTGGCCGCCGTCGCTGCCGCCCTCCTTGAACCGGACCGTCCCCAGGGACAACGCCACGTCGTCGTGAACGACGAGCAGCCGACCCGCCGGGACGGCCTTCCTGCGCACGACCGCCCGCACCGCCACGCCCGACAGGTTCATGAACGTCTGCGGCAGGACGAGCAGAAAGGGCCGGCCGTCGAGTTCTCCCTGCGCGACGAGACTCCTGAAAGAGCGGTTCGCCTTAAAGGCGCGGCGCTGACCCTGTGCCCACTGCCGCACGACACGGGCGCCCGCGTTGTGGCGCGTGCGTTCGTAATCCGGCCCGGGATTCCCCAGCCCGACGACCACGCAGAGCGACGAGGACAAGCGGCTCAGGGTAAACACCTTACTTTTCTTTTTTCTCTTTTTCCGCTTCGCCCTGGGCCCCGGCCTCTTCTTCCCCGACCTTCTTTTCCTTCTTGATGACCTCGGGCTCGGTCGGCTGGGCCTCGCCTTCCACGGCCGCCGCCTCGGGCACCAGCTCTTCCTTGTGCGGCGGCACGAGGGAAAGGACGATGACCTCCGGATCGTTGTTGATGACGACGCCCTCCGGGACCCTCAGGTCTTTCACGTGGACGTCGTCGCCGATCTTCATGGCGGTGATATCCACCTCGAACTTCTCGGGGATCTGGGTCGGCAGACACTCCACCTCCACTTCCCACAGGACCTGTTCGAGCACACCGCCGTCCTGCTTGACCCCGACCGACTCGCCCTTCGCCTCGATCGGCACCTTGACCTCGATGCGCTTGGTCAGCGAGATCTCGTTGAAATCGACGTGGAGGATCTCATCGTTGACGGGATGCTTCTGGATCTCCTTGATCAGGACCGATTTCTCCTGGATCTGTTTACCGGCGGCGACCGTCAGGTTGATGACGATGTTCTCCCCGCCGTGGTGGGCGTGCATGAATCGGATCAGGCGCCCCCGCTCGATCTTGAGGGACAGGGCCTTCTTCTTCTCTCCGTAGACCACCGCCGGAACAAAACCGTTCTGGCGCAGCTTATTGCTCTTGCCGACCTCCGCGTCTTCGCGCAGGGCCGCGTCCAGGTTGACGACCTCAGGCATTATCTACTCCTATGTTAAAAGTCAAATAACTCTACTCCGCGCGCTTACCTTTAAGCGCACCCTGCCAATTTGAATTTTGTAAAATCTTCAAAGACCCAGTTGTTTTTTAACGTGTTGTAAATAATCCCCAACATCTTGCGAGAAGTCGCGATAATCGCCTTACCGGCGCCCTTCTTTTCCTTAAGCTTCTCATAAAAACGCCTTAAATACGGGCTGTATCTTATCGCAACCAGAGTTGACTGCACCAAGGCTGTCCGGGCTATTTTGTTGCCCATCTTGGTAATCCGGCCGTATCGGACCGTTTTGTTAGAGATATAGACTCTTGGAACAATCCCAAAGTATCCGGCCAGGCATTTTTCGTTCTTGAAGTCGTTGATATCGCCGATGGTGTTTAAAAAGATCGTTGCTCCGATGTCGCTAATGCCCTTGATAGACGTCAGGTTCTTATGGCCTTCTATCTTTTGGCCCCTGGCCTTAAGCTCCTCGTTAATCTTATCGATGGCTTGATTAAGATTGCGTATTTCGGTGATAATCAGACCCACTTCAAAACGATACGAACCTTCAAGTTCAAGACCCAGGACCTTCTCTAAGCCTTTTTCTGAGGTGAACATCTCAGGTTTGGTGACAATGCCATTGGCATTGAGGATATTATGGACCTTATTCTTTAAGGCTGTCCGAAGCTTGACGAACTTATCGCGTGTGCCGATAAGCGAGCTTGTCTGAGACTGCTCTTTGGTCCGCATCCTGACCTCGGGAATCATATCCCTGCTTAAAAACCTGGCGATGGTTAAGGCGTCTGCATCATCGGTCTTTTTAACCGAAGATGAGATCGCCTTGAACTGGATCGGATTGACGATCCTGATACGCTTAACCCTTGATTCAACTTCCCTCACAAAGAACGCTGTGTTGCCGGTTGATTCAACGGCGACTTCGTCGCCTTTGGACAGGCTGGATTTAAAAGCATCCAAGCCTTTAGGGCTGAGCCTATAAGTCTTGAAGATGTGATCGTCTTCCGACTTGTAGCTGCAGCTGGTAAAACTGTTCTTGTGTAAGTCCACCCCGATGAATCTACCCATAACTCTACCCCCTTGTGTTGTGGTACTGAACCGTCGGAGTAGAATTCTGAGTCGGTGAACACCATTCTCCTATCCAGGGTCATATGCCCTATGGTGACTATTCGATTATAGGTTTTTGATTAATCTCCTTTACGGGGTCAAGCCCCAAGAAGCGAATGCAACCTATAACCTATCTACTCCAGACTATGGTCATATTACCGATAATCCAGAGCATTCACCAACCTATTTGACTTTTATCGTATCATCTCCTTTTAATCAAACAGACAGCTGATGGACTCTTCCTGATGGATACGCTTGACCGCCTCCGCCAGGAGGGGCGCGACCGAGAGGACCGTTATCTTCGAGCTCTTCTTCTCCTCGGCAAGCGGGATCGTATTGGTGATGATGAGCTCCTCCAGGATGGAGTTCTCGATATTCTTGACGGCATCCCCCGACAAGACGCCGTGCACGACCGCGGCGCATATCTTCTTGACCCCGTTCTTCTTGAGCGCCTGCGCGGCCTCCAGGAGCGAGCCGCCCGTCGCGATCAGGTCGTCGACGAGGATCGCATCCCGGCCCTCGACCTCACCCAGGATGTTCATCACCTCGGCCTTGTCCGGCGAGACCCGGCGCTTGTCCACGATGGCGAGGGCCGCCCCCAGCCGCTTGGCGTAGGCCCGCGCGGTCTTGATGCCGCCGACATCGGGCGAGACGATGACCGGGTCCTTGAGTTTCAATCTCTGGATATAATCGACGAAGACGTTGACGGCAAACAGATGGTCCAGCGGGATGTCGAAGAAGCCCTGGATCTGGCCGGCGTGCAGGTCCATCGTCAGGATGCGGTCCGCCCCGGCGACGGTCAGGAGGTTGGCGACGAGCTTCGCCGAGATCGGCACGCGCGGCTGGTCTTTTCTGTCCTGGCGCGCGTAGCCGTAATACGGGATGACGGCGGTGATGCGGCCGGCCGAGGCGCGCTTGAAGGCGTCGAGCATGACCAAAAGCTCCATCATGTTCTCGTTGACCGGCGGGCACGTGGGCTGGACGAGGAAGACGTCCTTGCCCCGCACGTTATCGTCGATCTTGATGCGGATCTCCCCCTCGCTGAAACGGGTGACCATCAGACCGCCCGGCTTCTTGCCCAGCTCCCTGCAGATCTCCTTCGCGAGTTCCGGATTGGCGTTGCCCGTGAAAATCTCGAGTTTTTGCATGCGGCCCCGTCCTTATTTATTTTTGGTTTTTTTGAGCGGCCGGGCCGGCACCCCGGCGACGACCGACCTATCGGCTACGTTGTGGTGGCGGGTCACGACGGACCCCGCGCCGACCACGGCGTCCTTGCCCACGACGACCGGCGCGATGAGCACCGCGTCACAGCCGATGAAGGCCCTGTCCCCGATCGCGGTGCGGCTCTTCCTCTTGCCGTCGAAGTTGGCGACCACCGTCCCGGCGCCGATGTTGACGTTCCGGCCGACGGTCGTGTCCCCCAGATAGCTGACGTGGCCCATCTTGGTCCCCCTGCCCAGCCTCGAATTCTTGATCTCGGTGTAGTTGCCGACACGCACGCCGTCCTCCAGCACCGCGCCTTCGCGCAGGTGGCAGAACGGCCCGACCGAGCAGCGGCGGCCGATGGTCACGTTCTTCTCGATGAAGGTGAACGGATACACGAGAGTCCCCTCGCCGATCGCGGCGGTGGCGTCGATGAAGACCGTCGTCGCGTCCATGAGGACGACGCCCGCCTCCATGTGCCTTTCCAGCACGCGGCGGCCGAGGACGTGGGTCGCCGTCAAAAGCTCCATCTGCGAATTGACGCCGAGGACCTCTTCGCTCTCCTCGGCCACGCACGCGTCGATCCTGCGGCCCTTCTGAAAGAACCAGCCCAGGACGTCCGTCAGGTAAAACTCGCCGCTCTTGTCGGCGGGCCGGACGTGCCCCAGCCCTTCCAGGAGATCGGCTTTGGAAAAGACGTACATCCCGGTGTTGACCTCGCGGATCGCGCGCTGGGCCTGCGTCGCTTCCTTGTCCTCGATGATGCCGATCACCTGGCCCGACGGATTGCGCAGGATGCGCCCGTAGCCGCGGGGATTGGCCAGGTGCGTCGTCAAGACCGTGCACACGGCGTTCGCCTCGCGGTGGTGCGCGGTGAGGGCCTCCAGCGTCTGTCGACGGATGAGGGGCGTGTCGCCGTACAGGATGACGACGTCTTTCACGGACGAAGGGATCTCTTTGGCGGCGCACTTGACGGCGTCGGCCGTGCCGCACGGTCTGTCCTGGACGGCCACGGCGACACCCTTGTCGAGGACGTCGCGCACCTGCCTGCGCTCACCGCCGATGACGACGATGATCTTCTTGGGCGCCAGGGCCCTGGCCGCCGCGACGACGTGATTGACCATCGGCCTGTCGCAGACCGGATGCAGGACCTTCGGCAACCGGGACTTCATCCGCTTGCCTTCACCGGCGGCTAATATGATGACACAAAATGACGTCATGGTTCTCCTCACTCCTCGCGCAGGTGCGACCGGATCATGTCCCCCGACGCATCTCGCGTAACTTCCGCCAGATCCTCCTCTGGCTCTCGGGCAAAAATTTGCGGGTGAACGCGTGCATCTGCTCAAGCCATTGCAGCTTCTTCAGGGGCGGGACCTTCATATAGCGCAACAGCCGCTCTTCCTCCGTCTGCCAGCCGAATTTCATCCGCGCCCCCGCAGCTTCTGGATCAACTTGAGCTGTTCCATGTCTAATTTATCCAAAGCGCGGCCGGTATCTTTTTTCATCCGCATCAGGTCCTTGAGGGACACGACCGGCAGCGTCAGGCCGCCGCCCCGGATGCGCTTGATGTTCTTGCGTGCCTGAGCATAAGAGACGGGCGAATCGATAATGATGTCGACCTCTTTGAGCTCCTCTTCTTTATAAAAATTGAATGCCTTCATGTGTTTATTATGGATCCAATCCTTCCGGGTCTTCTTGTCGGCGATGCCCATGGGATCCACCGGTTGCTTGACACGGTACCCCTTTTTCTTCAGCACGGTCACGACCTTCGCGAGGTTGGCATCGGTCATCTCGACGAGGATGTCCAGAGCGGCGGTGTTCCGGAACGATCCGAGCAGGTTGACGGCGATGCCGCCTACGATGATGTACTTGACCTTGTGATGCTGGAACTCCCTCAGGATGTCTTCGTAGAGGATCACGGCCCAATCCCGTCGCTGCAACTGTTATCGGCAAAATCCTGTGCTTTTATTAATACTTCGGACTTCTGTCTTGCCTAAAATTAAACTATCCGCGCGCCCCTAATGCTCGTGTCAGTCTCGCTTCCATCTTATGGGTTCGTTTTATGCGTCCCTTGATGCATTCCTTAATATCCTTCCAGTCCGTCGGCATTAACTTAAAAACCCAAGAAGTTTTGCATGCGTTGCAAGTCGCTTTCAAATGGGGAACACCGTCACTGTAACCTTTTTCAGTTTCAAAACCAAAATATTCATTATAAGTATTGTTGCCACATTGTTCACAGAGAATATGAAAATATTCTCCTCGTGTCTCGCCTTTGATATGCAACATGACTCTCCTAATAAATTGCTTGCCCAGCCGGACTCGAACCGTCGCTCACTGCCGTTCGCTCCCCATGGGGAACCTAACGGTTCCCCTCTGGCACTCCCCCGCCGAAGCCTCCTTCG
>Ga0315550_1000383_pt1 | contig 27192 bp, 35 predicted proteins | sample SalMarSW160190MG_2_FD_203100 | JGI IMG/M metagenome (GOLD analysis project Ga0315550, IMG submission 203100) | Salt marsh sediment microbial communities from the Plum Island Ecosystem LTER, Massachusetts, United States - Salt Marsh Sediment SW1601-90 ... | reverse complement strand
AAAACAAGAAATACTAATGCTGTTCAGACAAGAATAGCAGCTAGGATATTATGTTACCAGATTAAGTTATTGATAAGGATTAATAATAAAGAAATAGTGCTAATTGTTAGACACGCTCAGTTTTACTAGATTAAATCAAAATCAATATTTGGATTAGCATTAATATTTTCAGTTTCTATATGCTGTATAACAAGCTTGTAAGGGGTTGTTCCTGCTTGCAATACATATGAATTTTCTACTCCTTTATAACTAATATTTATTTTGTTTTTATAATCTAAGATAAGAAATACATTAAATCCAGAACCATATTCTTCAGTTCTTATAATTAGTTTCCCTTCATCAACATCAATTCCTGGCTCACTATACTCTAAATTAGTGTCTTCTAAAACATAAATAATAGAGTCATTTTCAGAATTAATATTGATTTTTCCTTTTCCTAATGAAATAGGAACAACCCTTGAATTTCCTGGAGCAGATTCTGAAATTTCAGAAATTTCCTTGTCTAAATTACTTAACACACTTGTTGTTTGGCTGATAATGCTTTTTGTTTTTATTTTTTGAATTTGAGGATTAGCAATTGCTAACAAAATAGCAATTATTGTTAAGCCTATCAAAGTATATATTGCGGTTTCTACCCATACTTGTCCTTTAGTTTCCTTTTTACATAACATTTTAAGAAAGAATTTCACATTCTGGAACTGGAGTTATTACAGATTCAGTGCCACATCTTTTATCTCCAGGCAGGATTGGACTTAATTCAAGTTTTGTTGGTTTTGAAGTAATGCTTTCATTCCCTAATGTATAAGTCCTTTCTCCATTTTTAGTAGGAAGCTTTATAGTACTCGCTCCTCCATACATTGTGACATCATCTGGTGTTTCTGGATATATTTCATAAGAATCTGTTGAGCCATCATCTTTTCCTAAATTTACTTGAAATCCTTTTATTGAAGTATTGCCTAAATCTCCTAAGTGAATCTGAACATTCACACTCTTGTTAGTACTATTCCAACAAGTATAAATAGGGCTGTTTCTAAATTCAATTTGCCCAGAAACTTTATAACAATCATTTTTTAAGGCATCTCTTACAAAAGGAACAACAAAAGCCATAACAACCATGACAGAAATAACTACTATTAAAATTAAGAGAACTGTTGCAACAACTTGTGATTGAGATTTTTTATTTATCATTTTAAATTTTATTTAACATTTTCTGAAATTAAATTATTAAACCATTTCTTTCTGGGCACTCAAAGTCTCTTAAGCCTCCTGATTTATGAGTCCCAATTAAAACAGGGATTAAAGTCACTTTTTCATAACTATCATAATTATATCCTCTTATAATTGTGGAAACCCCTGGATTTACTCTCCCTCCTTTTGATTTACCAATTTCATATGTTTCAGAACTTCCAGTTCCTTTTTCAACAACCTTTAAATTAATAGCATAAATAGGAATTCTTCCAAGATTAGCAAATCCAAATGTTCCATCAGGATTTAGGATTTTCTGCATTTTAACTTCCCCGCAAAATTCATTCACTCTTTTTTTATTTCCATCAATTTCTTTTACAACAGCTTCTTTAAGAAACCCCATAGACCAAATAAGTATTATTAAAGCTAATATTAAAACTATTAAAATAAGCAAAACTGTTGCAATAACTGGGCTAACAGCTTTTTTATCTAAACCTCTTTTTTTACGCACTTTCATATTTCTTATTATAATTTTTTATATAAATACTTTACTATTATGATGATATTCTGCATTCTTGAATATCCTGCTCTATTGCAGAAGCTGAACAAGGAACTATCTCTCCCTTGGATGTGATATATGGTTGTATTTTTATTGTTTCAATAAAGTCAAACCAAATTTTTCCAGGCAAGAAATTATCACTGCTTTGATTTATCCAATTGTTTGTAAAATTAGCATAAGCAACTTCACCAGGTTTTAATTTACTTGGGAAAAGATAATGCCCTTGCATATAACCTCCTGAAGAATCTGGCATTAAAAGATAAATTGGAGCATTACTTAAATTATTTCCTACAGTAAGAATAACTCCTTCTACACTAAATCTCCCATTATTTCTTAATAAAAGGTTTATCTTGCCTTCACATTCTGTGCTTTCTAATATTAATGAAGTTCCCTCCTTGCAGTCTGTAACAGGCTCAATATTTGAAACAAGTTTTAAAAATACAAAAACGCCAATAGAAACTGTAAGAACTATTGCAACTAGCAAAACATAAGAGACCATTAAGCTGACTGCTTTTTTCCTATTAATTTTTCTCAATATACATCTCATCTTCTTTTTCCTGTGCTATTACAAAATAAAACATTTCATTATCTTTTAATTTAAAATTATATTCCTTGCCTAATAAACTAACATCAACACTTTCACCAAAAACATTGATTTTTGTTTTATTAACATATACATCCACAACATTCCAGTTTGTTCCTCCTCCAATACTTGCAGAAATTGTTCCAGTAGCTTGAGGTGTGTATTGTAAACCATATAATTCAGTTTTATTACCATAAACAAAAACAACACTTGTATTATATGTTTTTTTCAAAAAATAAAAAGCATAGTCTTTTTTAGTAAAATTTTCTATTAATTGGGTGATATTTTTATTGCTAAAAATACCATAATCTACTATTCTTACACTTTCTTCTTTTAATTCTAAACCTAAATCAGTTATTGTCCTTGGTTTTGTTTTAATAATAGAGTAAGTAGTTACAGTTGCTAATCCTGATAAAGCTAAAATAATTAGTGCTGCTGCAAGTAGGTAATATTGCCCTCTTTTATTTTTCATATAATAATTAGTAAATTAACGTATATAAATATTAAGTTTTGTCCCAAAAAATTCAACTTCTCTTAATCGCGATGTTCAACGCAATCACAGATGAGCCTTAAACCCTCGACCGCCCGCCCCTTGGGTGAAGGTGCGCTCGATAATTATCTTTTCTTAAACCAGAAGTATGAACCAACTATTCCTACAATAAACAATCCTGCTCCAATTATGCTAGAGGTTTTTGTTGTTAAGTTTGCTATTGAGTTGCCTGTTAATGTGGGTGAGAGAAAGAGTATGCTTAATGTTAGACTACTGATGGTTATTATTGAAACTAATTTTTCTAAACGGTATTTTTTATCCTTTCTAAAAAATCTTTTACGCACTTCTTTATCTGGAAGAGAATATAATTCTTTTAAATTTAATTCATTTAGATTTGTTGTTAAAGCAAACTCATAAGGCCTATAATGCTTAAGATTCCCTTCCCTATGTTTTTCTAATTCTTCCCTATTCTCTTTTGCCTTTTCAGGAGTAATTCCTTGGGGAAAATTTCCTGTTTTTTCTATTTCTTTCCAGTCTCTAATACCTTGTCTGTTTTTTCTTAATTCTCTAACAATATCTTTCTTTGAACCTAATTTTTGATTAACTAAAAATGATAATTTATCTTTATTAGTTGATATCTTTTCCAAAATCTTTCTTCCAAGAGCACCAAAATATTCTCCTGTATGTATTTCCCCTTTCCCTCCAATTATATAATTTCTGATAAAATGCCCTGCTTCTTCACCAATAGCATCTCCAGAATAAAGGTCTGTCTCATTCAAAAAAATAATATTCTTCTCAAAAGAATAAAAAGGAGGGTTAGTCTCATGTTTTTTTGGTATTACTAGTATTTTAGGATAATTTTTTTTAGGAATTTTAATCCCTATTTTCTTTTTCATTTTATCAATGAGATTATAGATTCTATTTTCAGTCTTTTTATCTTTTTTAAAATCTATATATTCTTCAACCATTTTTTGATTCTTAATACTTTTCTAATAATTAAAATAACAAACCATATTTTATAACCCTTTCGCGCGCATTCCTAATTTAATTGGGATGGCTAACTTTCCCACCATCTCAGAGATTTTAACTAATACTACTAAGAATTTTCTTAATCTTTATATTTTATATGCTTCATCATGATGACCAAAAAATAAAAAAATAATTGTCTTTCTTGTTTCATCTATCTCATACTTAAGAACAAACGACTTCATAATATGCACTCTTCTTTCCCCTACCAAACCATATTTTAATGGTTTATAATGGTAAGGGTTTTTAATAATTTCCTCAATTTTTTTCATAACTTGTTCATACATTATTTTATTCTTTTTAAAAAGTTTGTTGAGAATTCTTTGTAATTCAGGCATTACTTCATAATTATACATTTTATACCTCAATAATCTTTCTTAATTCAGCAATGTTCTTAAATTTTATTCCTTTCTCTTTTTTTATCTTATTCAATTTTTTGATATATTCTTCTCTTAAAGGAAGTTCATCAACAGGATGCCAATCTATTCTTTCACAAAATTTCCACTCTTTATCTGAGATCACCCGAGTTTTCAAAAATCTTTCAAAAATTAATTTTTTAATAGTCTCTTCTCTTGCAATTTCAGACCAATTTACCCATAAAAGTTGTTTTAATTGATCTTTAAATTCTTCTTCAACAGATAAAGTTATAGACACCATTTATATTTTTCCAGAGTTTTTTAATTCTTCAAATTTCTTAAATTCTTTTATTCTTTCTGCAAATCTTTTTTTTAAATATTCTGCCCAATTTATTTCAGGATATTCATCTATTTCTTTTTTTAATTCTTCAGGAATTGATACAGTAAATGTAGCCATTTTGTTTATATACAATATTTAGTTTAAATATTATAATTAGTTTATGTATTTAAACTTTTCTATTCCACAAGATACTAGAAGCCCTCAACTAATTTTATAGGATGCCCCAAACAATCGAACGACCCACCGGCTCAGAGATTTTAACTCATACAACCTAAGAATTTTCTTTTCTCCCACTACTGCAGATTTCAACTTCTGTGAACAGATATTAAAAGGTTCATCACAATATCCTTTTTGCTCTCCCAAATTTTTCTTTTAGAAAAACATTGCATATTCGCAAACGTTAAACAATAAAAAAATAATTGCAGACTCGAGGATTTGCTCAGTGAAACTTAAAAAGCTACCTCAGTACATCCTCAGTTTTGCTACCCTCTAAGCATCTTAACTCATGTTTAGGGCTGCTCTGATCAAAGTCTGACCCAGTTCGCAGAAGCAAGATCAAAAAGGACAAAACCTCAACGTTTGCATTGAGACTTATTAAACAACACATCACTCGTCCTCTTGCAGCTTGCATAAAGCTCATTTGCAAATAGCGGTGAGCTAAACCGCCAGCCTAGTCTGCAATTTAAGCATGATTATTGAGTATATAAGGTTTATTATTTCAAAATCCTGACCGTATTTTTGATTATATAAATATTTTTGTTTTAGGCAATAACAAACTTTAAATATCTTGGTTCCGAAATAAAAGCTTATAAAGTTTTCTGAGGTAATTTTAAGGAAAATTTTAGGAAATAAACAAAAAAATAAAAACAAGATGAATAAAAAACCAAATTTATTAATTTTTACTGAAAACTTTGAAAAAAGAATCTTAGCTGAGGGCGTTGAAAATATAACTAATCTTGAAGGTTTTTTAAATAATGAAAGTCTTTCTGGTAAAAATAGGATTATTTTAAAAGGAGTTCAAAGTTATTTCAGAACCCCTGGAGGGATATATAAACAAAAGGATCATCAAAGGAATTTCCAGATTTTAAATGTGAATCATATTGATTTTATTTATGGGGCTTCTAATCTTGTTTTTACTAAAAGTAGATTAACTAATCATGATAAGGTTTCTGTTTTGTGGGGGATGAAAGGACTTCATCATGCTCTAATTGGGGAAGTGAAAGTTCCTGGGAAGTACGTTCCAAAATTAAAAAGAGACAGTCCTAAACAAAAAGTTGCAAAAGCAGAACTTGAATTAATTACTTATCTAGACAAACAATTACAAAGAAATTTTATTTCTTTTTATAAGCCCAGGCAAGATAGTGAAGATGGAAAAAAAGAATTTGTTTCTTTATTTAGCGGATTGAATATTGACCCTGAAAAAATATCAAAAGTTTTAATAAATAATAAAAAGCAAAGCAATTCTAATACAAGTCAAGCAGTTTATCTTGGAATCACAAGTCAAAATTATATTTCTTAATTATATTCTAAAATTCAGAATGCGGGGGGGAGGATTCGAACCCCCGAAGGCACTAAGCCACAGGATCTTAAGTCCTGCGCATTTGACCGCTTTGCTACCCCCGCGTGATTATAATTTTCATAATCATAATGTATTTAAAAATATAACTATCTGGAATAGAATTTAAAATAAAATTTTAAAATTAAAATATTTTAAACATCTTTTATTTTTGCTTTTTCAATCCAGCCATCTTTTTTCTGGCAATCAGAGCAAACATAAATTAATTCATTTTTTCCCTTAAGGCCTTTTACTTTTAACATTGTTCCTTTTAATTTCCCATCTTCTTCTTGAATTTTCTCATTGCAGATTGCACATTTTTTTGCCATGAAATTTTAAAATAACTAAGTTTTATAAATATATTCTTGTTATCATATACATGTTTAAAGAGGTTATTGTTAACTTACTTGAAAAAGAAACTAGGTTGAAAGGCTCGGAAATAGAAAATTTAATTGAAATTCCTCCTTCTGATGAATTAGGAGATTATGCTTTTCCTTGTTTTATTTTAAATAAAAAAGAAAAAGAAGCTCCAAATAAAATTGCACAAAGAATTGTAAAAAACCTTTTTCCCAAACTTCCAAAAGAAATTACAGATATACAATCAACCGGACCGTATGTTAATTTTTTCATCAATAAGGAATTTTTAGCAAGGGAGATAATTAAAATAAATGCAAATTATGGTAAAAACAAGATTGGAAAAAAACAAAGGATTGTAATTGATTTTTCACATCCTAATGTTGGAAAGCCAATGCATATAGGGCATATACGTTCAACTATTATTGGAGATTCTTTAATGAGGATTTATAATTTCTTAGGATATAATCCAATTGGAATTAATTATCTTGGAGATGTAGGATTGCATATTGGTAAATTAATTGTTGCTTATGAATTATGGCTAGATAAAGAAGAATTAATAAAAAACCCAACTAGAGAGTTATTAAGGCTTTATATAAAATTTTGTGGAAAAGAAAAATCAGAAGCTAAAGAAGGATTAGAAGATGAAGAAGAATTTTCAGATAATAAATATACTAACAAAGCAAGAGAGGAATTAAAAAAACTTGAGCTTGGAGATAAAAAAGCTCACAAAATCTGGCAGGATATACAAAAACATTCTGGAAAAGCTTTTGATAAAGTGTATGATTTATTAAAAGTAGATTTTACTGAAACAACAGGGCAAAGCTATTTTTCAAAAAAAGGAAAATTAATTATTTCTAAAGCAATTTTACAAGGCCATGCAAAAGCGGAATCTTCTGGAGCTGTTTTTTTGGAATCTCATGGAACAAAAAAATATATTCTAAAAACAGGAAAAGTAGCTTCTTACATGACTCAGGATATTGGAGCAGCTGTTGAAAGATTTGAAAAATATAATTTTGAGAAAATGATTTATGTTGTTGATTTTAGGCAGTCTGAGCATTTCAAGCACTTGTTTAATATTCTTAAAATATTTGGCTACGAATTTACAGATAAGATGTATCACCTGCCTTTTGGAACAGTTAAATTTGGAAAAGAAATTCTCGCAACAAGGAAAGGCAATATAATTTTATTAGAAGATGTTTTAAATAAAACAATTGAAAAAGCAAAGCAAGGGATAAGCAAGAGAAAAACAAAAGGAGATCCTAAAAAAGTTGGAGTTGCAGCAATTAAATATATTATTTTAAAAAATGAGCCTCAAAAAGATGTTAGTTTTTCATGGGAAGAAGCATTAAATTTTGAAGGAAACACAGGCCCTTATTTGCAATATTCTTATGCGCGTGCATCCTCTATAATAAAAAAAGCAGAAAAACAAAATTTTAACAAGTCAATAAAAACCATCCCAAAACTATGCAATGAAGAAATCTCTTTATTAAAAACAATTGACAAGTTTTCTCAAACAGCAGAAGATGCAGGAAAACAAATGAACCCTGCATTAATTGCAAATTATACTTATGAGCTTGCTAAATATTTTTCAGAATTTTATCATAATTGCAAAGTAATCGGGCATGAAAATGAATCTTTTAGATTAAAGCTTATTGATGCTTTTCGAACAACATTGCATAATGCTTTGCATTTGCTTGGAATAGAAGTAATGGAAGAGATGTAGGAAGATGAATTTATAGATAGATTAAATAAGTTCCCAATAAAATAATAATCATAAAAATTATTTTTTGAAGAATAACTTTTTGTCTTAAACTTTCTACTTTCTCATCAATTTCTTTCTGAGCTTTTTCAAATTGGCTGTCAGTTATAAGCATTTCATATTAAATCAAAGAACATTTAAATAAATTATTGCAATAAATTACCTTATTATCTAAGCTGTCATTGAATCTGTCATTTTTCTTAGTTCTTCCAGGCTTTCATTAACTAATTGCCTCAATCTTTCTTTAGTAATTTTATGAATTTTTGCATTTTCTATATTATTTAATGCCTTAGTGCCTCTCAATCCGTATTTTCTTACTAATATTGATATTTTCCTAGAATCAAGTTTTTCTAATAGTTTAGTTGCTATCTCATCTTCAATTACTTGGTCTAGGGGCTCTCTTTCCATGCTTGCAATTTCCAGCCAATTATCCTCTACATGTGAAAACATGAGGTCTGTAAGACTCATACTTTCTATTAAATTTAAGGTTCTAAAAGTTATTATATTTTTTTTAGTAATTACTTTATCTCTAAGAGGCCCTTCAAATTTAGCTCTTGATTTTTTTACTTCTTCATGCAATTCATTATTAGTTGGAATAATCCTATTTTTTTCTATCATCTCTTTTTCTGTATCTTTAATAAGCTGCATTTTTGCAAAAGCAGGAGCATTCATTCTAAATTCCCTTAAATTTTCACTAATATATTTTTTAATTTGAGCCCTAATCCAGTATGCAGCACATGTAGAAAAGTTAGTTTTTCTACTAGTATCAAATTTATCAATTGATTTTACTAAACCAATATTTCCTGCTCCAACCAAATCATCTAAGTGCTCAGGAATTTCAAATCTTTTTGCAAGGCTAATAACAAAAGGCAGAAAAGCATAAGTGATTTCTTTTTTTGCTCTTATAGCTGCAGGACTTCTTAATTTTAAATAAAGATTATTAAAATCTGTTTGAAGATACCTTGTAACTTCAAAGTCAATTTCAGCTTTTTTATCAAGGCCAATAGAAAGTGAGGAATTTCTTTCAGATAAATTAAGCTTTTTTATTAAACCAACATTCCCTGCTTTTACCTTTTTTGCTATTTTATCAATACTTATCTGAGGTGAGGAATTTCTTTCAGATAAACTAAGTTCTTTTATTAAATAAGCATGCCCCCTTTTTACAGCTTCTGTTACTATCAAATCTCTTAATCTAGCTAAATAAGGTCTTGGAGACTCTATCCTAATCTGGTTTTTATTTTTCCTTTTTACTGTAATGGGTTGTGCTTTTTGAATAACTAGAGGATCTGTTGGAAAGGTTTCTCTTCTGACAATAGATAATAAATCTAAAATAAACTGTTTATCTAGTTCTTTATGAAATATTTCAACATCTTTTGAGTATTTATCTATTGGGCCTTCACGCCTTTTTAATAATGCCCAAGGAATTGGTCTTGCATAAGTACCCATCGGTCTAAACTGGGTACTAACAAGGTAAATTATAGAATTTCCCATTTTCAGCTCTTTTTCAAATTTACACCTTTTTTTGCAATTTTTGCAATTTTTACCACTTTTTGCTATCTTAAGAATCAAAAACCATTTAAAACCATATATATACTCAGAAATATGGAATACATTTATATAGAAACTTATGGTTGTGCAGCAAACCAAAATAATTCAGAAATCTTAAAAGGGATTTTAACACAATCAGGATACAAAATCACAAATAATCAAGACATTGCAGACATACTTATTTTAAATTCTTGCATTGTAAAGTCAAAAACAGAAAATAAAATCAAAAGAAGAATCCAGGATATATCAAAAACATATCTAGACAAGTTATTAATAATTACAGGCTGCATGCCTGAAACAGATGCAAAGCAAATTAAAAAATTAAATAAAAATACAATACTTCTTGGAACACATCATTTTAAAAAAATCACAACTTTGATTAAAGATTATCACGAAAACAAACTTTTTACTAAACAAAATCATTATTTGCTAGCAGAAAATGAAGAAAAAATCCTTGCTCCAAAAATACCTCAAAATAAATTAATTTCAATAACCCAGATTAGTGAAGGCTGTTTAGGAAATTGCACTTATTGTAAAACAAGGATTGCAAAAGGCAAATTATTTTCTTATCCAATAGATAAAATAGTTTTGTCTATTGAAAGTGATTTGCAAAATGGGGCAAAAGAAGTTTGGATAACAAGCCAAGATAATGCAAATTATGGTTTAGATGAGCATGAACATAAATTACCAGAGCTTCTTAATAAAATTTTAAAATTAAAACATAAATTTAAACTTCGTCTCGGAATGATGGACCCAAATAATGTCCTTCCAATTTTGGACGAACTAATAAGTTTATACTCTTATCCAAAGATGTATAAATTTTTTCATATTCCAATACAATCTGGCTCAAATAAAGTTCTTAAACACATGAATAGGTTTTACACAATACAAGAAGCTGAACAAATAATAAGCAAATTTAAAAATTGTTTTCCTAATATTACAATTGCAATAGATATTATTATTGGTTATCCAACTGAAACAGAATCTGATTTTAATCAAACATTTGAATTTATTGAAAAAATCAGGCCAGATGTTTTTAATTTAAGCAAGATGTCAATACATAAGCAGACTAAAGCTGGAAAATTAAAACCATTGCCAATTTTAATTATTAATAAAAGAACAAGCAAAATAATGCAATTGCATAAACAAACAGCGTCGGAAAACAAGAAAAAGTTTTTAAACAAAATAATTAAAGTTTTTGTGAATAAAAAACTTACTGAAAATTTTTATGAAGCAAGAGATGATAATTATAATATTGTTTTAATAAGAACAGATAATGACAAGGGGCTGTTAGGAAAAACCATTGAAGTTAAAATAATTCAGACAGGAGTTCACCACATGATTGGAGAAATCTTATCTTGATTTTATTTTTTTTGTTCTAACTTCTGTTACAGGCTTGATTTTTTTAACTAATTCATCTAATTCACCTTGTTTTAATGTTAATATCCCGGAACTATCTTGCCCCCTAAAATAAAGATTGATATCGGATTTCTCAGGATTTAGCAGGTTTTCATTAACAAAAACATCATCAATTTTAGATACAGAATCAATTTTTATATCTTTTAAAAGAGCCTTTTTCTTGATTCTTATTCTCATAAACTTTTTAATAAACTTGGTTTATTAAGCATTCTTTCATTTTAAAACAATTAATGCATTATACATGTTTTATTATTGTTGATTAAAAATTAAATAATTATTTTACTTGTTTTGTTCATTCACTTTATCCAATTACTCTAATTAATTTAGTCTAGCTCACTTGCTAATTTTCTAGCTAATTCACTAAGTTGTTCTGCTCCTATTCTTGCTGGCCAAATTGTTTCATATGTTTTTGCTTCTGGTATTGGATAACCTTTTTTTAGTTTTGCAATTTTTCTCCCTACAATATGTACTGCATTTATCTGAACCATTGTCTTTTTTGGTTCATATACCTCATAGATTATTCCTACATTTTTAGATTTCAATAAAAAATCAGGCTGTTTTTCTATAATCCATCCTTGTTCTGGTAAAATAAGATTTGCAGCATCTTTGTTTTCTACTTCAAAACAAATCATTCCACTTGTTCCAACATATATATTATAAGGTTTTTCAGGTTCTTTTGGAAATTTTGGACCTTGTTTTATTAATTGTATTAACTTTTTATATTCTTCTTCAACAAAAAATCCACTAACTTCTCTAAATCTAAATTGTTTTCCATGTAATTTAGCTATTTCAATAGGGTTTTGTATATCTTCTTTTTTTCTTTTTACCCACCTTGAAGTTCTTTTAGTTACTTTTCTTTTATATCCTTGTTGAAACATAGCTGCTGCTAACATATCTCCCCAACCACCAATATGCATTTCTATTTGAGGAAGTTCCCACCAACTAGCATAACCGTATCTTAAAGCATTTTCTAATGCTCTTTCACAAGAAATTCCCTTGCATTTGCTATCTGCTGTTTCTTCTAAAATTTCGCTTGGAATACCCTCAACATAAGTTACAAAATTACCTTCTTTACCAATTATAGGAGCTGATGAAAAATCAATTCCAACTTTTTGTCCAGAATATTTATCTTTCCATGCTTTAGTCAAATCATCTAATCTTTTTACAGCAGCTTCTTGTGCAGTTTTATATTCCTCACTATTTTCCCATAATCTCAAAACAAACTCTCTTTTTCCGAACATTCACCTAAAAACTAAATTTAGTTTTTAAGGATTTATATTTTAGAAATACTATATATAAACAAGATTGTTAATTATTTAATTAAATTAGTTCTTGAGATTTTAAAATCATTTAAAAGGTTTAAAAGTTTTCCAAGCAGCTTCAAATAACTGCTCCATTGCATTAGCAAAGAAATCTGTTGAAAGCCAAATAGCTACATCATAATTAGGGTGGACTTTATCATCATCTAAAACCATAAATAATAATTGTTCGCTGTCAACAATTGCAAATCTAGCCCTCATTTCTGGGATATGTCTAACTTCTGCAACTTCTGCTAATTCTTTAGCAACTTTTTTATTAGCTTCATCAATCTGGCTTGCAATTTTTATTGTAACCCCTCTTTTTTTAGCTTTTTCAAGAGAAGGCATTAATGCTTCTAATTTCCTATTTAAACCAGAGGCAGTTGTCACAATGGTTATTGTAGATTCAGCCTCTCTGATCATCATATCTAGATGATTGTAAACATTTTGTCTTCCTTTTACACTTCCAGACAAGTCTGAAGGTTCAACAAACTTAACTCCTTGTGTGAATAAACTATTAAGTTCTCCTAAAATTTCCTCACCTTTTAGTTTATCAAGCCGTTTGCTTTTTTCACTAGCTTCTTTAACAAGATTTTTCTTTACTCTTTCAACAACTTCCTCTGGTTTTAAAGCAACAAATTTTATAGGCTTGCCTAATTTCATAACAATAAATCCTTTTTTCTCTAATGTTTCTAAAATATCATAAGTTCTACTTCTTGGCACATCAGAAATATTGCTTAATTCACCGGCAGTACTAACTCCTCGCGATAACAAAGCTGTCCAAACTCTAACCTCGTAAAGGTTGAGGTCAAAAATCTTTCTTAGCCTACTTAAAAATTCCTCTTTGACTATCATGTTGGTTCCCTCTTTATTAGGTCTCCCTATCTTTGTTACTAATTTAAGTGAACTTGAGTATTTAAATGTTTTCGTCATTTAATCATAGTTATTAAAAAGTTGTTAAGAAATACCACTCATGAATAGCATATGTTTGTTAGATTTTTTTCAAAAGCATAATAATTTTCTTTTCTTTGATAGTTTCTTCTGACCTTGTAGAGTAGTTTTTTTCATTAATACCGTCGGTGGTTTCAATTATAATCTCTTCAGAGTTTGTCCTTTGTTTAATAAATTCATTCATTGGAGCAATCATATCTTTAAGATCAGAATTAACAACTAAACCAAGTCTAATCTTATTCTCTTTAACTAATCCAGACTTTTTTCTAAGCTCTTGGACCTTCCTGCTAATCACTCTAGCATACCCTTCTGCCTTTAATTCAGGTGTTAATTTAGACTCAAGTTTAACAATTATCTTATTTTCTTTTATTTTTTTAATCTCAATTTGTTTTAGATTTAATTGAGATTTGATGATTTTTTCTAATTCTCTTGAAATTTTTTCTTTGCTAAAAATAACTGCCTTGCCTAGCGGCCATTTCAATCCAATTTGCATTTTATCTCTTTCAGCAAGACCTTTTTCAATAATTTCTAAGATTATAATAAATTCTTTTTCAAGTTTTTTATTAATCTTATTCTCATTTGATTTTGGCCATTTTGATAAGTGAATTGATTCTTCGTTAACTAAATTTGCCTTTCTTAAATTTTGCCATAGATATTCAGTTATTAATGGACAGATTGGTGAAAAAATAATTAAACTTTTTATGTAAACTTCATAAATTGTGTTAAATACAATTTGTTTTGTTTTATCATTATTTGCCTTATTACGAACTATTTTAATATAAATACGCGATAAATCTAAAAACAATTTTTCAATTTCAGGAATTGTAGCATCCAACTTATAGGAATCAAATAGAGAACTAACATTAGAGATTGTAGAATTTAATCTAGATAAAATATATTTTTCTTCAATATCTAAATTTTTATTATTAATTTTTTCAGGTTTTTTGTTTTTTGTTAAATCAATTAAAAAATTACCAACATTCATTAATACATTTAAATATTTTTGTTTCTGTTTAACTTCTTCCCAATTAAAATTAATATTCTCACCTGCATTAATTTCACAAATATAATATCTAAAGATATCTGAAGAATATCTATCAATCACTTCATAAGGGGAAATAATATTCCCTAAACTTTTTGACATTTTGGTTCCTTGAAAGTCAAAGATCATTCCATGAGCGTATACATTTTTGTAACAAGATTTTTTAAACATGATCTCACTGCATAACTGAAGCATACTAAACCATAATCTTGTTTGTTCTGTTGCTTCTAAAATCATATCCGCAGGGAAATATTTATTAAAATATTTTTTTGTTTGAGGATATTTTAAACAATTCCAACTTGCGGTTCCTGAATCAATCCAAACATCTAAAACATCAGGGACTCTCCTTATTTCTTTCCCGCACTTACATTTAATCTTCACTTCATCAATCCAAGGTTTGTGAAGGTTTTTAGGAACCTTATTTATTGCCTTTTCTTTTAGTTCTTCTTCACTTCCAATTACTGTTATTTTACCACATTCACATTCCCAAACCGGCATTGGGCACCCCCAGAATCTTTGTCTTGTTAAACCATTATCCTTTAAATTTCCCACCCAAGATTCATAATTCTTTTTTGCAAATTCAGGGACCCAATTTATTTTTTTATTGTATCTTAATATTTTTGGAACTAAATCCTCAATTTTTAAAAACCATTGTTCTGTTGCGCGAAAGATTACAGGATTATCACATCTCCAACAGTGAGCATATTCATGACTAATTTTTTCTTCAGCCATCAAAGCATTTCTATCGTACAATGCTTTGGTAAATTTCCAATCATCAACTTTCGCTTTTATGCCATTAAATTTGCCCATATTTTCAAAAATACCTTGCTCATTTGTCCTATTAAATGCAGGTATTTTGTATTTTCTCCCAATTTCATAATCTTCTGGGCCGCAGCCCGGAGCACAATGAACCAGTCCCGTACCCGCATCTAAGTTAACATACTCTTTAGATAAGAGAACCGTATGAATCTTTTCACTTTGTGATTTTAGGCTGGCATAATCAATTGTATCTGAAAAAGGGTGTATGTATTCTAATCCTTCTAATTCCTTTCCTTTAAATTCTTTAAAAACACTATAGTTTTTATGCATTAAATCCTTGAAAAGTTTTTTTGCCAATTTTTTAGCAATAATATAAATTTCTCCATCACTTTTCACCTTTATATAGTCTAAATTTGGATTAACCATAACTCCCAAATTATATGGAATTGTCCAAGGGGTGGTTGTCCAAATAATTAAATATCCTTCCTCATTTTTTAATTTAAATTTAACATAAATTGATTTATCACTAACATTTTTATATTCAAGTTCATGTTTTGCAAGAGAGGTTTCACACTCATAACACCATTGCATAATTTTCTTACCCTTATACAATCTATCTTGTTCATTTGCAGCCTTAATAAGCCCCCATTCGCTACTCATGAAATTATTAGAAACAGGAAGGTAGGCATCTTCAAAATCCATCCAGATACCTAATCTTTGTAAATCCTTATCCATTAATAATTTGTTTTTTACTGAGAATTCTTGACATTTTTCATTAAAATTATCAAGGCCATATTTAATAATTGCATCCTTGTCTTTTAATTTAAGTTTTTTTTGGACTTTGTTTGCTGTAGGAAGTCCATGCATATCATAACCTGCTCTATCCCATACATCAAATCTTTTTAGTCTTTTAAATCTCATAATAACATCTTTCATAGAATTATTCCAAGCATGCCCAATATGAAGCATACCTGAAGTATAAGGAGGGCCTTGTAAAAAATAAAATTTTTTACCTTTTATATTATTTTTTTTACTTTTTTTATAGATCTCTTGCTTTTCCCAAAAATTCAATATTTCTTTTTCTATTAATTTAAAGTCATAAACCATATTATGTCTTACCATCCAGCATTTTTAAATTTAATTCATACTCTTAATTTTTCATTAACTAATTTTAAATACTATTCTTTCTTATTTTAGAAATGAAAAAATTAGTGATATTTGATTTTGATGGAACAATCGCAGATACAAGAAGTATTTATTATACAAAGATGGGGGACAAGCTTGAAAGATACGGGTTTTCAAGAAAAAGAGTTCAGATGTTTATTAATTTAGGAACCACTATGAGAAAGATGCTTGCAAAAATGGGTTTTTCTTTTATAACTGCGTGGTTTCTTGAGAAAAAAATAATGAAGGCTGTTAAAAAAGACTCAGAAAAAATAAAAAAATGTCATGATGTAGATTGTATCAGAAGAATAAAAACAAAAAAAATTCTTGTGACAAATTCACTAAAAAAATTTGTCATACCCATATTAAAAAAATTTAATTTAAAAAAAGAATTTAAAGAAATTTATGGTGCAGAAAGTTTTGGAGATAAAGGCAAGTTTATTAAAAACTATTTAAAAAAACATAAAATAAAACCTGAAAATTGTTATTATGTGGGGGATAGAGTTACAGATATAAAAGTTGCAAAAAAAGCTAAATGCAATATTGTGATTATTGCATCAAAGTGTTCTTGGGAATCACCAAAAGAGCTTATAAAAAATCAACCTGATTTTTTAATACAAGATTTAAAAGATTTAAGTCAGATTATAAGATAATTATCACTTACTTATAAAGCGGCCTTATTTATCTTCACCCAACTTTCTAATATTTCAGAATTTTTCCACATTTCATTAAATTGTCTTTTAAGCATGTTTATTAATGCCTTACTATCAGACCAAATTGTAATATAATCTTTAGAATTTTGAATTTCTGGCTTGCCCATTGTTATTCTTGCAAACTTGTTATCAAATACCCCCATTCTTAATGGAAAGTCTCCAAATTCAGGATTATAAACTTTAATCTTGCAGCCAATCTTATACCATTCTAAAACCCTGTTCAAATTTTCTTTATTTACAACACCGATAAGTTTTACATTAACTCCTCGATCAATCGCTTTTTTCATAGCACGTATTCCTTGTGCCCAATATTTCCATCCTCTTTGAACTCCAAGAATTTCTTTTTTAACTATCTGATTCATTTCAGCAAGCTTGTTCATAATTGCTCTCTGCCCTTTAATTAAAGAAAAAACAGCTTGCTTTTCATCATGATTAGTTATTTGTAGATTTTTAGAAACTTGGTTTAATTGTTTTAATTTTTCCTTCTTTTCTTTAATTCTATTATTAATAAAAGTCTTAATATTAATTAATTCATATTTTTTTAAATCAGCAGGAACAATTGCAAGAATTCCTAAATCCTCAAATTTTTTCAAAGTCTGATATAATTTATTTTGAGGAACATCTGAATCTAAACTTATTTGTTTAGGTGTTGCAATTTTTAATTTAACTAAACTAACCAAAATTTTTGACTCATATTGTGTAAAACCTAAATCAATAAAAAAATCAACTTTCTTCATAAATTCTCATTTCAATTTGATTTTTTAAATACTATTGTACTTGGAAAGTACTTAAAAAATAAGTATAATCAAATCATAAGTTATTTTATGGAAAAACCACAAGGAATTTATATTGGAAAGAGGGAGGCAGAAAGCATACTCATAGAAACTTCTGAAGGGACTTATCTAAAAAAAGTCGAGACAAAAGATATGCCTTGTTTCGCTTATTTAGAAGGTAAGAGGTTTATGATAAGAACAATTGATACTTCTGGAAATCTAACTGAATCTCAATCAGATCCGCGTTATTTTTGTGAAGATAACTATTTAGCAGAACCTGAGGAAGTTAGAGAAATAATAAGGAAATATAGAAAATCAGGAGAGATTTTATTGAGAAGAGCAAAATTTCTTGAAGGAGCTTTAGAACAATTAGCAGAATCAGGACCAAAAGTAAAAGATGAAAATGAACAACAACAAACTTAACTTTAGAATTGCAGTAAAAGCATTTATTGTTAATAAAAATAAATTGCTTGTGGTTAAAAGAGCTAGTGATGATATTCAAAAGCCAAATATATGGGAGCTTCCTGGAGGACGACTATCTCCTGGAGAAGATCCTTTTATAGGTCTTATAAGAGAAATAAGAGAAGAAACAGGGCTTTATATAAAGCCAATTCTGCCTATGAGCATTAATCATTTTCAAAGAGATGACAAACAAACAATAACTATGATAGTTAGTTTTTGCAAGCCTTTAGGTGGTAGATTTAAATTAAGTGAGGAGCATTCTAATTTTGATTGGATTGATTTAAAAAGTTCTAAGAAAAAATTATCTGATTTTTTCCACAAAGATGTTGACATTTTCTACAGGTTGAAATTAGACAAGCTTTGATTTTAAAATGTCTAAAAAAACTTCTATGTATGATTGGAATATTGCTATGCAAGAGAGAGGCATGAAAAAATTAGCAAAACAATTTACTATTAATCGAATGAAAGATGATGAAAGATTAAAAAATTCAGGGCTTCCTTATTTTAAAAATTTTGTAACAGATTGTAAAAATTTTAATAAGCAAAATCAAGATTTAATGGAATTTATATCTTCTTACAATGAGTTTATGGTGAGGGTTCTTCCTTTGCCACAAAGAAAAGACTTGCCTAGAAGATTTAAAAGAGGAGGAGTTTATACTTTTGAACATTGCAAGGATTTTCTTGATAAGTTGTTTGCACAAGACAAGGAATTAAAAGGCAATGAAGATTTTTATAAAATTTCCTTGTCTGAAACAGAAGTAAATTTAGCAGGAGGGAATATAGTTTCTACCCCAAGCAAAGTAATTATAGAGTGCAAAAGAGAAATAAATGGAAAGGAAGGCCTTTCTGGATTATGTTATGGAGAAAATCCTGATTTAACAGGAATAATTGATTTGACAAAATTAGGGCATTTGCAAGATAAAATAACTTGGATACCTAAAAAATCAAATTTAAAACCAGTTTTATTAAAAACATTGTCTTATATTGAATTAACAAGAGATAGTTTTAATCCTTTTTTTATGAGGGGTTATTTTGAATGGTTGTATGTAAAATCAAAAAGAATTGTATTCTGGGATTATAAGGTGAATAAATTTTTTCAAAAAGTTTAACCCTCAACAAAACCTAAATCAACAGCAATGCTTTGCATCGCTTTTATAGAAATTTCTAAAAATTTATCAAGGTCAATATATTTTTCAACATCTTCAACTAAATCTCTTCTAACAGCAGCTGCAAATCTTTTATCTTTCATTTTCTTTTTCAAGCCTTTGACTTCCATTCCAGCAAGGCCGTGCCTCATTAAAGCGTAAGCATAAATTAATCCAGAAACATTATCAGCAGCAGCAAGACAATAATCAAATTTATTTTCTCTTTTAATTCCTGTGTTTTCTTCATTATGACTTAGTATAGCATGAATAATGTTTTGAGGATAATTAGCTTGTGTTAATCTTTGAGCAGTTAGTTTCCCATGAGTTTTCATATCTTCAGGATTTTCCCAATCCAATCCTTCAAAATCCAAGTCATGCAAAAGCCCTGTTGCAGCCCATTCTTCTTCATCTTCATCCAGCTCTCTTGCTAAAAACCTCATAATAACAGAAACTTCTTTGCAATGCATTTTAAGATTATCTGATTTAATATAATCATTAAACAATTCATTTGTTTTATCAAACAGCTTCTGAACTTCTTTTTTATGATAAGCAGATGGCATTTTAAACTTTAATTTAAGAACTTGCTTCTTCTACTGATTTTGACAAAGTTTTGCTTGCATTTAAAACTTCTATTCCCAAAATCTTGCCTTCTCTATCTAAATCAACATTAAGGTTTTCATTAAGTGAAATAGTTTTAATTGCTTCTCCTTCACCAATATCTTTAAAATAAACAAATGCAGTATCAGCTTCTTTATCAATTTCGATTTTCATTGTATGTAGTAAAGAGTTATAATCTTTTTAAATTTTCCTATATTTATATAGACAACTTTTAAAAATCTCTCATTTATTTTCTTATATGCTTCAATTTCCTTTCCTCTTTTAATTGTATAATCTGGAAATTCTATTGTATTTTTAATTTCTTCTTGTTTTATTCCCCTTTCATAAATCCTCTTTTTAGCATGTTTTGTAAAAACAAATTCCATTCTTGGTTTAAATTAAGATTAGTTTATTATTTAAACTCTTAATATATTTTTGAAAATCCTCGCCTTTTAATTCCAAAGTTTCTGTATTAATATTTGGATGAAAACTCACATATTCTGAATTCCAAACTTTTTTATCAATAACCACACAAACTTTGTTTTCTTTATCATTAATTAAACCAAAAGGAGAAACACTTCCTGGAGTTAATTCTAATAATTGTTTTAAATTATCTTCATTTGCAAATTTTAATTTATGTCCTAATAAGTTTCCTAGCTCTTCTATATTAAGGGGTTTATTTTCAGGCATAACAACTAAATAAAACTTTCTTGATTTCCTGTCTTTTAAAAAAAGATTTTTACAATGTATTCCTTTAATATTTTCATAAATTCTTTCTTTTCTTGCTTGTTCACAAGTGAAAACAGGAGCATGAGAAAATGTTCTAAATTCTATATTTAAATTTTTTAGATATTGTTTAATATCCATTTTATTTCCTTTACTTCCTATTCAACCATATCCTCTTAAAAAAAGATAATGTTAAAGTAGATAAAATAAAAGCAAGAGCAGGGACAATAGAATTAACTAAAGGATTAGGAAGATTTGCAAAATAAAAAAATATTACAATAACAACATAAGTTAGCAAAGCAATAAGAATCTTTCTTGTCCAGCTTGTTTCCCAAGATTTGTCAGCTTCAACTTTTTTATTTCTTTCTTTTATTATTTGAATTTCTTTTTCTAATTTTTTAATACTCATCTTGCCTCCTTGTCTTTCTTAACCCTCCTTGTCTTTATCAGCATCAAAACTTTCATTCAACTTCAAAACTTTCAACAGCCTGCTCTTCTAAAAAATGCATGTCGCTCGGAATTATAAGACAAAAAGGGAATTTTATTTTTAATTTTTTAAGTTTTGAAATTTCTCCATAAAAAATACTTGCTTTTTTTGTTCCCATCTTGCTGCAAATAAGTATCTTATTTAATTTAATCTTCTTTTTTTTAACTGCTTCCCCTAATTGCTTTAAAGCATTTTCTAATGAAAGACCTATATCAATTAATATTAAACTATGAGCCTTAATCAACTGGTTTTGCTTGGCAAAATCTAAAAATGAGTCTGGTTTATAATCTTTAGTCCAAGTAGGCATGCTGCTTATTTTCCCAAACTTATATAATTGCAAGCCAGTTTCAGCAATTGCATCAAATATTGATGCAGAATAAATAACTCTTGTTTTTACACCTGCTTTTTTAGCTTCTAATATCAATGTCATGTGGGTTGTTGCAAACAAAGGGCTCCCATAAACTAGCAATGCAATATTTTCATCTTTTGCTTCTTTTATTAATCTATTAGATTCAACATCCCCTCTTGCAAGTTTAATTGTAGTTTCATCTAATCCTAGTTTGTCAACATCATAGGGAAAATCAATTGTATAATTTTCTAAATAAACTTTGTCGCATTTCTCAATTGCAAAAATTCCTTCTTTAGAAATTCCCTGTTTATTTAACCCAAGTCCTATTAAATATAACATAAACATATCATAAAAAAAGCCTTAATAAAATTAACTGATTATGGAGACCAGTAAGGTCCAGGCTGATCATCGCGGGCATTATCTATATTAAGATTAGCAATTCCTCTGAAATTAGAAGTTGTTGCAGTTCCAGGGCCACCATTAAAGTATATATGACCAACTCTTGATCTTCCTGCGTCTATCCCAGTTGGAACAAAATCAGAACTATTAATAAAACACTCTATTCCATTTCCTTCTGGATCTGCACTAAAATTCCCTCCTAATCTCATTAAGAAATTTGGAGCGTCATTGTTTTGGATATAATATGAATTTTGAAAATAATCTGTTAAATTAGTGACGCCTCCTGCATTATCTGAAAAACTAGTATTAATATAAGGGCTTTTAACAATTTCTTTTTTAACAACTTCAGGAGAGCCCAACTTCCTGTTCTCAACTCTAAATATTGGGTCAAAAAATTTATCTACTGGAACATAAGAAGTAATATTTGTTGAAGGTCTAACCCATTCAGCCAAACCCGCGTTGTCTTTAATAATTAGATCTCCTATCAAATCAACTCTGATATTCCAAGGATCTTCTTGACTAATTATAACGCTTGGGTCTTCAAAACTAATATTTGCATTAATGGTTTCTGCATTATCTTGCAAATTAGAAAGAACTTCACTAAAAATAGCTTCTTCCATTTGAGGGATAGGTGCACCTCCAACCAAACTTCCATTAAAAAAAAGTTCTTCAAAATTAGCACTAACATTATCTATATATTCTGCATTAGACAATATATGGTCTTGTATCATATAAATAGCCCTATAACCTGAAATATATAGTTGTCTTTCTAAATCTTTTTCAGAAGCAAAAACAAAATCATTCATTGTTTTCATCCTTTTATTAATAGGAGTTCTGTCTTTAACAGAAGAATAAACAGTTAATGAAACAATAAATAACGAAATTAAGGCAATTGTCAGCATTGTAAAAATCATTGCTTTTTTGTTCATTCTTCTTTTCATTTTAACTCCACTTTCTTATTTGAACTAAAGAAGATACACTAAATGGAAGGCCTGTAGTTTCTGCAGATTTTATAATAAAATCGTGTTCAGAAAATTTTATATCTACTTTTTTATCTAAATTAAAATCAAGCAATTCTAATAATCTATATGCAGAAACTTGTTGAGCATCATTTTTATTATAATTTATATCTGCAGTAGAATATTCACAATTATTTGTTCCAGAATAATCAAAAGGAATAGGAATATTATCAATAGTGCTGTCATAAAACTCAACTGTCCAATTACACCCTGCAGAAGAAGTTTTTACACCAGAAGATGAGGTAATATTTTTTATTATTGTGTAAATAATCTTATTATATTCAGAGCCATTAGTTGACCAAGTTGGAGATAGTCCTACTGTGAGATTAACTTCATTTGTAACTCCATCTAAAGCAACTTCTGAATTAGGTATATTAATCGGATAAGGATCCCCTAATGCAATATAATTGTTTCCATATAAACTTAAATCATAGATGGTGCTTGTGTTTATTGTAACCTTATCTGTCCATAAGGGCCCAGAATATGAAACAACTCTTGTCTCAACTATTGTTGAATTTGTAGGAAGAGAAAATGTTCCAGTAAGGTTATTATCAAATTTCTTTTCAAAATTTAAAAACAATCCAGCATAACTATCAGGAGAATAATCAAATTCAATATATGAATCAGGAAACAAAGTAGAATTATAATCCCCACTAAAGGTGATTGTTTGCTTATTATAAGATGCTTTTATTATTTCTTCAGAGATGTTTGCATAAATTTCTGCTATTGTGCTCACATTGGCATAATGATATGTTCCATTACCACAATTAGCCATTGCTATTAAAGTATTTTCATCAAGATTTCCTCCTGTACTAAAACCAACAGTATAAGTTTTTATACCCCAAGTTAACCACGCATCACATGCAGAATCAATTGCATCTTGTGCAGCATCAGCATTACTGCAGCCAGAACCTGTAACATCATTAAATCCATTACAACAACGATTAGCTTCTCCATCACTCATAACAACAAGAGACCTGTATTTATCAGGATCCCATGGAAAAGTCCATTCAGGATTACTAGTACTTTCAGTAATAAGCCTCCTACCCCTATTAACCCCACAACAAATACAAGTATATCCATCAGCATTCCAACTACTTACCTCTGTTTTTAATGAAACATTATTATTTGAAAGAACATGAGTATAACTTAAATCAGCATTAGTACTATAAGCAGTTAAACCAACTCTGTTTTCAGTATAATTTAGAATAATATCAATAAGAATTTTATTAGCGTTTTTTGCATCACAAATTGGGCAGCTATTAGCATCATTGCATTGTCCTGGACTTGTTCCAATAGGGGTGCATGAAACTTCATTACAACTTGGTTGTGGCAAAGTTCCACTACAATCATCACCCATACTGCCAGACCTATCAGTAACTGCAATTACATCAACATCCATTCTTTCTTCTTGAGTTAAATAAGAAGCATTAGCCATGCCAATCCTAACAGGAACTGTTTTTCTTTCATAATCATTCCAATCTTCTCCTTGTGCTGCAAAAGCAGCTGAAATTTGTGTGCTTGTGTTTGTTATTGTTACAGGTCCTGAAGTTGACTGGTTAAAAATAGTTACATTCCCTATTGTTAAAGAAGTAGAGATGTTATTGTCAAAATGAATGTTTGTTGTTAAACCACCTAAATCTCCTGGAACATAAAAGCTGTCATAAATATTAATAAATCCCTGAATTCCAGGAATATAATGCCTTTCTGGCTCTTTATATGCTTGGGAAGTATTGTAATCTATTCTAATATAACCTCCTGCAATATGCAGGTTTTCATCAGTAGTGCTATTAAAACCAATTAAATTGTTTCCTGAAGCAAAATTACTAATAGGTATAGTGCAATTAGCTGGTTGAAATTCTGAAAGAGATTGCGGGCAAGTTCTTTGATAAACCCCATTCACATAAACATCAAAATCTTGGTTAATTGCAAGTTCTGATTTAGCAGAAATAATATTCCCTGGGTAGCTTATATTAAGGCTTATGTTTCCATCCCCAATATAGCCCCCAAAGTAAAAATATTTTGTTTGCCTGTCACTAGATAAATAAGCTAATGCTGAAAAACCAGTAGATTCGTTTCCAACTAGTTCTTCGCTAATGCCACTAACTAAATATGTTGAAACTTCAATATTTTTTGCATCTGCTTGGTTATAAGGAACCATTTGCTTAGAAGCAAGAAATTTGTTTTCAATCCATATTCCAATATTTTCTTTTGGGTCAATACTTTCTAAAACAGCATTTGCAAGAAGAATATCATTCCCCTTATCTTGAATATAAAATTTGCCTATCATATCTAATACAGTTTTGTTATAATCTTCATCAGTTACGTTTCCATTATTCCTTAGAATATCCACATCAGGATGGTTCATTTCTCCTATCTTTAAAGTAGAAATCACTTCTAAAACATCTCCTTGTAATTTAGATTCTCTTTTAGAATCTTTTATCAAAGGAAGTGCTAATCCAACTACAATTAAAATTATCATTAATGCAATTAAAGCATCCATGCTAAAAAAAACTGCTTTTTTTCTACTTATCTTTTTTTCAACCTCTTTTTTCATCTTTATTTATATTTTAATTAAACTTTTTTTAAAAACTTTACTCCCAAACATAAAGATATGCAGTCATTGGTTTATTCTCATAAATAGTAAATCTTGTTATTTTAATTAAGTTTCGGGAAGTGATTGTAATAGGATCTCTAGCAACTCCTGGTTTTCCAATTCCATCATGTCCTGCTCCTATAGATTCCATAGTTGAATCCAAATAAAAATAATAATCATATTTTGTACTAAAATTTGTTTTACTAATTTTATATTTAGGCTCTGTATCTACAAGATCATTAAAGGCCTGCAACTTTGTATTATTTATCTTTCCATCAGTTAATATTCCTATTTTAACAAGATCTTCAGTATGTGTATTCCAATCAGTAGGATAACCTTCAGACAAAATACTATTCATAATTAAATCACCATCATAATACATGTATTCAAAATTTTCTCTTACATCTGATGGAGCATTTAAATTATAAATATAAAATATCATTATCCCAAATACAAATAATGTAACTGCTATCATTAAATCAATTCCCCATAATTGCGATTTGTTTTTCATTAATTTTGATTTGTTTTTCATTTTAAGGACCTAGTGGAGTAATATTAACTAGGTTATTTATTTTTTTAATTTCATTTCCATTTCCACCAACAGTTAATGGTAGGGGGGTATTACTCACATTTGAAATAGATAAAGCTATAGCATGCTTGTTATCATTTGTCTTAACATAAACTAATCCTTCCTGTAGTTTAGCTTCATAAGCTTTGCCGTCTATATTAGGGGGAAGTGTAAATGTTCTTGCATATCCTTCACTAGAATCAGAAGCAAGTGCTATTTCATTTTGAATAGTTAGTGCAACCTCCTTTGTAGCAACATCTTTTCTTTGATAGATTTTATCAGAATTACTAGCTTGTATTGCAATAAAAAATGCTGTAAGAAAAAAGAAAATTGCACCAAAAACTATTGCAAATTCTGCAGCTGCCTGAGCTTTCCTATTTGGGGATTTTTTTTTAGCATTTTTCATTCTAACCCTCACTTAGTAAAACATTATAATCTGGATCTCCCTGAGCTTTTAACACTATAGTCTTTATTCCTGATGAATGAGATAATGGATTCCCACCACTTTCTGCAATAGGAACCTGGCTTTTAAAACTGATTTTATTTTCCCCTGTAGGAAGTTGGATAGTAATGAATAAACTATACTCATCTAATAAAACATCATATTCTACTTTAATATCAGTAACACCTTCAGGAAGATATGGGTTTATTGTTGCTTTTGAGGGCTCTCCTGAATAATAAACAGATTCTGCACTTGAAACAACTTTAATTCCATAATTTTGTATTTGGGTTGCTCTTAATCTTTCTTCTGCTGTTGTGCTATAATATAATCCAATCCCTAAAATAGTTGTTAAAACTAGAGTTAAAAATCCAATTAAAATAAGATACTCCATACCTACCTGAGCTTTTCTTTTAAATTTCATCCTCTTTTTTATCGGCGCTTATATGTCCTAATCCAAAACAAGAAAACTATATTAATAAACTTATTGTTTAATAAATTAAAAAAACAATACATTTATAAAATTAA